>Ga0163150_10002325_pt1 | contig 29418 bp, 27 predicted proteins | sample OliLakLV19P2IB_FD_148628 | JGI IMG/M metagenome (GOLD analysis project Ga0163150, IMG submission 148628) | Freshwater microbial mat bacterial communities from Lake Vanda, McMurdo Dry Valleys, Antarctica - Oligotrophic Lake LV.19.P2.IB | ecosystem: Environmental > Aquatic > Freshwater > Lake >...
TTCCGGGACTATGACGACCTGATGAACCTCGCCACCGCCGGGTGGAACGCGGTCAGCCAGGAGCGATTGAAATCGATCTGCGCAACGGCGTGGATTGACGCGGAAAGGAATTAATCGGGAAGCGTATAAACGCGGTACAGGATCATCAGAATGAAAACGATGACCGGCGCCAGGATGACCCGCAGGAACGGCAGCGGCACGAAAAAGAAGCCGGCAAAGCCGACGCCGAACGTGAGCAGCCCCCAGAGCGGCCCCGACTGTTCGTCATTCTCCGCCATGCGATACACGCCGACCGAGGCGAAGATCAGCAGGATGATTTCGAGCATGGCTCCTCCAGAGAACGCGGCCGCCTGTCTTTACTCCAATCCCAAGTCGCTCTTGCTGATGAAATGGTAAAGGCCGTTTCGCAGCTTCGATATCGCCTCCATCACCGACTTCCCATTCGGGCCGGCCTTGTCTTGTTCCAAAAGGGAATAGGTGTCGAAGTTCATCTTGGGTTTCCCAATCGCTAACAGCAGCGCCTCCCCGGACAGCGCGTCTTTGCCTTCACCCAGTGGGTTTCGCGACATCAGAATCACAAGTTGGGGTTTGAAATCGACCGCCTTCTCGATCGCGGCGACCATCCGCTTGCCGCCACCGGTTGGTGCCGCCAGCGCCTTGAATTCAGCCGTCAAACGCTTGATGAGTTTATCTTGCCCGTCGGACGTCGCCTCGATGATCGTGGGCTCTTTCGGGCCACTGAACACCACCATGCAAACTCGATCTGGCCCGCCACCCTTAACAATGTCGATAACGTCACTGGTGACTCTTTTCAACAGCGCTTCGTTGTCCAGAGGGCCGTCAATAACAATGGCAACCCGCTTAGCCGCACCGCCAACACCGAACGGCTCTGCCGATGTCTGTGAACCACCGCCAAACCACGCAAGGGCTACGGCGAAAAGCAACATCAGCTTCCATGATGGCAAATAAAGTCGACCGTACATGAGTCACTCCTTCCCATCGTCTCCCTTGAACCTGAACTCCTCGCCGCCGAGCACCTGATCGCTGGTCACCGTCGGGCAGACATACTTCTCGATGTGCTCGATGATCAGCCGGGTGCCCTCGAAGTGCGAGACGTAGGGCGACATTTTCGGGTTGTACATGGTGTCGGTCATGTCGCGCATGAGCACGGTGTTCTTCCCATTGCTCGCCATCCGCCGCAGGCCGAACGGCCGGCCGAGCACGCACATGTTGGTGTGCACCCCGACGAGCATCACGTTTTTGATGCCGCGCGACTCAAGCAGGTTCCAGACCTCGACGCCGCTGTCGCTGATGGCGTCGCCCTCGTGGATTTTGATGCCGTCGTGCTGCTTCTTCCACGGCGCCCGCGGGTTGCGGCCCATGTCGGCGAGCTGCTTCTGCCAGGCGGCGTGCTCGGCCGGGTCGTCGTCCTCGCCGCCGTCGCTCTGGTCGATGGGGTATTTGCCTTTCTCTTCCGACGGGATCTTGTGGCACCAGGTCGCAATGTCCTTCGGGAGGTTGTCGGCTTTCGGCGCCGCTTGCGCGAGCTTGCGGCCGGGGTGGTCCTTGTAGGTTTCCATGCAGCCGGACGGAGCGTGAACGATCAGCACGCCCATCGTCCGCGCCTTCTCGACCACCTCGTTCATGCGCGGCACCATCTCCTCCTCCCGGCGGACCGCGTTGAGGCAGTGGTGCAGGTCCCACACGTCGCAGACGATGATCACCGACTCCTTCGGGTTCCACGACTCTTCAAGAAGAACGACCTCAAACGCGCCGGGCTTCGTCTTCGACTCCACCCGCGAGCGCTTGGTGAACTTCAGCCCCGCCTTGGCGACATCCGCGGCGATGGCGGCGCGCTTGATCGCCTCGGCTTTCGCTGCCGCTTCGCGGGCGCGCTGCTCCGCAACTTTCGCGGCCTGCTCCTCTGCGCGACGATTGTCGGCCTCCGCATCGGCCACCACCATCACCGGATTGAGCGCGATCGACAACATCATCGCCGACAACAGCATCATGATTCGCATTTGAACCTCCACGTTTCCATCCAAGGTGTCGCACGGGTCGATCGACCGCGCGCAAGAGTAAATCTCGGTACGCATCACTTCCCCGTTAGGCACCATGCCACCGCGTTCGCCAGCATCTTCACGAACGCCGGATTCTTAAAATCCTCCGGCAGGCCCATCGAAGTATAAAACACGCGGCCGCCCTTGTAGACGTTCGTCCACGTCACCGGTTCCACGTGCTTCTTGTACCGCCCGGTCATCAGCACCGTCACCGTATCAGCAACGTCGGTGTATTTGTAGACCCACATCGGGCTGTGGAATGGCTTCTGCTCGATGCCGGCGAGGATCGGATGCTTCGCCTGCTTCTCGACGTAGCGGATGTCGGTGCCGGTCTGCTTGTCGCCGTAGTGGTTGCCGTACGTCGCGCCGAGGACGATGCGGTCGAACTCGAGCCAGTTCTGAAAGCCATGGCTGGTGGTGCGGATGGCGAGCGTCGGCTTGCCGGACGCGAAGTAAGCCTTGAGCTTGTCGAGCTGCTCGGCGGGCAGCGTCGCCCTGCGGAAATAGAGCACGACGAGGTCGGCCGAGTCGAGGGCCTCGAGGCCCGGAATGTCGGTCTTCTTCTCGTTGCCCTCGAGCTGCGTGATGCGATAAGCGCCGGCCTTGTTCAGCTCCTTCGCCCATGCCGGCAGCGAAACCTTCGCGTCGTACTCATCCTCGCAGGCGATCATCACAATGTGCGGCTTCGTCGGCGCATCGGCGGCGGCCGCGGTGCCGCCGAGCGAGCCGACCGAGCCGAGCAGGAGCGTGAAAAGCGTGACCGACAGCGGCGTAGGCATGAGCATTATCGTAACGAGGTTTGACCGGCCCGCGAACTTTTCACTCGTGCGGGATACACTTGCCCCTGCGGCGATGGTTTTCGGACCCGGTAGGCGACGCATGATGGGGGCGGGCCATCGAACCGATCAATAACACACGCTGTTCATCCGCGAGGGACCACCATGACCCACCTGCCCAAGCCAACCTTCATCCTTGCCGCGTTCGCCGTTGTATGCGCCGCCGCGTGGCCGCTGCCGATGGGATCGGTGGCGGCCCAACCCGAGCCGAGCGCCGGCCGGACGCTCGACGGCCGCTATAAGGGCCTCGTCGTCCCCGCCAAGCAGGTGCTGCTGGTGGCGCCGCTGGACGGCATCGTCTCGACGATCAACGTGAAAAAAGGCGACGTCGTCAAGGCCAACGCCCCGGTCGCGCTGATGGACGATGAGATCCAGAAGCTGGTTGTCGAGGCGGCCAAGCTGAAGGCCGAGAGCAAGGCTGCGATCACGGTCGCGGAGCTCGCCGTCGAAGACGCCCGGCTCGACATGGTGCGGGCCCAGGACCTGTTCGACAAGAACGCCCAGTCGGAGTGGGAGCTTCAGAAAAAGAAAACGATGCACAAGACCCGCATCGCCGAGGCCGAGGCCGCCAAGGAGCAGGCCCTGCTCGCGGTGGCGAACCTGAAGCTCGAAGAGACAAAGCTCCGCAAGCACAGCATGCTCGCGCCATTCAACGGCACCGTCGTCGACATCGTCACCGAGGAAGGCGCCACGCTGGCCCGCAACGATAAAGTGATGGCCCTCGCCCAGCTCGACGAGCTCGAGGCCCGCATCAACCTGCCCAGCAACGAGGCGTTCGTCGAGCACATGAAGAAGCAGGTCGGCAAGAGCTTCCGCATGAAGGCCGGCGAGCCGGTCAACCGCGAGATCACCGGCACGCTCAAGAACATCCGCAAGATCGTCGACCCCGGCAGCGCGACGTTCCTCTGCGAGTTCACCATCGCCAACGCCGACCTGCAGATGCTCGCCGGCTTCTCCGTCGACCTCGTCTGGCCGCAGAATGTCGCCGTGAGCGGGCGCTGAGGGAGAACGGCTCGTGGTTCCCACCTCTCCCTCCGAGGGAGAGGTCGGCGAGGCTTCGCGAGCCGGGTGAGGGTGATTCGCCTCACCGATTACGAGCAACGCCCGTCCATCTGATGCCCGCCGCCTTTCGAGCTTACGCCTACGATGTTCGGGAGGCCCCCATGTCCGACCTCACCGACTCACGGCTGATCTATCTCAAAGGCTTTCTCTTCCTGCTCGGCGGAATTCTTGCCGTCACGATCATCCTGCTCGAGCACCCCGACCTGAAGCTCGCGGCGCTGCTCGCCTTGGCGATCTGGTGCTTCGCGCGCTGCTACTACTTCGCGTTCTACGTGATCGAGCACTACGTGGATGGGAAGTTCAAGTACGCGGGGCTGTGGTCGTTCGTGCAGTACATTCTCGCGAAGAAGAGGTAGCACTGCGGTGCTTAACCTGCTCGCTGAACGTCGACTCAACTTGTTGTCATGAGAAATGAACACACCAAGATAGAAGCAAAGGAGTTTCTTCAGTACAACCCAAAGTACGAAGACTTTCAACGCATGCTTTCGTTGTACTTTTTCGGCGTTCCCCACATCTGGGCAACCGGCTTCGAAAAGGATTCAGGTTATCAGTATGCATCCACATGGATCGTAGAAGTGCCGTTGTCGCTGCCTAATCGTAAAGATGTGTTCGCTCTCGTCAGCGATTTCGCCTTCAATCTTGAGTCTGGGACCGAAGTCCCCATCAAAGATGTAGGGCAGACGGAAATCGTGCTCGATTTTCGCGTGGAGGATGACTGATCTCATTCGGCATGCGCGAACGTGCGATAGGGCAATCAATCTTCGCGTCCCGCGAAGCCCAGAAACTCATCGAGCCAGTCGTCGCTCTTGAGCACGCCCTTGCGTTGCCGCAGCGCCATGCGCTGGGCCCGCGCCTGAGCGATCTTGAAGAGCTTGCGGGTGATGGCGCCGCTGATTTCGCCTGTTTTCCGCCGCAATCGGCGGATCACCGCGTGCATCCATTTCGGCGCGTAGCGCCGCAGCAGGTCGTCATCGAGCGAGGCGAACGTGATCGCGCTGCCCGGGTCGCCCTGCCGGCCGGCGCGGCCGAAGAGCTGGCGGTCGACGCGCACAGCGTCGTTATGGTCGGCAGCGATCACGCACAGCCCGCCCTTCTCCGCCACGTCGCGCCCCAGCTTGATGTCGGTGCCGCGGCCCGCCATGTTCGTCGCCACCGTGATCTTGCCCGGCAACCCCGCCGCCGCCACGATCCGCGCCTCCTCCGCGTGCCGCACCGCGTTGAGCACCTGATGCGCCAGCTTCAGCTCGGTGAGCCGCGTGCTCAAGACCTCACTCGCATCGACGCTGCGCGTGCCGACGAGGATCGGCCGGCCCGTCGCGTGCTGCCGCTGAATCTCCGCGACCACCGCGTCCCACTTGCCTTCCTTGCTTGCAAAGATGCGGTCCTTCGCCTGCTGGCGGATGCAGGGCTTGTTGGTCGGGATCACCACCGTCGGCCGGCGATAAATCTGCCAGAGCTCGGGCGCGCCTTCGGCCGCGGTGCCGGTCATGCCCGACAGCTTGCGGTACATGCGGAAAAAACGCTGGAAACTGATGCGGGCGAACGTCGCCTTCGGCGGATTCACCTTCAGGCTTTCCTTCGCCTCCACCGCCTGATGCAAACCGTCGCGCCAGGTGCGGTCGGGCATGAGTCGTCCGGTGAACTCATCGACGATCGTGACCTTGTCCTCGTCCTTCTCGTCATCGTGCTGCACGACATATTGAGCATCGCGGTGGAAGAGCTCGAGCGCGGTCAGCGCCTGCACGACGAGTTCCTCGCGCCGCCTTGCCCCGGCCCACAGGCCGCCGAAGTCCATCGACAACTCCGCCGCCTTCGCCTGGCCTGCCTTGGTCATCGTCACTTCGCGGTAGCGATGATCGACCTTGTAATCCTCGAGCACTTTCAGCTCGCGGGCCAGCGCCGCCGCCTGCGTGTAGGCCTCGGTCTGCTCGGCGTTGGGTGAGTCGCCGGAGATGATCAGCGGCGTCACCGCCTCGTCGATGAGCACGGAGTCGGCCTCGTCGATGATGGCGGTTTCGAGGCCGCGCATGACGAGACGGTCGGTGCCCTTGCCCATGCCGTAGGCGATCTTGCTCAAGAGCGCCGCGGGCAAACCGTGCAGTTTTCCCAGCGAAAGACGGTCGCGCAGGAAGTCGGCGGCGACCTCCTTGTTGGTCGTGTAAGTGACGCCGGCGTTGTACGCCTCGCGGCGATCACCGGGCGCCATCGTGCCGGTAACGAAGGAGCAGGACAGCCCGCACGCTTTATAGACGCCGCCCAGTTCCTCGGCGTCGCGCTGGGCGAGGTAGTCGTTGACGGTGATGATGTGGCAGCCCCTGCCCTGCCAGCCGGCGACCACCGCGGGCAGCGTGGCGGAGAGCGTCTTGCCTTCGCCGGTCGCCATTTCCGCGATGCAGCCCGCTTCCATCGCCAGGCCCGCGGCGACCTGCACAAGGTAGTGCTTCAGCCCGCGCTGCCGCCATGCGACCTCACGGATGATGGCGAAGGCCCGCTCGACATCGCGCTTCTTGTGCCGGCCCCGGCGAAAAAGACCCTGCATGTCGTCGCAGTATTGCCGCAGCACCGCGTCGCTGGCATTAAGGAACTCGTGCTCCATCGCCATGACGCGCTTGGCGCGCTTAAGAAAAATCGACTGCCGGGGCACCAATGGGACGAACGCGCCCATCGCCTTGTCCCACAAGGCATCGATCCCCTGCGGCAACTTCCGCCGCTTCACCCCGCGCAGCGACAGCATCCGCCACAGCCCCGAAGGCACGGACGGCGTTCGCTCCAGTGGGAGCAGGGTCGCGGGTTGGGTGGAAGCCTGGGTCATGAAGACAAGCCGGCAGTAGGCAGGGGCAGTCGGCAGTCAGAAGCAACCGGTCCGGCCTGCCGACTGCCGACTGCCGCTGCCGACTGGCTTTTACATCTTGAACCGCTGCTGGAGCATCTGCTTCAGTTCCAGCCACCACTGCTGGGCCAGCGGCTTGCTCGGCATCTCGAAGCGCACCACCACGCGCTGGCCGCTCTTGAGGTCGATCGTCTGTGGCTTCGGCGGGACCGGCTTCCCGAGCGATTCCGCCTTCGCGGCAAGAGCTTCCCACTCCGCTTGCGCCTCCGCGTTCCGCCGGACATGTTGCGGGTCGATGCGCACCTCGAACACCGGCTCGGCCGTCTTGGTGCCCTGCTCGTCGTCCATCTTCACCTGCACCGTGCCACCCGCCAGATAGCCCAGCGCCGCCGAGGGCAGTTCGTCCTGGCCCGCGGGGAGCACGTCCTGTTCGCTCTTGATCACGCCCTCGAACCATTCCTCCGGCCGGCCCTTGACGCGCACCTCCACCGTCGCCTCGCGCCCCTCGGCCCTGGCGACCGCGAGGATCTCCGACAGCACGCGCGGGCCCAGCGTCTGGTCCGCGATCGCCCGGATCACGAAGCTGTCGGTGCTGGCGACCATGCCGACCTTGTCGCCGCGCTTGAGGAACGTGCCGACCGATCGCTCGATCTCCGGCGAAACCCATTCGCCGGTGATCGGGCTGTGCATCTTCAAGGATTGCACCTCTTCGAGCAGGCGGGCGCGCTGCTGCTCGACCGCCGACTGTTTGATCAGCAGGCTCTGCGCCAGGCCGATCTCGTTGTCAGCGCGGGCCTGACGCGTCTGGGCCTGGACTTCCTGAAGCTCCGCGTCGAGCATCGCGAGCTTGGTGAGAAGTTCGCGGTTCTCCAGTGTCAAAAGGATCGGGCCGTCCGGCGTCACTTTCGTTCCGGATGGCGTCACGCTCAGCACGATGCCGTCGGCCCTTGTGTAAACGAAGCGGAAATCCTTCGGCTCGATGACGCCCTCGGCACGGGCCCGGTCGGGGAAGTGGATGATGCCGACGAGCGTGATGACGATGGCGAAGAAGATGCCGGTGGTCGCCATGGCGAGCGGCCGGGTCCGGCCGAGCTCTTCGCTGGTGAACAGGTACTTCGCCCACTTGAAGAGCGGCACCACGATGAACCCGAACAGGCCGGAGATCGCCAGCGCCAGCGCGAGGAAGAAAAGGACGCCCTGGAGCACATCCATCAGGTAGAGCATGATCGCGACGGTGACGAAGACGCGGTAGATGCCGCTGGCGATGGCGTAGACAAAGAGCCAGAAGCGTTCGCCCTTGGTGTGGGCCGGGTTGCGCGGCCGGCGCACGCGGTAGACGTATTTCTTGACGAGGTAGTAGATGTACTCTTTGCCGCGCTGGGCGAGGTTCGGCATCTCCAGCGCGTCCGACAGCATGTAATAGCCGTCGTAGCGGAGCAGCGGGTTGGCGTTGAAGAGGATGGTCGAGACGCCGGCGACGAAAATCAGGTTGTAGCAGATGTCATTGAGCAGCGTGCCGCTCTGCGTCTGCGACCACACGATGGCGGCGACGGCGGCGACGGCGAGCTCGACGTACATGCCGGCCGCGCCGACGATGATGCGATGCCACTTGTTGCGGAAGGCCCAGGCGCTGGAGGCATCCACGTAAGGCACGGGCATGAGCACGAGGAACATGATGCCCATCGTGTGCACCTCGCCGCCGGTGCCGGTGCGTTTGCCGAACGTTTTACAGGCGAACCCGTGGCCAAACTCGTGGATCGCCTTGATGCCCGCGAAGCAGAGATAGAGGAGCGCAATGTTCTCGGTCTGCAGCATGAGCTGCGGGTCGGCCGCCTTCAGCAGCTCCTCCCAGCTTCCGCTGAGGTGCGAGAAGCCCACCCCGAGCAGGATCGCCCACAGCACGAAGCCGACTTTGCTGAAGATCCATCCGACGACGCCGACCCACTTCTCGAGGATCGGCTCGGGGTCGAAGAGCGGGATGCGGATGAACAGCAGGTTCATCAGGTAGCCGCTGATCTCCCGGCGGACGCGCTTGCGGTACCGCTCGAACATGCCGGCCGCATCGGGCGGGAGTTCTGCCTGAAGCAGGTTGCTGGTGAAGAGCTGGCCCAGCAGTTGGATCGCCTCGCCCTGCGTCGGGGCGCGGTCGCCGAGCTGTTCGTTGGCCGCCTCCCAGACCTGCGCGACGGTGCGCTTGCCGTCGAGCATGCCGACGAAGTGGTAACCGGCATCGTCGAGGCGGAAAAACTGGTTGTTCGTCGGGTCGCGCAACACGTGCCACATGCGGGCCCGGTAATGCTGGCGATAGGTCTGCACGACAGTCCGCAGCGCGGGCTTAAGCTCCGCGACGCGGTACCAGGATTCGGAGAAGGTGGGGCGGTCAACGGCCATAAGGACAAAGTTCCGAGTTCGGAGTTCCGAGTTCCGAGTTGAAGACAGTCGATTACTCGTCGTTGCGGTACTTGCGGCCACGTTGCGATGACTGCGAGAGGTATCTCATGAAGCCACCGATCAGGTGGCTCGCATCATTTGTCAGCGACGCCAAGGCATTGAACTCATTCTGATCAAGAAACCCGGCGTCAAGCGCCACGTACAACGCGGCTCGTACCTCACCCGCCGATCCCCTCGCCGTCGCGAGGAACTGACGCAATTCGTTGTTGCCCTCTCGCTCAAATCCTTCCGCGATGTTCAGCATGATGGACGCGGAGGCACGACGGATCTGGTCCTTCAGTCCAAAATCCTTGGAAAAGTCACCCACACGACTGACGCGATAGACCTCTCTCGTCAACTCTCGTGCCTTCTTCCACGCTTCGATGTCCTCAAACCGTTCGATGCGCGCCATACGGTGGCCCCTGTGTTTCCAACTCGGAACTCGGAACTCCGAACTCGGAACTTCTCCAATTTCACCACCACAGCTTCATCCGCACCCAGTTCACCAGGTCGCGCGTCCACAAGTATCCGTACGGTCTTTCGCCCACCTCGATCTTCGCCACGCCCTTGCTGCCGATCTTGATCCGGCCGTCCTTGATCATCGCCTGGAGCTGTTCGTTCATGGCGAGCTTGGCGCGGGCTTTGAACACGTTCTTCTGGTCGATCACTTCGGCGACCGGATTGATGCGCTCGACGGTGAAGGGCAGGTAGGTGCCCGGCGCGCTGGCGGATGCAAGCTCGCCGGCGGATGCGCTGCTCACATCGGCGATGCGGTCCTCGGGCACCGCGAGCTCGGCGCGAACCTGCTCCAAGGGGGCGATCTCGAAGAGGATCGTCTTGGGCTCGACGATGACGCCGATCTGTTCCTTGAGGTCGCCTGCGATCACCACGCCGTCGATGCGGGCGACGATCTCGGCCTGGCCGCGCTGGTATTCGAGCAGGTCGATCTGGGCCTTCACCTTGGCGGCCTTCGCCTCGGCGATCTGCTGCTCCGACGTCTTCGCGTCGCGCAGGGCGGCATCGGCTTCCTTCTCGTAGCTGATCAGCTCGGCCTTGGCGGCGGCGATCTGCAAGGTCAGTTCCGTCGTGTCCAGCTTGGCGAGCAGCGCGCCCTTCTTGACGATGCTGTTGGGCTCGACGTGTACTTCGAGGAGCTGCCCGGAGAACGGCGCGGTGACGACCTGTCGCTCGGTCGCTTCGATGATGAACGTGGCATCGACGCGGTCCGGGCCCTTCACGAGGATGGCGAACGCGAGGAAGCCGATGATGGCCAGCGCGATCAGCTTGATCCAGGTGTGCTCGGAGCCCACGACCCAGGCCGCCCCCTTGCGCGTCGCCTTGGCCGCCTTGGCGCCGATCCAGCGGTCGTTCTCGAAAAGCTCGGTGAGTCGGGCCGTGCAGAGGTCGCACATCAGGCGGAGGGTTTCGACTTCCTCGACGCTGTAGAGCTTGTCGATGGCGCGTTCGATGGTGAGCACACCGACAACTTTGCCCTCGCGGCGCAGCGGGAGGCTGAGCACAGTGGTGGGGCCGTGACGGTTCGACAGGTCATGGGCGGCGCGATTGACGTAAGCCGCCCGCGGGTCCGGCGGGTGGATGACCTCGATGTCCTGATCGAGGCATTCCTCCATCGCGGACTCGATGTCCTGCACGAGCTTCATTTTCCGCGTGAACTTCTCGGTGTGGCTCATCGCCTGGAGCTTCACGTACCGGCCCTTGAGGAAGCCGATGCTGACGCGCTCACCCTGCCAGCGCGAGGAGACCTCGTTGCACAGCGCCATCGCCGCGGCCTTCATCCGGCTGTGCTCATTGAGCGAGGCGAGCACTTCCATCGACTCGCGCAACCGCTCGAGATCGACGTTGCGGCGGGCGAGGGTCTGCCGCATCTCGTAGAGGCTGAGCAGGCTGCTGGTGAGCTCGAGGCGCTCCTTGGCGCGGAGGATGACGGGCTGGGCGTTGGAGTGGACGAGGAAGACGGCAAAGCCGGTGATGCCGCCGGAGCGGAGCGGGAGGAAGATCAGGTGCTTGCTTGGCGTCGCTTCGTAGATGCCGCCGGCCTCGGGCATCGGCTTGATGACGGTGTCTTTGCCGGTGATGGCGAGAGAAACTTCAACCGCCCGCGCCAGCCAGACCGGGGCGGTGGAGCCGGCGGCGACGGTGGGGTACACGCCCAGCACATCGACCTTGTTGTCGCCCGAGTTCCGCAGGATCGCGCCCGCCTCGGCCGGGGCGATCTTGCACTGCACCTGCAACATGGCCGCGAGGAACATCTCCGGCGGGCCATCGAACCGCGCGAGCTGTTCGATCACCTCCGCGAGCGTCGCGGTGCGGGTCTGCTGCTGCTGCGGAGCCTGTGGGGTGATGGTGGCGTTGGTGGACATGGGTGGAAGCGGTTAGCTATCAGCGGTCAGCTAATAGCTTAGGAGGAGGTCACAACGGGAGCGACGGCCCGTTCTCGTGCATAGTGAACATCGGCAATGCGGAAGCGTTCCGTCAGTGATACGGATGTTATGTGTGAAAAGTCCAAATAACCACATCCGAGAGCACAGGATTGTGCGGCGGCCACACAACAGCCGTGATACGGTGATGCGCGCGCGATGCCTTGAACCTAACGAACAAGATCACCTGCTGCGGCGGCTGGTGAGACTTGGAATCCTGATTTCACTTGATGCCGCCGCAGTCAGGTGCAACGCCTGGTTCGCCGGCCTCCTTCTCACTGCGCGCCCACGCTATTGTTTCCTCATCGCATTGGTAACCGTCTCCGTCGATGATCTGCTTGATCGTATGCCGAAAGACATCGCCAGGAGACTCGCACTTCAGCCACTTCAGCGTCGCGATACACGGCTCGCCGGATTCAAGGTCAGTCATGCGCTCCGTTTCGATGCCGATGTCGTGCCACCGTTGAAATATGTTTCGGAGGTACTGAGGACTTTCCTGTGCCCCATCCACCTCGACCAGGTACGGGATGCCCTGGGCCTCCAATTCATCAACCAATGCGGTGATACGCGTAATGAACTCTGTGTAGTGATTGTGATGCGGCGTCTCGGAAAGAAACGGCTGCCGTTTCGTGACCGCTTGGCGGAGTTCCGAGATGGGCTTCGTTGTATGGCGACGAAGCAGCGCGATCGACGGAGCCGTGGCCGCAGTCGTCTTCAGGGATAGGCGAACGTGATCCGCCATGTCACAAGCCTCGCCGGTGAACGACTAATAGCTAATAGCTTACAGCTAATCGCTTCCCTCACTTCTTCGCCCGGTCCTGCACGTTCAGCTTCAGCTCGCCGAAGCGTTCTTCGTGCTTGCGGACGATCTGCCCGAGCGTGATCGCGAGGCGCTTGGCGGTGAAGTAGTTGAGGATGACGCGGTTGGTGATGTCGAACATCATCTCGGCGGCGACGTCGCCCTGCTGCTTGCCGTCGGGGCCGGGGGTGGCGGGGACGACCTGATTGAGGCCGATGTCGAGGATCACCTCATCGGCGGTGGCGTTGGTGCGGAAGGCGTTGGCGTAGCTGGTGCTCATGTTCCGCTGGTCGATGCGGAGGCGGACCTGCTGGCCGCCGGCCTGCTGGCGGGCCTGCTCGTCGATGGGGTGCGGTTCGCCCTGGGGAAGCTGATCGGTCTTGGACATCGGTCACTCCTGGAAAAAAGAAGAAAGCCCCACTTCCATCGTCCCGACGGGGCAGCGACCTGCACGAAGTTTCAGCGGAGCGTGCCAGGCCCGGAGGAGAGGTGGATGAGGCCCGCAGTATAGCTTTTCCGAAGAAGGTTTGATTCCCCCAAACCGGGGAGACGGGCGGTGGCGCTGTGAAGAGCGCGAAATACCCGGCGAGGACCGGCGGACGGTGGAAAAATAAAAAAGGCGGCAGACCGCCGAAGCGATCTACCGCCCTTCCGGGGGGCAAAGTTTGCCGTACATTCACTGTAGGGCGGTTCGATTGAGAGGCCCAAACACGCGGCCGTCATCGATCAACTGGGATAATAATACTGCGTGTATTCCCGTATGGCAAGCGGGTTGGTACTGAACAGGGTGAAGACCTCGACCTGACCCGCTGGTCCACAATCCGGAACAATACCCGGCACTGTTGCCGGGGCTTTGTTGTCGGTCAGGCAACACCCTCAAATCGATCGCGACTGCCCCGGCGGGGCCCGGAAAGCAAGGCGATCAGGCCGACGAGGCCGAGGCCCACCGTCGCCGGCTCCGGGACCGCCGCGACGACCGCACCGGCGACCTGGATTGCCCGCGGCTGCGCGCACATGCCTTCGCAGCGCAACCGCGACGCGATCGACGGCTACACCACTAACTTCTGCCTGCGGGGCCCCGGCGGGTCGCTGGGCTCGGCCAAGGGGATCATGCGGGCGGCTGCCGCGGTGCTCCGCGCCGGTGGGGCCGGCGTCTTCATCGACAACAGCGGCCTGAGCCACGGCTCCGACGGCTGGCACGCCCTCACCGGCGATCCAGGCGACGGGGGCGTTTTCTGGGCCTTCGTCACGTTCGTCGGCGGCAAGCGCGATAACTACACGGTCGGCATGCACGTCCTGGGCTACCGCGACGCCATCATGCCCCGCAGCGGCGACGATGAGCGCGACCGCCAGGTGCTCGGCTGCTTCCTGGGCTACTCCTACCGCTCGGGTGCCGCCCTCGCCGACGGCCACGTCATGCCGACGCCGGCATGCCGACGCTGCAAATCCGGGGCGAGCCATGCACGATGCCGAGCGACGCGCCGATGTTCAACCCCTGGGGCTTGTGGCGCCTGACGACGCTGGAGCCGGCGAACTCGTAGAGGCATCGCGCGGCCCGTCGCCCGGCGTCGCCATCAAAGAACCTCTTGCGATTGACCTGCGCCTTACTTGCAACGCCATCCGGCAGATCGCTGTCAGATTCAGGTCATCGATCCCGTTCCGCCCCGCCGGTGACGCCTGCCAGCAGGTCGGCGTATCCGTGAACACGCGGTCGCTCGGGTAGTTCTTCAAGGACCGGTCATTGCCCTTGAGCGTGCTGCCCACGCCGAACTGCCGCCGCAGATGCCGCCTAAACGGAGCCGGACTCTACGAGTCCGGTCAGACACGCGACGCCCGCCGCGGGCCGAGCGTGTCTGTTTCACGCGGCAGACAATCATTGATAAGCGAGCGTCCCCCGCGCGAAACGGCTCGCCTCGCTTGCGCGTCGGCGAGCCGACCGGGTTTGCAAAATCCGGCTCTGATCAGGTACTCAAGGTCGTTGCCCGGCAGAGCCTCTAGTGGTTCGTCCGGCGTCAACGGATGGGTGCCACGTGTCGGCTCTTCGACTGCGGATCAAGGCCCATTGGGCACAACACGGGTCGCCGAGCCGACCCGTGGCACCATCACCATCCATCACTTGACGCCGGCCGCTCTACTAGACGCCCCTGCTTGAACTCGCGCAAAAGACCACATCCACCGCGAATATGCCGAATCTCAGCCGCGCTTCGCCTGCGGCGGCGGCAGGCGGCAGGCGGCGCCGGGCTGACCGGTCAGGCCATGCGCCGGGCATTGTCGCCCCTGCGCCAAATGGTGTTCAATACGTCCGCACCACGCCCACCACCACGCCCTGGATCGTGCAGTGGTCGACGTAGATCGGCTCGTACTTCGCGTTGGCCGGCTGGAGGCGGATGCCATCGCGTTCCTTGTAGAACTTTTTCAGCGTGGCTTCGTCATCCTTGAGCAGGGCGACGACGGTTTCGCCGTTGCGGGCGGTGTTGCGCTTCTCGCAGATGACGTAGTCGCCTTCGCGGATCTGCTCGTCGATCATCGAGTCGCCCTTGACCTTCAGGACGAAGATGTCGCCGGCCGACTTCGAGCGCCGGCTGCTGATCGTGAAGAGCTCTTCGAGGTCGAGGAACTCACGGGTCTCGACGGCGTCGATCGGCTTGCCGGCGGCGATGGTGCCGACGAGCGGCAGGCGGGTGTTGCGGACTTCGTCGGGCAGCTCGATGTCGGGGTTAACCGTTAAAGAGCGAGCCTTGTTGGGGTCGCGCAAGAGCGCTCCCTTTTTGATGAGCGCCTCGACGTGCTCGAAAACGGTCACCTTGCTCACGTCCAGCTCGTCGGCCAGCTCCTGCATGGTGGGCGAGTAGCCCTGCGCCAGGCGCAGGTCGCGGATGCGGGTGAGGATGTGCAGTTGCTTCGGCGTCAGGTTCATGGAAGTGCTCCGGAAGGGTAGTGAGGGAATGATCGTCGAGGCTGGCGAGAGCGGCCGACTCGGTCAGCAGGGCCGGTGCCAACCAGTGATTGACGGCTGGGGGTTGAGCGGATGCCGCCTTGCGAGGCCATGCAGCGGGACGATACGCGGTGGGCTGCGGCCGATGCACAGGCTGAGGAGGCGGTGCGAAGGGGGCGCGATGCGGCCCTGGCCGCGCAGCGGGCGGCGGAGTGGCCGGGCTGAAAAGCGGGATGGCGACCAGCGTGCGGTGCTGGGCGGTGAGCCAGGCTTCGGCGGCGGCCGCCACGGAAGCCGCGGGGACGGTCGCCGCGACGGGGGCGGCAGTCGTCAAGGGTGCCGCGCCCCGCACCGTGGCAGGCGCGTAGGCCACTGACATAACGGGCTCGGCGTGCTCGAACGCGTCTGCTGCCAGCCGGCTCACGTTTTCGGGGTCCGAATAACCGATGGGCTGTTTTGATCCGTGCTGCCGGTGATACCCCGCGAAGCCGCCGGCGGTCTCGGTGTCGGGCTGCTGGCCGAGGGGTTGGCCGACGGATTTGGCGAGGGAGACGCCCTTGACGTAGTACCGTGCCGTGTAGTCGCCGCCGGGGCCGATCATGAGGAGTGGGGTCGCCATGGTTGGGTCGTCTCCATTGGATGCCGCGAGGGGTGCCCCACCACATGTTGGGCCGGTCGCCACTTCGCACCCGATGTCCTTCGACGGTCGCCATGAGCTGCCTTGAAACTTTTTCGGTGAATCTGTTTGGGTTAAGTTAACCTAAAATAATCAGAACTGCAAGCGAAATCTTCAACGTGTTGAAAGAAAGGGAGTTGCGTATCTAATGAACACGGCGGGGCGATGTAAGTGCCCGATAACAGAGGACTTGGTTATCGGATGGCAGGATCGGTTTCGGAGTCGCGCCGCAGCGGTTGTGCCTGAACTGATCAAAAAAATAGTTTGCTGACTTGGATGACAATGATGGGTCTTTCGCGCGTCCGACGTCCGCCGCCGGTTGGCAAGCTTCACGGCAGTCCTCGCCTTCCTCGCAAGGATCACGCATCATTGCGGTGCCTGCAACGCATCGTTTGTTGCGTCCAAACCACACCCCGCACATCCGGCCATCTCCTTCACTCAGCAATCGACTCGCGGCGCGGCGCAAAAACCCCTTGATTCCCGAGTGTTCTTCACTGTTTTGCCACTCGTGGCACGGCTCGGTAAACCAACTGGCAAGGCCGTTGTGATACACTCCGTCATCAACGCTTCGAGCGATCGAAACGGAAACGAAACGGGAGATGTGCGTTATGGACGAAACCGCCTTCCAAAAGAAACTGGCCGAGCTCATGGGTGAGATTTCCACGCTGCCCAAGCACGAACGCGAGAAGCTGGCCGCCATCGCCAGCGAGACCCAGGAGCGGCACCAGAAACTCAAGAAGACGGTTCACGACCTGCAGGAAAGCCTCGACTACCTGCGTCTCTCGATCAAGTACCTCGTGTTCGATCTCGAAGCGACCCGCCGGGAAAACAGCTACCTCCGCAAGATGCTCGAGCAGGACCGCACCGGCGAGTCCGGCGGCGGAGGTTCCGGAGGCGGCGATTACGAGACGCCCGAGAACGACAACGCCTGATCGGTTTTCTTCAGCAGCAACCAACCACGCACATTGCGTGTCGAAACGGACGCTTTACCCGGCGTCCGTTTTTTTTTGACGGAAGAAGTTCAGGGAAGTTAAGGGGAGTTAAAGGAAGTTAGAGAAGTGGAGGCCGATGACTTGAGCGCTGGCCGGTGGCTTGCAAGCGCCAGAACGCGCGGGCGCTTCGCCGGCGCCGACGACGCGCCGAATCATTCTTTAACTTCCTGTAACTTCCTCTAACTTCCCTTAACTCCTTCCGCTCCGCTCGCTTCACCCCCCTTCCTCGCTCGCCGATAGCCGCTATGATGCCCGCGCGTTCCTCATTGACCGCGTTCACTTGATTTTGTGAGGCCCGAGAATGAATCCGATTCAGCCTGTTTCGCCCGCCGGTTCACTGCTCCAACCCGCCGCCGGACATCTCACGACCGCCGCGCCGGTGTTTCCGCCTCACATCAACACCCCGTGGTTTCAGCAGGCCATGGCCGCCCAGATCGCCGGCGCCCCGATGCAGCGTTACCGCGAGATGACCATCGACGAGCTGCTGCTCGAGAACCGCATCGTGTTCCTCGTCGGCGAGATCAACTACGCCTCGGCCACCCGCGTCATCATGAGCCTGCTCTATCTTCAGAGCCAGAAGAAGGGCATCGACATCAACCTCTACATCAACAGCCACGGCGGCAGCGTCGATGACACGCTGGCCATTTACGACACGATGAACTTCCTCGCCTGCGATGTCGCGACCTACTGCATCGGCCGGGCCCAGTCCGGCGGCGCGATCGTGCTCGGGGCCGGCAAGAAGGGCAAGCGCTACATGCTGCCGCACGCCCGCGTCATGATCCATCAGCCCTACGGCGGCGTCACCGGCCAGGCCTCGGACATCCAGATCCAGGCCGAGGAAATCCTCAAGAACAAATCCACCCTCATCGACATCCTCGCCAAGGTCACCGGCAAGCCGGCGGCGCAAGTCGAGGAAGACAGCGAACGCGACCGCTACTTCTCGGCGGAAGAGGCGAAGGCGTACGGCCTCGTCGATGACGTGCTCTACGTCGACAACACGCCGACGACGCCGCAGTTGAGCTGACCTTGCCGTGTTGAAATCTCCAAGCCCGATGATGAGGTCTGCCGAATCGTCGGGGTATTGGTGACTCAATCGCGGAAGACGATTTGCCGAGCCTCATCATTGGGGCTTGAGTTTGTTTTTCACAGGGCGAGGGCGCGTTGGCGTTCGCGGCTTTCGCACGCTTACGCGTAGCGGCTCGGACATGCGGCCTTCACCCGCGTCACCTGCCCCAGCCTTGGGTGGGATTCCCCACCCTTCTGCTGCTTTTGCAGCGATTTCTGCCCATCATCTCGCATTCGCAAGCGCCGACGGCACTGCCGCGTTCGGCTGGCGCTGTGGCACGCACGATGCAACTCTTCCATTGACCCGCACCGCGATCAGGGGCAGTGCGGCGGCCGGATGGCCCGGCCGAACGATCGGAGGTTGTGGTCATGAACATCCAGAATCCCAAGCGTTGGTTCCGCGTCACGCTCGCCTGCCTCGCCGTGCTGCTGGTGACCGCCCTCGCCGCCGATGCGGCCGTCACACGCCTCAAGGCCCTGCAATTCCAGCCCGGCTACGCCAAGCCCGGCACGCTTGTGCAGGGCGTCATCGAGCTCTCGATCCCCGCCCCGCCCGGCGGCATCAAGGTCAAGCTCGACAAAACATTCCGCTGCGGCGGCTGCGGCGGCGAGGTCGTCGCCGAGCCCGACGCCACCATCCACATGCCGGCCGAACTCTACATCCCCGCGGGCAAAACCAGCGGCCTGTTCAACGTCGCCGTCATCGAAGTGAACCACCCGACGACGCTCGTCGTCACCGCCACGCTCCGCGACCAGAAGCAGACGGCGATGGTGCAGTTGATGGAGTGAAGTCACAGTGCAGTGGCATCAGGAGCCGCGCACGAAGTAAGCGGGTTACGGCCGCCTGAGGAAACCGCTTACTTCGTGCGCGGCTCCTGGACGCGGTCACCGGGTCAATACACCGGCATCGAGCGGTCCACTTCCTTCGCCCACGCCGTAATGCCGCCCGCCACGTTCGTCGCGTTCAGGCCCGCCTTGCGCATGATCTCCACCGCCTGGGCGCTGCGGCCGCCCATCTTGCAGTGAACCACGTACTGCTTCGTCGGGTCGAACTCGCTCAGGCGGCCAGGCACGGTGTTCAGCGGGATCAGCTTCGCCTGCGGGAGGTTGCAGATGTCGTGCTCGTGCTTCTCGCGGACGTCGATGAGGATGAAATCGCCCCCGGAAGCGCCGCCCCCGGAAGCCGCGGCATCGAGCTTCTTCTTCAGGTCGTGCACGGTGATCGTCGGCAATGATCCATCGCGGATGATGGTGTCCGACTCCTCGCCGCGCATGCCGCAGAACTGGTGGTAGTCGATCAGCTCCTTGATCGTGGGGTTGTCGCCGCAGATCGGGCACGTCGGGTCACGGCGGATCTTGAACTCCTTGAACTGCATGTCGAGGGCGTTGAAGCGGACGAGGCGATTGGTCAGCGGCTTGCCCTTGCCGAGGATGAGCTTGATCGCTTCAGTGGCCTGGATGCAGCCGACGGTGCCGGGCAGGACGCCGAGCACGCCGCCTTCGGCGCAGCTTGGCACCATGCCCGGCGGCGGCGGCTCGGGGTAGAGACAGCGATAGCACGGCCCTTGCCGCTTGCCGTCTTTCCCAACGCGGGGATCAAACACCGTGGCCTGACCTTCGAAGCGGAAGATCGAGCCGTAGACGTTGGGCTTGTTCAGCAGCACGCATGCATCGTTCGTGCAGTAGCGCGTGGGGAAGTTGTCGGTGCCATCGACGACGATGTCGTACGGGCCGATGATGTCGAGCGCATTCGCACTGTTCAGGTGGCCGCTGTGCAGATCGATCTGGATGTTGGGGTTGATGCCCTTGAGCCGGTCGCGGGCGGCTTCAAGCTTGGGCCGGCCGACATCGCTGGTGGAGAAGAGCACCTGCCTTTGCAGGTTTGAAAAATCGACGGTGTCGAAATCGACGAGCCCGATGCGCCCGACACCCGCCGCCGCGAGATAGAGCGAGACCGGCGCCCCCAGCCCGCCGGTGCCGATGCACAGCACGCTGGCGGCCTTGAGCTTCTTCTGCCCCTCGAGGGCGACCTCGGGGAGGATGAGGTGCCGCGAGTAGCGCTGGATTTCTTCTTTGGAGAAGGTGACGTCGGAAGCAAGCTGCATTCGATAAGACTCCGGCACACGGTGAAAAGATTAGGGCCTATTCTAGGGACGCAAGCGTTCCCCGCGACGTCCCCCGCCGCGCCGCTACACTGCCGCCCATGATTCCCACGATGCTCCTCATGCTCGCCGCGGGCATCGGGCTTGCCCAGGCCGCGAGCAACCCGCACGCCGTCACACTGCCGTGGCTACGGCTCGGCGGCGTCATCGCGGTCACCGTGCTGCTCCTGGCGGTGGCGTCAGAGGTGATGGCGCACGGGTGGACTCACAGCGGCAACATCGCCCGCCTTGCCGCTCCGGCCGTCGCGTTCATCGTGCAGCTCATGGCCGTGCAACTCGCGTACCGGCACCGCCAGCGCTTCGCCGCCGCCATGGGCTTTCTCCTCGCCACGCTCTCGGCCACCGTCTCGACGGGCATCATCCTCGCGCACCATCAACTCGACGGCGGCGATGTGCCGCAGCTCACGCCGCAGGTCTGGGCGGCGCTGCTCGTCACCGTCGCGCTCTCCTCCGGCATCCTCGGCGCGTTCCTCATGACCATGCTGCTCGGCCACGCGTACCTCACGGCCGGCAACGAGATGACGCAGTCGCCCTTTCGCAGACTCGTCCTGCTGCTGGCGGCGCTGCTCGCGCTGCGATTGATCGCCAGCCTCGCGCTCGGCCTTTTCCCCTGGCTCGGCAGCGAACGCACCGGCAGCCAGCTCTGGGTCATCATGACCATGACCGCCCGCTACGCCGTCGGCTTCCTCGTCACCGGCGCGTTCGTCTACATGACCCACGACTGCGTGAAGCGCCGGGCCAACCAGTCGGCCACCGGCATCCTCTACGTCGCGGGCATCCTCGTCATCATCGGCGAATGGTCCGCGCTCTCGCTGCTCGACTCGACGGGGTTTCTATTTTGAAGACCGCGGAGAGTTGGCCACCGAGACACCGAGAACACCGAGAACACCGAGAGTGCAGAGGAGAGAGAGAGAGAGAGAGAGAGAGAGAGAGAGAAATGAAAGGAAAACAGAGCGTGGGGGAACACCAGCCGCTCAAATCCCTCGCCTTTCTCGGTGCTCTCGGTGTCTCGGTGGCTGATCCGCTTCAACCTCTCCCCGTAAACCGCAACCCGCCCGTTGACTCCATCGCGGGAACCTCGACGGGCCGCCCCGCGATCATCTGCCCGTAGACGCCGCGGATCGAGGCGCAATAGCGGGTGCGCGAAAAGTAGGAGTACGCCTCGTGGCGGGCGGTGTCGCGCAGGGTCCAGGCGAGATGCTTGTCGGTGATGATCTGGCGGAGGTGATGGGCGAGGGTGCGGAGCTGGCCGGGCCTGGCGAGCAGGGCGGAGTGGCGGTCCTCGACGATCTCGCTAATGCCGTAGGTCGCCTCGCCGACGATGGGGATGTTGCCGGCCATGGCCCAGAGCAGGCTGAGGCCGCCGCCGCCGGCCTCGGCGCTGGCGCCGGCGCCGAGGTAGCCGTGGCCAATGTCCTTCGTCGGCGGCCGCTGCGAGCTGACGGGCCTTGCATCGGCGCCGCGGACGCGCACCGGGCCGTCGGTCGAAAGAGCAAGCGCGATGTCGCAGCCGGACAACACGGTCCATGGCTGCGCGAGGCGCGGCTCATCGATGAGCATCCGCAGGCCGCCGATGGATCGCAGCATTTGCTTGGCCTGAAGCCGGCGACGCTGGAATGGGTGGACGAGCAGGCGAATGTCGAAACCGTCGGCTTGCACGGTCTCCAGTGCGAACCGGCAGGCCGCCATCGCCGCCACCGCGTCGGCCGCGCCGGGCGGATCGCTGGGCAGTGCGACGACGATGGTCTTCGCGTCGGTCGCCGGATCAATACCCCACGCCTCGCGCAGCGATGCACGGCCGCGGGCGGCGATGCGCGACATGTCGATCGACGGGCGAAGGACATGGACGGCCGCTTCGCTGACACCGCCGGTGAGCAGGTCGCGGCGGATGGTGCTGCTGATGGGGAGGATGGCGCACGCAACGGCAGAGTGAGGCGAATCGCCGGGTGGCACGGGCAGGCCGCTGCCCGGAGCGGTTTGCCCGTGGGGGCGTAAATGATCATCCGCCACGGGCAAACCGCGGCGGACCGCGGCCTGCCCGTGCCACCCCACGATGCTCGTTTCACTTGTCAGCAAGCGCAGCCAGCGCACCTGCTGCGAGGTGGGCTGCACGGTCATCGAAAGCACACGCGGGGTGGCGCGAAGGAGCAGCGACGCCAGCGTCAACGCCCCGACCGACCAGCAGTGGATCACATCGAACGGCCGCTCGCCGCGCCGCCGCAGCTCGCGCGGCAATGCCCGCAGCGCAAACACCGCCCGCCCCATCGGCACGCCGATGCGGACCGGGTCCATCACCCCCGCCGATCGCGCCTGCTCGGCAAGGTGCGACCCGCCCAGCAGCACCACGCGCTCCCCGGCGTCGCCGAGCCGGCCTTGGGCATCGGCCAGCATCGCCAGCGTGGTGCTGGTCGATTGAGCGCTGGCGGCGTCGATGAGATGGAGGATGCGCATGGGAGGGGAGGAAGAAGGAGGCAGTCGGCAGGAGGCAGGAAGGCAAACGATGCCCTCGTCCTGCCGCCTGCCGACTGCCGTCTGCCGTCTTCTCCTTACTGCCGGATGTCGTCGAACTTCGTCGGGTCGTGCGTGAAGAAGAGGCGGGCGACGCTGCTGCCGGTTTCCTCGGCGATCTTCTGCTGGGCGATGGCCATCACGCGGGCGGGGTCGGCGTCGGTGACGCGGTATCGCATCGAGACGCGGTGGATGTAGAAGCCGTCGTTGGCGGCCGACTCGGGCACCCCGGTGGCCGATGCGGCGGGCGGGAACAGCCGCTGGCGGCCGTCGACATCGAACACCTTCACGCCGACTTCCATCGACGGCTTGAGCAGTCCGGGCTCCGGCGAGACGGACGCGGAGAAGACGTTGACGTTGATCACCTGCTTGGCGCCCAGCCGCCTGCCGATTTCATAAGGCGAGGTTTTGACGAACTTGTCGCCGAGCTCCGAAGCGAGCGCGGCGACGCTCTTCACGTCGATGATCTGGGTGATGACCTCGTTCTCTTTGAGCACGTGGGCGCAGCTCTCGGCGATGAGCATCGCGAGTTGCGGGTCGCGCAGGGTGTTGCCCGGGTCGTCCACGATGACGGCGGTGGGCCGATTGTCGATTTCGTACACCGCGTCCTGCTTGGGCGGGACCAGCGCCGCCGCGGCCATGCCGAACATTTCGCAGCCGTTGGAGGCGAGCGCGGAGGCGCAAGCGATGATGGCGAGGACGGTGCGGCGCAGGCGAGCGGCAAAAGGCGTGGTGTTCACTTGGCTTTCTCCTGCGTGAAGAGCGCCCCGAGCTTGGCCGCGAACGCCGTCAGCATCCCCGCCTGGATCGTCTGGTCGTCCGAGCGCAGCAGGCCCACGGGGTTGTCCGGCGGGTACAGCGCGCTCTGCGTCGAGGAATAGACGAAGTTGTGCGGGTTGGTGGCGTCGGCCTCGATGACGCCGACCTTCGCCACCATGTTGCCCTGCCAGACCTCGCGGTTGTTCTGCTCGTGCGTCGAGTATTGCGCGAGGCTGATGTGTACGAGGCGGTCCACCTTAAGCTCGCGGACGAGGTCGCCGTGAGGGATGGCGATCCAGTCGGGGTTTTCACGGGTCCACTTGGCGAGTTGGGCCGGGTCGGTCAGCCGGATGCCTGGCACATCCACCGCGAGTCTGCTGCTGACGTACTTGGTCACCTGGTTGGGGGCATCGGGATACTGATAGAGCGTGCGTTCATCGGCGGCGACGATCACCGCGACGCTCTTGCCGATGAGTCCCTGGTACTCCGGGAGGATGACCTCGGGCGGCTTCTCGGGCGTCAGGCCGTGGGCAAGCCAGCCGGCGAGCTGGCAGCCGCTGAGGAGCAGGCAAGTGGCAGCGGCAGTGGCAGTGGCAGTGAATCGAAGACGGCACATGGTTCAGACCCCGTGCATGGTGATGATTTTGTAGCCCCACGCGGCGATGACGACGGCGCCGAGTGCAATGATGGTACCCGGCCGCCAGCACACCACCGCCAGCGGCCACAGGCTGAGCCCGGCGATCACCGCGTAGCCGCTGACGATCGCGACGATGGAGGTGAGCAGCGCGAAGACGGCGCCGGCGGGCTGGGTGATGAACGAGCCGAGGAGGTTGCCGTCGGCGGCGAGTGCGAAGGAGGTGGTCATGCCGCAGGTGGCGCAGGGGATGTTGGCGCGCTGAAGGAAGCCGCAGGGGGCGATGCCCAGTTGCGTGTGGGTGTTGACACCAGTGGGGTCCGGGTCGAGGCGGGCCGCGACGATGAGCAGGCTAATCGCCATGATGCAGATGACCGCCGCGGGCAGCGCCGCCCGCCAGTCGTAAGGCCGACGCCAGATCGCGACATCGCCGGCGGATTCGCTGCCCGCGGCGTCCCCAGCGATCAGGTTTTTCGGAGGCGTACCCACCATGCCACGCGTAGGTTACGTCGCAGCGAAGGACGAAGCAAAAGGTCGTCAGAGCCAGATGCGATCGGCATGTACCGGTGCCACGGGTCGGCTTTGCGGCCCGTGCCGGTCTCTCACGGGTCGCCGAGCCGACCCGTGGCACCGTCGAGCGTCGCGGCTCTGACAAACACTGCCCTTTCCCCCCCCGCTATGATCCCTTCATGGTCTCCCGCATCCCCGACCCCTCGTCGCTGGAACCCGCGAAGCTGACACTCTCGCGCCGCCGCCGGGCCGCGCTGAAGGCGATCGCGGTGTTGCCCACCATGTTCACGCTGGCGAACCTGCTCTCGGGGTTCTTCGCCATCTTTCTCGCCAGCCGCGACCCGCAGATGAAGCTGCCGTTCGACTGGTCCCCGCTGACGTTCGCGGTGCTCGCCGTATTCGCGGGCATGATCTTCGACGCCCTCGACGGCCGCATCGCCCGCCTCACGAAACAAACCAGCGAGCTCGGCGAGCAGCTCGACTCCTTCGCCGACATGGTCACCTTCGGCGTCGCCCCCGCCTTTATCGCCATCATGCTCGTCGATGTCCACATCCCCTTTCTCGCCGAGGGCCTGCAGGACACGCTGATCGACCGGGCCGTGCTCGTCACCGGCGGCATCTACTGCGCCTGCGCCGCTCTTCGTCTCGCACGCTTCAACGTCGAAGTGAAAAGCCCCGCCGTTTCCGACCACATGAGCTTCAAGGGCCTGCCCTCGCCCGGCGCGGCCGGCACCGTCGTCAGCGTCGTCCTGCTCCACGAACACCTGCTCGCCCCTTTCATGCGCGAGCACCGGGCCATCGGCCTCGAAACCATGGCCGAGACCTGGCCCCTGTGGCTCAGCAAGATCGGCATGATCATCGTCATGCTGCTCGTCGCCTTCGCCATGGTCAGCCGGCTGCGCTACATCCACGTGATGAACCGCTACTTCCGCGGCAAGGCCTCGTTCAACTCCATTGTCCTCGCCGTGGTCGCCGTGCTGATCGCGGCGATCGTGCCGGTCTACGCGTTCGTCATTGTGTTGGTCCTGTACGCCCTGAGCGCCCCAGCCGCATGGCTCTGGTACAAGACCGTTGGCAAGAAGGGTCAGAGCGACGAGATGTGGGTCGCCGATGAGGAAGGCGACGACGGCGAAGACGACGAGGAGGAGACAGAGCGAGCGGGGTGAGCATGCACATCGCCCCGCGAGCCGTCACGTCCCAAGCTCCGCGAGCCGTCACGTCCTCGTGCATGGTGAGCCGCATCGCCGTGCACGAGGACGTGACGGCTCGCTGCACAGCAGCCGCACAGTTTCAACTGTTTTTCCAACATTTCCGCCCCCATGTCCGGGCCCGCGCTTCTAGGCTCAAACGCGAGCAGCCTCCGCGCCGCGCTCGCGGAAGGCCTCATGCTCCCCACCGCACCCGACAATCCGCGTCCGCCCTTCCTCCACCGCGTCGTCATCGTCGCCGTGGTCGTCGTGCTGCTGCTGGCGGCGTGGTACGCCTCGGACGTGCTGCTGCTGATCTTCGGCGGCGTGCTCATGGCCGTCTTCCTCCGCGGCATCAGCGACTTCCTCGCCCGCCACACCCCGCTCTCGCCCCGCTGGTCCCTCGCCATCGTGCTGCTGACGCTCACCGTGGCCACCATCCTCGGCTGCTGGTTCCTCGCCGCCAAGTTCGCTTCGCAGTTCGATGAGCTGTCGCGCCGCCTGCTGACGGCATGGGCGAACGTGCAGGAGCGGCTGTCGCAGTACGAGTGGGGCCGCCGGCTGCTCGAACTCGCGCCCACCGGCGGCGCCGCCACGAACGAGCCAGGCAACGGCGGCAACCAAGGCGCCCCGGCCTCCCCGCTCACCGGCGGCCGCGACATCCTCGCCGGCGCCGCCACCGTCGTCAGCGCCGGCCTCGGGGCCCTGGCGAACCTGGTAATCATCACCTTCATCGGCATCTACGTCGCCATCTCGCCGGCGCTGTACCGCGACGGCCTGCTCCATCTGATCCCCCTGCCCCGCCGGCCCCGAGCCGCCGAGGTTCTCGATACCGTCGGCCACACCCTGCGCTGGTGGCTCATCGGCCGCGTCGCCAGCATGACCATCATCGGCGTCGCCACCACCATCGGGCTGCTCATTCTGGGCGTCCCCCTCGCCCCGGCCCTGGGCCTCATCGCCTTCGTGCTCAGCTTCGTCCCCTACCTCGGGCCGATCATCGCCGTGATCCCCGCCGCGGCCGTCGCCTTCACCGAGGACCCGATGAGCGCCGCCTACGTCGCCGGGCTCTACCTCGCCGTCGAAACCCTGGAGAGCTACCTGTTCGCGCCGTTGATCCAGAAGTGGAGCGTGGACCTGCCGCCGGCACTGACCATCGCCGCCCAAACGCTCATGGGCGTGCTGCTGGGCTTGCTGGGCATCATCTTCGCCACCCCGCTGACGGCGGCGGCGGTGGTCATCGTGAAAATGCTCTACGTGCAGGACGTGCTGGGCGATCCCCTCGACATGGCGGGCGACGAGAAGAGCAATGCCAAGTGATGGCCTCTCGGTAGACGCCACGGCGTCCAAGTTGTCCCCGCCCCACTTCTGCATTATTCTCCGCGTGTTCGCCATGCAGCCGGAAGCGGAGGGAGCCGCCGCCGGGATGTTCGACACTCCCATCACCGATCACCGCCATGGAGGGCCGGCGCGTTGGCCAAGCGAGGCAAGAAAGACGATTCACCCGAAGACGACCTCTTCGGCTCCGCTGCGAGTTCCGGTGCGGGCGATGCCGCAGGCGCTGCCGCTTCGAGCGGCAGTGACGGGGGCGATCCCCCGCGCGACGGTGCCGGCACCTCCGGCACCAATGGCGGCTCCGATCGCAGCGACGTCGTCACCCTTCTCGACGCCACCCGATCGCGCTACCTCAACTACGCCCTCTCCGTCATCACCAGCCGCGCGCTCCCCGATGTCCGCGACGGCCTCAAGCCCGTGCAGCGCCGCATCCTCTACACCATGTGGCAGAACGGCCTCGACTTCACCGCCAAGCACCGCAAGTCCGCCACCGTCGTCGGCGACGTCATGGGCCGGTACCACCCGCACGGCGACTCGGCGATCTACGACGCGATGGTGCGCATGGCGCAGCCGTGGGTGATGCGGGCGACGCTCGTCGACGGCAGCGGCAACTTCGGCTCGATGGACGGCGACTCCCCCGCCGCTTACCGCTACACCGAGTGCCGCCTCACCGCCATCGCCGCCGAATTGCTCGAAGAGATCGGGCAGTCGACCGTCCCCTTCCGCCCCAACTACGACGGCACCCGCGAAGAGCCCGTCGTCCTCCCCGCGCGATTCCCCAACACGCTCCTCAACGGCTCGACCGGCATCGCCGTCGGCATGGCGACGAACATCCCGCCGCACAACTTGGGCGAGCTGATCAAGGCCCTCATCAAGCTACTCGATGATCCCGATCTCAAGGATTATCAGCTAGTCGCCAACGACGCCGTGCAAGGCCCCGACTTCCCGACCGGCGGGCAGGTGCTCAACACCCGCGATGAACTGCGCGAGATCTACAAGACCGGCCAGGGCGCCATCCGCATCCGCGGCACCTGGGAAAAAGGCCCGCAGACGCGCTCGCTTCAGAAGGTGTACATCACCAGCGTGCCATACTCGGTGAACAAGGCGGTGCTCGTCGAAGAGATCGCCCAGATCGTGATGACGCGAAAGCTGCCGCACCTGATCGACGTGCGCGACATCTCGACCGATGACGTTCGCATCGAGCTCGACCTCAAGCGCGACGCCGACGAGCAGATGGTGCTGGCGTACCTCTTCAAGCACACCTCGCTCCAGCTCAACTTCAACGTGAACATGACGGTGCTGGTGCCGACGGAGAACCCCGCCCTCGGCCGGCCCGAACGCATCGGCCTGCGGGAAATCCTCTGGCATTTCCTGCATTTTCGGCTCGATGTAGTGACCAAGCGGTTGGAGCACGAGCTCAAGCAGCTCGAGAAGCGCATCCACATCCTCGAAGGCTTCGCGCTGGTCTTTGACGCCCTCGACGAGATCATCAAGATCATCCGCAAGAGCGAGGGCAAGGCGGACGCGGCTGAGAAGATCATCGCGCGGTTCGAGATCGATGCCGAGCAGACCGACGCGATCCTCGAGCTCAAGCTGTACCGCCTGGCCCGGCTCGAGATCCTCGTCATTCAGGAGGAATTGAAGGAGAAGCAGAAGCGGGTCCGCGAGATCCGCAAGCTGCTCAACGAAGCGACCGCCGCCGGCCGGTGGGGCATGGTGCGCAGCGAGCTCGAAGAGATCGAGAAGAAATACGTCAAGGGCAACCCGCTCATCGGCAAGCGCCGCACCCTCATCGAGAGCGTCGGCGAGGAGCCGCAGTTCTCCGCCGACGACTTCATCATCGACGAGGACAACCAGGTCATCGTCACCCGCGACGGCTGGATCAAGCGGCAGAAGGACATCCGCGACCCGTCGACGACCCGCCTCCGCGAAGGCGACGGCGTGCTCACCGCCGAGGCCGGCTCGACCCGCGCATCGATCGTCTTCCTCTCCAACTTCGGGACCGCCTACACCTGCAAGATCATCGACGTCCCCGCCTCCACCGGCTACGGCGAGCCGATCCAGAAACTCTTCAAGCTCAAGGACGGCGAACGCATCATCAATGCCTTCAGCCTCGACCCGCGCATGATCGGCGACATCGGCGCGGCCGCTTCAGCGGCCACATCCGACGAAGAAAAAGAAACCTCCGAACCCGACCCTAGCG
>Ga0163150_10002329_pt1 | contig 29381 bp, 18 predicted proteins | sample OliLakLV19P2IB_FD_148628 | JGI IMG/M metagenome (GOLD analysis project Ga0163150, IMG submission 148628) | Freshwater microbial mat bacterial communities from Lake Vanda, McMurdo Dry Valleys, Antarctica - Oligotrophic Lake LV.19.P2.IB | ecosystem: Environmental > Aquatic > Freshwater > Lake >...
GCTGTATTCCGGATTCATCGGATCGAAATCCAGGTCGGTCAGGCCAACATTCGTTTCGATCTGAATATAGGTGTATTCCTCGATGATCTGCGGTTCGGCGCCAGCGCTGGTTGGCCAGTTCCAGGCACAATACCGGACGGGCACCTGAAGTTCATCGTCGATAAAGACCTGGGCTTTGTGAAATTCATAAGGACTGCGTTTCGTGTCATGGACCACTTCGATCATGGTGCAGACCCGACCGTTGATCTTCGCGCCATTCCGATAGTCGACGGTGCAGTGGCCGACATCCCGGTCACGTTCGGCTTTTTCAATCAGCTTTTCGACCAGGTTTTCCAGACCGGCTTCGTAGATCGGATGCAGGTTTCCCTGCATGGCCAGCCATCCGTCGGGATCGAGGTGGAAGGTTTTCAGGCCGATGAAACCGGTTTCATGAGCCCGGATTTTGTTGTCGTTCCGGCCTTCGACCCAAATCACTTCGCGACCGCTAACCGATTTGGGTTTGAGGAATTTCATGTAGACGCTGAAGGGGACGTTGACGCCGGCATTGGTGCGGTCATTGCGGATTTTTATCCGCATGTAATTCTGTTCGCCGAGGACGCCATCGACCGTTTCCCGCTTGACCAGAATGGCGGTGTAGTCGTGGATGTTGGCCTTCATCGCCGCCAGGCCGGAGTGGGCGATTACGATGGCATTGTCCAGCGGATGGGGAGCGCGTCCCGTAGCAACCGAGGCACTCTTGGCCGGCACAGCGTTCGGAGCCGTTGGCAAGGACGCAACCGCATCGCTGGTCGATTTGATCGGGTCCGGATTGCGGGCGACTTCCAGCGGCTTTTTGTCTTCGTTTGTTTCGACGAGGCGGGAAACGCGAAAAACCGGTTCAATAACCTGTTTGGAATTCTCCTGAGCCGAAGCGGCGGTTCCCAGTCCCAGAATCATCGCCGTAGCGGTAGCCACCAGTTTGTCACTTGCCTTGCGATAAGCCATCCAATCCTCCATGAATATGACCGCCAGTACATCTTGTATCCTGGCGGATGGGTCGGGAAGTTCCGGTGTTTTCCCGCTGTTTTTGCGAACGCCCAACCCAATTTTCTGACGGGAATCTATCGTTCCAGGTTGTTTGGAACAATGGAATCCAGGCAAGTTTTGGAAACGGGCACTTGTATGCCAGCTAGCAATCCGGTCGCATTGACCAGGCGACGTCAATAAATATCGCCAAATTGCCGGGGGTGACAGCAGCCGTTCTGCTTATCCAAACCGGACATTCGATCAGGATGGAGCAGCTTCCCAGACAGGCTTCCAAAAACCCGCCGTTCTGTTGCTGTGACGTCAAAGGCAGCGGGAAAAAAGTTTGCTAAAATTTGCTGATCTGTGCGGCAACAGAAATCACAACCCTGGAATGGACATCATGAACACCACGTGGATTCGAAGTGCTGGTCTGGCGATTGCCATCGCCTTGGCAGGAACATTTTCGCTGTTGGCCATCCAGGCCGATTTGGTCATCACGGGTGGAACGATTCGAACGATGGATCCGGCCCAGCCGGTTGTTGATTCCATCGCCATTATCGGCAATGAAATTGTCGCCTCCGGTTCTGCGGCGGCGATCGGCGAACTGGTGAATGGACGAACGAAGGTGATCCGGCTGGAACCTGGCCAGATCGCCGTGCCCGGGCTGATCGAAAGCCATGGGCATTTTCTTGGACTGGGCGAATCACTGATGATGCTCGACCTGGCTGGGGCCCAAAAGTGGAGCGATATTGTTGAACAGGTCAGGGTAGCGGCCGAGAGCGCAGCCCCGGGCGACTGGATTGTGGGACGGGGATGGCACCAGTCGAAATGGAGCGAGCTTCCCGAAGGATCGACCGATGGCTATCCCGATAACCGGGGGCTGGATCAGGCCGCACCGAACAATCCGGTTCTGCTGACCCATGCCAGCGGGCACATGAGCATTGCCAACGGATATGCGATGCGAATGGCCAGTCTGGACAAGGACAGCCAGGCGCCGTCAGGCGGCGAATACCTGCGGCGTGGCGATGGCGAACTGAGTGGTGTGTTGCGGGAAACGGCCCAAGGACCGGTCCAACGCGTTTTTGGAAACGACCGGACCAAAATGTCGGCGGAAGAATCGGCCGGATTGATGGAACGCGCGGTCCAGCTGGCCGGCGAGGAGTGCTGGAAAAACGGAATCACCAGTTTCCACGATGCCGGGTCGTCGGTCTCGACAGCCCGGCAGTTGCGTTCCCTGGCATTGCAAAACCGTTTGCCGGTCCGGCTGTATGTCATGTTGCGCGATTCGCCCGAGATGATTCAGCAGCGGATTTCCATGGTCAAATCGATTGGGCTGGGTGACGAGTTCTTTACCTGCCGGGCTCTGAAACGTTCGATCGATGGTGCGCTGGGTCCCCATGGTGCCTGGCTGCTGGCACCGTACGCAGATTCAACAGGTTCGTCCGGACTCAACACGGATAGCGTCGAAGTTGTACGTCGCACGGCGGAGGTTGCTGCCAAAAACGGACTGCAAATGTGCGTTCATGCGATTGGAGACCGGGCCAACCGGGAAGTTCTGGACATGTACCAGGCGATGATTGACCAGAAGCTGCTGAAAGGGGATCACCGCTGGCGGATTGAACACGCGCAGCATTTGCACCCGGAGGATATTGCTCGATTTGGCGAAATGGGTGTGGTTGCGGCAATGCAAGGCGTTCATTGCACGTCCGACGCGATTTTTGTGCTGCAACGACTGGGGGCGCTCCGGGCGGAACAGGGAGCCTATGTCTGGCGGTCACTTCTGGACAGCGGTGCCGTGATCTGCAACGGGACGGATGTGCCTGTCGAGCGAATCGACCCAATCGTATCGATTGCGGCGTGTGTTACCCGCAAGCTGGCTGATGGAGCGACGTTTTTTCCGGAACAGTGCATGACGCGGGAAGAGGCTCTGCGAAGTTACACGATTGACGCTGCCTGGGCCGCGTTCGAAGAATCCCGCAAAGGGAGTCTTGTTCCGGGGAAGCTGGCGGACGTCACGATTCTGTCCCGGGACATCATCAAGTGTTCAGATGACGAATTGCCTGGCACCAAGGTGGTTCAGACGATCATTGGCGGCAAGGTGGTTTTCAGCGACGAGTCAGGGCGATAAGCGGTGAAGTTCGAAAAAGGGGAGTTGGGTTGCTGGGTACGGTCCTGGTTGTTAAATTTCGTTCCCTCTGGCACGGGGGCCAGTCGAAGACGGGAATGGTTTGGCTTTGGCTCAAAACTTCATTCGCATACCGAAGACCACCGAGTCACCCGACAGATCGATTTGGGTGGGTTGGGAAAAAGAGGCGGGAGCAACCTGACCATTGGCGATCACGCCGGTCTCGGTGCTGAGTATGACTGCGTCAGCGTCCAGGTAACGGTATTCAGCAAACAGGTCCAGCCGGTTTGTCACCTCGCAAGTTCCTCCGATCATGATCTGAAATGCGAGCGAAGAGTCTGAGTCCAGGTAAGGAGCCGGTCCCGTTGGTTCGTAGGTCATAAAATCCGCGGTGGCGTAGAGGAATCCAACCCCCGCACCTACATACGGTTTGAGCCGTTTTGTTGGAAATCCGGGGAAGTCCCAATAGACGTTGGTCAAACCGGTCCAGGTGGTCAGATCGCCCGGCGTGACGGCCTGGACGATCTGCAGGGGCTGTCCCTGGGCCAGTTGCGAGTGTGTGGTGGTCACATCGCAAAACTGAAACGAGAACTCAAAATCGGTTCTCAGATTCAGCCCCTGATAAATCCCCAATCGGGAACCAAAATCGAAACCGGATTCAAAATCGATGGCAGTGGTGGCTGAATTGGCGATGAGAGAACGCCCAAACCCGCTGTCGTACTGGTTAAAACCGCTGAACAGATCCATGTAAAACAACGGACTGCAAACCTGTTGACAGTCCTGAATGACCTCAGTCTGCCATTCATCCGGAATCATGTAATCCGGAATCTTGTCACCCGGAATACTGAAGTCATAATCAACGGGGATTCTTGGGGCAGGTAGCGTGTGGGGGTCCGTAGCAGCTTGTTGAAGTCCGGGAGTGCTTTCCACCAGTTCTTTAGTCGTTCCGGGAAAGCGTGGCTGTTTGAAAAAGGCCGGGTTCGGCGACCAGGTTTTTGGTGGATTCGGTACCGGCTGTCTCTCCGGCGTGACAGCAGTGTCAATGATCCTGGGCATGTTCATGCCTGGCGAAGCGGGCGGACTGGTTTTGTAACCCGACAGCAACGGCACGGGCGAATTGCTGTTTGATTCGACTTGGGAGGGCGGCGGTGGCGGCGACTGGCTGGGCGAATCACTTGCCTGAACTGCTGGCGCCGCACGCGACGATTGCCCTGGGTCAAACGGGTTAATCTGTTCGTCTGAAAAATAATCAGGCTCCTGGGTCAAGCCGGGACTGACCAGTGGCGGACGTTGCGGCATCGGGTCCTGGACGAAATAGCTGGCAGGAGCCACCTGGTCCTGCATCCGGACCGTCTGGCCGGATTGAGAACCTGGCTGAGTCTGGAACAGCAATCTGGCCTGGTTGTTTTTCGAATTCGCAGTAGGTTCCAGTTTCGATTGCAAGCCCGAACTGTTTTCGGCCCGCTCGCCAGCAAGCAAGAGAATGGTGGCGTGATTCCCGTCCGGGCCCTGTCCGATTGCCTGACCGGTGATCAGGAAAAACAGGGTTGCAAATACACCGAAGGATGCGATTCGGATTACAGGCATGGTTGGAATTGGGGGGCGAAGTGTCATTATTCGCATGGACGACGACCAGCGCGCAGCGCGGTCGGTCCTGTTGGTGCCCTCCTGATCAACCTAATCGGCAAAGTCGGTCCAGATTCTGTAATCGTTTTAAAAGAAATATCTTTGCGGACTTCAGAAGGGAGCCAGTTTGCTGTTTTTCGTGCGTTCCGGACTTTACCGCCGGTTGCCAAACGGACCAGAACACCCAAAGCACCCATTTTGATTTGCCAGCAGACAAATTGCAGGCGCAGCAGCCCCGCGTGGACGCCGATATGATACTTGGAAATTGATTGCGAACGATCTGATCCGGCAGATGATTGATCCGGCCATCGCCGAAGAAGAACAATCATGCTGTCAGTTTTTTTCCGGTATCCGCAGTCCCGAACCGGCCTTGCGGCATTGACGTTTCGGTCTGGTTTTTTGGGTGGGAAACCAATTCGTTTGGTCTTTCAAAACTGATTGCTGTCTACCCCTGGCGGGTCAGACTGCTTTTCGAACTGGCTCCTGGCAAAAGGTTGGCGGCGCTGAAATGAAATTTGACGACCGGTTGTTTCAGCACACCTACGCCAATGGCCTGACTTTGGTCGCTGACCATATGCCCTGGCTCCATTCGGCGGCGTTTTCGATTGCGATTCCCGCTGGATGCAAACTGGACCCGGCCGACCGGTTTGGATTGTGCAATTTGTCCTGCGAACTGGCGTTTCGGGAAACCGAATCGCTTTCCAGTCGTGAACTGGTGGAGACGCTGGACCTGTTGGGTTGCGATTATTACTCCAGCACTTCCGTGATGTGCACTTATTTTGGTGGTTCCCTGCCGGCCATCCATCTGGCTCAAGCTCTGGCCGTCTATGCCGATGTGGTCAGGAATCCAAAGCTTTCGCCGGCGTGGCTGGAGGAGGCCCGTCTTTCATGTTTGCAGGAAGTCGAATCACTGGAAGACGATTTGCCTTCCCGTGTCATGTCCCGTTTGCGCATGATGGAGTATGGCGATCCGTGGGGACGGGTCACGGAAGGGACCACAGAATCGCTACAGCAGATCACCCTGGACGAGATCCGGAAATTTGTGTTTGACCAGTACGCCCCCCAGGGAACGATCATTGCCGTGGCCGGGCAATTTGATTTTGAATCCCTGCGCGATCTGATTGGTTCCCTTTTCGGTGACTGGAAAAACCCAGCTACGACGGCGGGCGGCCCGACATCATTGGCGACTGCGGAGCTGGAACCGCACATGGAATTCCCCAGCAAACAAACCCATATCGGCCTGGCCTGGCCGGGAGAACCCTACGACAGCGACGACTGGTTCCGGTCCCGTTGCGCGGTGGGAGTCCTGAGCGATGGGATGAGTTCGCGTCTGTTTCGGGAAGTCCGCGAACGGCGTGGACTTTGTTACAGCGTGATGGCCAGCTGCCACGCCATTCCGGGACGGGGATCCTGTTTTGGCTATTGCGGTACAACAACGGATGCTGCCCAGCAGGCACTGGATGTGATGATCGCCGAGATCACCCGGTTGAAGGAAGGCATTACTCCCCAGGAACTGGCACGGCTGAAAGTTCAGGTTCGCAGCGGTTTGATCATGCAACAGGAGTCGTGCCGCTCCCGCGTTGGGACGATGATCAGCGACTGGTTGCTACTGGGCCGGTTGCGGCCGGTCGATGAACCTGGACGGCGAATCGCAGCTTTGACCGTTGAACAGATCAACAGTTATGTTTCTGACCATCCGGCGGGACCGTTCAACTTGGTGACGCTGGGCGAGACTCCTCTGGGACTAACGGGTGCAATACCGACAACACAAGCTTGACAATGGCCTGACGATTCTGGCCGAATGCAATGACCTCGCGCACTTCTTGTCGCTGGGGTTCTTTGTCCGGACTGGCGCGCGCGATGAGACGCCGGACACTGGTGGTGTCAGCCATTTTCTCGAGCACATGGTATTCAAGGGAACTGCTACCAAATCCTCCGACGAAGTCAATCTGTTGCTGGACGACATGGGGAGCAGCAGCAACGCCCGGACGAGCGAGGAATCCACGATTTACCATGCATCGATTCTGCCGGAGTTCCAGGCTCCGATGGTGGGACTGCTGGCGGACCTGATGCGACCTGCCCTGCGCGACGAAGATTTTGAGACCGAAAAAAAAGTCATCATCGAAGAGATCATGATGTATGACGACCAGCCCCCGTGGGGCGGCTACGAACGCTTGATGCAGGATTATTTTGGTCCCCATCACCTGGGTCAGAGCGTGCTGGGCTCGGTGGAAACCGTTACCGGGCTGACTGCCGAAGCCATGCGAAATTACCACGCCAGCCGTTATTCACCGGACAATATGGCCGTGGTTGTCTCGGGCAAAACGGACTTTGAAAGTCTGATCCGGGACACCGAACAGTTGTGCGGTTCCTGGCCGTCCCAGTCGGCTGGGAGGGACACCCGTCCTGCAATCCCCCATCCGGGATTGACCACGATGGTGCGGGAGGAAGCACATTTGCAATACCTGATGCATCTAGCTCCGGGTCCGTCGGTTGATGCAGAGGATCGCTATGCAGCGAGACTGTTGTGCATGATTCTCGGAGACACAAGCGGCAGCCGGGTTTTCTGGGAAATGCTCGACACCGGACTGGCAGAATCGGCTGGCATTGGCGGCTACGAGTACCACGGAACCGGACTGATCATGTCGTATTTTTGCAGCCTGCCCGACAAGGCCAACCAGAATACCGCGATCCTTCACCGGATTCTGGAATCCGCTGTCGAAGGAGTAACGGAACGGGAACTCGAAATTGCGAGGCAAAAAGTTGTCAGCCAAATCCTGCTTTCGAGTGAACGGACCGGGTCCCGCATGTTTTCTGTCGGTGGCCAATGGCTGAACGGCCACACATTCCGCACCCCAGCCGGGATCGCGGATCTTTACCGGCAAGTAACTCTTGAGCAGGTCAATGACGTCGCACGTCGCTGGCCGCTAAGTACAGGGAGAACCCTGTCTTCCGGACCACAGGGAGACCTGGCCTGGCCTGGCTGAAGCGGTTCGGTGCAAACGGGCCTGGAACATGTCCTGCACGAAAACGATTACGGAAAAAGCGGAACGTTTCCGTTCCGCCCTGATCGTTATTAATTGAAAAGTTTTCCGTACCGGACTAATTCGTCTCGGCAAGAATCTTGTTCAAAAAGGCCAGCCGGTCTTCTGGGGTACCGGTCAGCAAAAGCTGCCCGCCACCATTGAAGATTTTGTCCAATGCTTCGGCAGCCTTGGGCTGATCCAGTAATCCCTTGCGGTAAAACGCCACAACCTCGACAGCGATGGGCAGCCGGTTCGTGCTGTTCAGCGAACCGATCAGGCCGTCGATCCGGTTTTCGACATGTTCGGTCTTCAATCCACCAGGAAGCGGATTGGCGACAAACAGTTTATCGAATTCTTCAAAGACCTTGTCCATTTCCGTCTCGAAAAGGTTCTTGCCCGATTTATCTTCGGGGTCGTTGGGATCATAGTCGTGCCGGATCGCTTTGGTTTGCACTACTGTTTTGTCTGCACCAGTCGGGTCGTTGACATTAAACAGCCGGAGGTTGGTTGTGCTGTAAAACACCCGGCGGGAATCCTGGACCTTGATGTCGAAAATAAACAACAAGTCGAGGTCCTTTTCCCGGGCAGCATTCATCAGCTCATCACGTTTGCCTTCGTTCAGGCAAACAACTCCGGGGATCACCGAGTTGTAAGTCTCTTTCGCTGGTACCGGTGCCAAGGTCAACATTTTTGCAGCAACAGGTGCCGAAGCGGTTGTACCAGTAGCCCCACCTGACGCGGTCCCGGCTGCAGCCTGGTCATTCGTTTCGCCAGGCCCGGCCTTGCCCACGCTTCGGTCTCCACCGGAACCCATCCCCATCGGGATCCCGCCCGGAACCTGAGTTGGTGCATTTGCATCGCCGCCCCTCCCGGGACCAGCACTGGACCTGCCGTCTTCTCCACCAGCTTTTCCCTGTTCACTGGCAGCCAGTTCCTCGGCTGATTTCTTCGGTTCAGGCACCAGCGCTGCCAGACTGTTTACATGTTTCAGAACGCTTCCCAACCGGTTAGTGTCTACACGTTCCTGAAGGCGTACGACCAGATTATCTGCCAGAACGCCGCCGTAACTTTTCAGAAATTCTGTCGGATCCTGTCCGGGGCCAGGTACTGCCGGCTTTTTCGAGCTTTCCGCAGCACCTGCTCCACCACCGCCTCCTTCACCGCCGCCACGGCTTGCTCCCATATTCTGGGACGACGAAATTCCTTCAGGATCCCGCCCGCCTCCAGCAGAACTGGCGACAGCCTGATCGGGCGACGAATTCAGCGTCAACAGATCACCGTCGTAACCACGATCATTGTAAGTCACTCCAATTCCAATCCGCATAAAATGTTTGGGTTCCAGCATGCCCGGATACCAGTCAAACGAATACTTCTCAAACGCTTTTTCGTCGTCAAGTGCATTCAGCAGGATCGACTTCATCGCCGCGTCGTCACAGCGCGACTTGTTGTGAAAAGCCGCATAGCTCATGAACTGGGGTTCGGAACTTTTGTTGTCCTGAATGCCCATGGCAAACTGGCCAACCAGGCCCGCGAAAAAAGCCGACAGGATCATGGCCGTAATTTGGCTACGACCAATTTTGGTATCCAGACCGTATTTCACTGTTACGTCCTCCGAAAATTTGCTGATGCGCCCCGTTGGCCGCCGAACGCAGTAATTGGACTCCGCCGTATTGATGACGACCAGAATCGGGTCACCTGCACGATTCACCCACTCCTGAAACTGTCCCGGCAAACGAATCGACGCAATTGTGCACCGATAGCATAGCCTGCCGACAGCTTCAGAATCTCCGCCGGTTTATCCGGGATTATAGCCAATCAATTCAGGGTTTTCCAATCACAGGCTGGCCTTCGGGCCATTCATCAGCGATTTTTGGGGAAAACGACTTCGAAAAAAGTGTCGTCAAGTCCCCATTCCAACGCCCCCCTGAGACAAGCCAATGTTCTTATTCAGGAATCCTGGGGCGAATCGAGAATCTCACAACCAGCGTACTTTGAATCCGGATTTTGCTGCCGGCCAAGGCTGATTCCGGAGGATTCCCAAAAACAGTCCCTCCCGGAAGACCTGGATCGGTACCTGTTGGCTCCAAATCGACCGAATGAACATCACCCAGTTCCACCCCACTCAGCGAGGCCAGAAACGCAGCCTTTCGCCTGGCGTCTTCAAAAGCCGCCCGGGTTGCTTCCCGTTCTGCGTCCTGGGTTTTCGACGTGGTGACTGTGACGATTCCCGCCATCATCATCGAAGGATTGTAAAAATCGGACTGGACCATTCCCGGTTGGGCCTTGGCCGCAACTGCGGCGTCAATGATGCGGGTCAATTCAGCCAGCCGGGCTTCGGTCATGCCCAATTCGCCTACATTCAATTTGACCAGAAAACCCTCACTGATCGACGATGCTCCTGACGCGGTTTCCTGCACTCCATCACCAAACATCATTATCTGCATTTGACTGGTCTGGCTGTCTCCGATGGATTTGCCTTTGAATTCCAATGACACGCCGGGATAGTCCATCGGATTCAGGGTATCTTCGATTCGCTGGCGGTTCCTTTGAAATTCTCCCAGGGCTGCGACCACCGTTTCCCCGGAACCGCTCACGCTGAAGGTTGCAATCGCCAGGTCCGGGGTTACTTCGACCGAACCGTTGCCCGTGACGGTGATCAATCTCTCCTGGGCTGCGGAGACTCCTGTCCCTGCGACCAGCACAGCCACTGCCAGCCATTCCAGCTTCGAACCAAATCCAAACATCGGCGAACTTCCTGTATCGGACTGCTTCAACGAACTGCCTTCACAACACGACAGTCTAACAAACCCGCCGCTTGATTTGTTGAGCGAGGAAATGGGCGGTCGCACAAACTGTCACCAGCGGATTTACACCGGGCGCAGAGGGAAAAACGCTTGAGTCGCAAACGAAGACATTTCCCAGCCCAAAGACCTGACCGCTGCTATCGACGACTCCCCGTTGGGGAGAATCCGACATTCGGCACGTTCCCATCTGGTGGGCGCTCCAAAGTCGTTGCATGCCGCCTGCCGCCGACGCGGATTCAGGCGACCGCCCCGGACCAGCCCCTGCAAACTTCCAGCCGGCACCGTATGCAGCCAGGGCTCCTGCTTCCAGCATGATTTTCTTTGCAAGCAACACCCCGTTCCGCAGACCCATTCGCTCAGCGGCACCCAACCGGTACCGAATGATGGGTCGCCCCTTCTCATCGATCGCAACCGTGCCGCCACTGCGATCACCACATAGGACCAGCGTCCCCGCCCAACAGTCCAGTGAACGGGCCATCGCCGAAAACTCCCGTGATGACCGCCAGGGGAGTGACATCATGGCCAGCCCACGCGGGAAAAACGAATTCTCCAGAATCACCTGTGGCCCGCCCCGCGGATTCTGGTCCGCAATATCGACGACGCACGATTGAATCGGACCACCCTGCCAGAGAAGTGGTTCCGGAAAGACAGCCGGAACGATGACCGATGGATGCACAAACAGGTGCCTTCCCAAATGCGGACTGGAGAATCCGCTGCGCAACAAAATCGAAGGCGAGTGAATCGCTCCGGCCGCCAACACACAATTCCGGAAACTGATCTGGACCTCACGGGATTCCGCCCCCGGTCCGGCGATGCGGGCCACTGCCGATTTCGCTTTGCCATGATCCAGAACCAACCGGTTAACCCGGCAATCAGGAAGCAAAAACACACCCAGCCGCGACGCATCGACCAGCCACGTGGAACGCATGTCCTTTTTTTTGCCCGTGGAACATCCAAACTGGCACGCCTGGCAATCGGGACATTCATCGGTACTGCTTTCCGTTGGCCGCACATTCAAACCAAGGCGTCGGGCGGCGTTTTCCAGATTCCGGTTGGCCTGGTTTTTGGCGCTCGGTTCCGCCACCATCAATCGCCGGCGGACGGCAAACAGACTGTGCCGAAAAACATCTCCACCCTGAAAATCGTAGTTGGTCGCCTCCGACCAGTTTCCAAGTACCCTGTCTGGCGGATCCAGACAGGTTCCCCAGTTCACAATACTCCCCCCGCCAAAAGCCCGGCCAGCAGAAATCAACACCGCTTCTGGTTGGTCGGTCCACGCATGATGGGTCTCGATCAAACGCCGGCTGGTCTCCGCCTCCGACAACCGGCTGCCGTCGGACAGCAGACTTCCCTGTTCAATCAGCAAAACGCTTTGACCGGTCTCAGCCAGTTCCGCTGCCATCACCGAACCGGCCGGGCCCGAGCCGATCACCAGCCAGTCGCAGGCAAGCTCCGACTGCGAAGCCCGAACGTGGGAGACTTCGAACAAACTGTGTTCCGCAGGCCGGTCCGTTGAAGGATCGGGTGGTCCCGTTGACACGGCCGCTGAAGAATCCTGGGACGCAGCAAAAACGGTTTGCCGATACAGCGACTGGGCAATCCCGCACCACCTGGAGCGCGATGAGTCGAGAATTTTTCCAAGGATCTTTTCGCGACGAACCAGCGTCAGCCGGGAGAATCGCTTGAGCCCCGCCCCGTTCCGGATCAACCCACCAGGAGTCGCCAGCCGGCGAAGAAACCGGTTGACCTTGCGTCGAATACCGACATCCAGCAAGACGATACGGCGCTGAACCGATTCGACCAGATCCAGGATGGAACGGTCGCCGGTGTCGGAAATCAGGTCACCGACAATCGTTTCGCAAAACGACTCCAGGCCTTCCCGTACCAGATCTTCCGGCTGACGAATCATATGCAAGACTCAACGTTGTGTAACTCAAAAGAACCTCCAGCCTATCCGGAATCCAGCGCCGGCCAATAGTAGCGACCGGATCAGGATTTTGGCGAACAAGCTTAAAATCGGCTATTCACCGCTCCCAACCAGATTCCCGGTGGCTTGCACACCGGATCATTCGGCTTCCTACCAAATCTGCCGGGGTGAGTTTGATGTGCAGTGCCTGGTTGATCAAGTATCATCTCTTTCCAACTGGAACTCTCCTTTCATCGCCAAAGTGGTCCTGACCCAGTTCCCATTTGGAAATTCACGTGATGAGCGACGCCACCAATACTCGTGCGGGTTCCGGTGGTGGCCTGGTTCGAACCTTCGGTCGATGGACCCTGGCCGGACTGATGCTCAATGCGATCCTCGGTGCCGGGGTTTTCGGGCTTCCGTCGCTGACTGCGGACAAGCTCGGGTCGCTTGCCTGGTTGGGCGTTATCGTGACCGGGATCGCCATTGGCACCGTCGTCCTGTGCTTTGCCGAAGTTGCTTCGCGGTTCTCCGGAACTGGCGGTCCGTATCTGTACACCAGAACGGCCTTCGGACCCTGGGTCGGACTGGTGGTCGCCTGGCTTCATTATCTGACCAGGATTTCGGCCGCCGCCTCGGTCGCCAACTTGTTCGTTATTTACCTGGTCGAGTTTTTTCCATTGCTGGTCAGCTGGTCTGCCAAGGCGGCGGTGATCAGCCTGGTTTTCGGGATCCTCGCGTTCATCAACGTCCGGGGTGTCAAACAGGGGGCCATCGCCAGCAACCTGTTGATCGTCGTCAAGATCGTGCCGCTGGTTTTGTTCGCGGTAGTCGGATTCGGTCTGGTTCTGGCCCGCGGACCGGTGGAACCTGCAGTGGTCGTGACACCCACCGTCCAAGCCTGGTTCCAGGCGATCATGGTCCTGGTGTTTGCTTTTGGAGGATTCGAATCGGGGGTCATCGCCCTGGGGGAGGCCAAAAATCCGGAACGCGATTCTCCTTTTGCGTTGATTCTCGCAATCGTCGTTTGCACTTGTCTCTACACGCTGGTCCAGGCGGTCGCGAGCCTGACCCTTGCTGATCCAGCCAGTCACCCCCGCTCGGTCGCCGATGCTGCGCGGGTACTGGTGGGTCCTGCAGGTGCCAGCTTTATGGCCGTCGGAGCACTGTTGTCGATGGTGGGTTGGTTCGCCGGGGCGATGACGGTGACGCCCCGCCTGACTTATGCCATGGCCGAACAGGGTGTACTTCCCGCCGCCTTCGCCCGACTTCACCCGGTTCACCGGACCCCGGTGTTTTCGATTGCGTTGTTCGCGGTCCTTTCCGTTGCGCTCGCGATGAGTGGAAGTTTTCTGGATAACGTCACTCTGTCTGTGATCTCCCGTCTGGCGATTTATGGCCTGGTATGTCTCTCGCTGATTGCCCTTCGGCGACAAGATGGCCGCAATCCCACCCTCGCGCTACCCCGATTCCGGCTTCCTGGCGGTACATTCTTTGCGATTTGCGGAATTGCCCTGTCGGTCACATTGGCAAGCCGAATGACCATGAGGGAAACGATCATCTTGGCCATCGTCCTGGGCCTGGCTTCGATCAACCTGTTCGCATCCAGGCGCCGCGCCAGGTAAAAGGCAAAATTATCGGGGGAGAGGGAGCCGTAAGGGACAATTGCTTGATGACTGGGTAATGGTCCCCCATTCCTACCGCAACCGGAGCATTCCCCAATCGATTATCATGGTTACCCGTTAAACGGTTTTTTGAATCGGCCGGAGGGAATCCATGAATCTGCGTGCATTGCTGTTGGTCACCGTGGCGTCAGTAATATTTGCCGGGACCGGTATCGCTCAATCGATGCCACTGGAGACCTGGGACTCGATGCAGTGGCGAATGATCGGCCCGCATCGTGGTGGAAGAACGGTGGGCGCCTCCGGTGTACCGGGCAAGCCGAACGAGTTTTACATCGGCGTCAATAACGGGGGTGTCTGGAAATCGAACGACTACGGGCGAACCTGGAAACCGGTATTCGACGACCAGCCGACCGGTTCCATCGGAACGCTGGCCGTCGCTCCATCCAATCCGGACATCGTTTATGTCGGCAGCGGAGAAGGGCTGCAGCGACCTGACCTGTCGACCGGTGATGGCATCTACAAATCGGTTGACGCGGGAAAAACCTGGACCCATCTGGGATTGCGCGACGGAGAGCAAATCGGCGACATCATTGTCGATCCGGAGGACCCCGACCGGCTGTTTGTGGCGGTGCTGGGTCATCCGTATGGCCCAAATATGGAACGGGGAATTTACCGGTCGCTGGACGGTGGCGAAACTTTTCAAAGCGTTTTGTTCAAGGACGAAAATACCGGAGCCATCGCGCTCGGCTTTGACCCGAACAATTCGCAAACCATTTATGCCAGCCTTTGGTCGGCCCGCCAGGGACCGTGGGAAAACGGCGCGTGGCAAGGGCAGACCAGCGGACTGTTCAAATCCGAAGACGGTGGCGACACGTGGCGACAGCTGACCAAAGGCCTGCCGGAAGATCCGGGTCGCATCGGGTTTGACATTTCACCCAGCAACCCCAACCGGATGTTCGCGATCTGCGCCCAATCGGTCTATCGCTCCGACGACGCAGGAGAATCCTGGGCGCTGGTCAATTCCGACCGGCGTGTCGCCAGCCGCCCCGGCGATTTTGAAGAACTAAAAATCCATCCGCAGAATCCGGACATTGTTTATTCGGCCAACGTTGCGGCCTATCGCTCGGACGATGGCGGTAAAACTTTTGTCTGCATGCGGGGTGCACCCGGTGGTGACGACTATCACACGATCTGGATCAACCCGGACAACCCGGAGATCATGCTGTTTGCGTCGGACCAGGGAGCAATCGTAACCGTCAACGGCGGCGAAACGTTCAGCTCGTGGTACAACCAGCCGACTGCGCAGTTTTACCATGTCATTACCGACGACAGTTATCCTTACATCGTTTACGGCGGCCAGCAGGAAAGTGGTTCCGTCGGGATCACCAGCCGGGGGAGTGACGGGCAGATTACATTTCGCGAATGGCATCCGGCCGGCGCGGATGAGTATGCCTACATTGCACCCGATCCGCTGGACAACAACCTGATTTACGGTGGCAAAGTCGTTCGATTCGACAGGCGAACCGGCATCGTGGAAAATGTCGGGCCCCCTGACCGGAACCGGGCTTTGCGAACTGCCCCGCTTCTCTTTTCCAAAGCCGACCCGCGAGCGCTCTACTTTGGCACCAATGTTCTGCTCAAGACCCGGGATGGTGGAAAAAACTGGGAGACGATCAGCCCCGACCTTTCCCGCGAACAACCCGATGTCCCCGAGAGTGTCGGAATTTTTCGGACCGGGGAAATGGCCACCCAGTCCCGACGGGGTGTGATCTATACTGTCGCCCCTTCGTATGTCGAAGCCGACACGATTTGGGCCGGGACCGATGACGGGCTGATTCATGTTACCAACGACGGCGGGCGGACCTGGCGGGGCGTCACACCGCCGGAAGTCACGTCGTGGAGCAAGGTTTCGCTGATCGACGCCGGTCGGTTTGACAACGACACGGCATACGCCGCCATCAACCGGATCCGTTTGAACGACCAACGTCCCTGGATTTTCCGGACCCATGACGGCGGCAAAACCTGGACCAAAATCGTCAATGGATTGCCCATCAACGAGCCGTTCAATACGGTTCGCGAGGATCCGGTTCGAAAAGGCCTGTTGTTTGCAGGGAGCGAACGAAGCGTCTGGTTTTCGCTGGACGATGGTGAAAACTGGAATCCGTTGCGACTGAACATGCCTGCAACATCCATACGCGATCTGGTGGTTAAGCGGGATGACGTAGTGGTCGGTACTCACGGCCGATCCTTCTGGATTTTGGACGACATCACACCGCTGAGACAGTTGACGGAAGAGATTGCAACGTCGGACGCGTATTTGTTCCGGCCACAGGATGCGTTTCTGTATCCGCCGAACCAGAACCGGGATACACCGCTGCCGCAGGAAGAACCGGCTGGTAAAAACCCACCCGATGGCGCCATTCTCAATTACTTTTTGCGAGCCGGTTCGGCGACACCAGTCACTCTCGAGATTCTCGACGGTGCGGGCAACCTGGTCCGGCGGTATTCGAGTGATGACCAGCCCGAGACCGTTGACCCGTCGACATTGGCGTTTCCTGAATATTGGGTCCGATCGCCGGTAGTTCTTTCGAACGAAGCGGGATCACACCGGTTCGTTTGGGATTTTCATCCGGAATCCGACCGGGCAGGGCAGGGCCGTTTTCCGATTGCTGCCATTTACCGGAACACGGCACCGGTACCTTCGACCCCCAGGTCCGATCCGGGGTTGTATACAGTCCGGTTGACGGCAAACGGCAAAACTCAGGAGCAGCCCCTGAGGTTGCATCCCGATCCGCGAGTTTCGCCACCTGGGCCTTCGGCACCGAAATAGAAAACCCGACGGTCTGATTGAAATGTGTTTCTGCCAATTTTGCCCAACTGCCGATACCTCATGGCGACGAAACCTGGCCGCAGGCTCCACGACGACTTGCATACAACTGCGTCGGTCTGGACGGTGATGGCAGTTTTGTGTTTTTGTATTGGATGCGATTCATCCGCGAGAACAACGGTTCCCGTGGCCCAACAGGAATCCGTGGATGTGCTTTGCACGGCCTGGCCTTTGATGGAATTCGTCCAGACGCTTGCAGGGGACGGGTTGACGGCCGGGTTGATCGAGCCCGAATCGGGTCTGTCGTGGCGGAACCGGCGAAGTTTCTTTCCGAACGATGACCAGTTGGAACTGTTGCCAGGTGCCAAACTGGTGATCGAAAATGGTCCGGGCGTTCCGTACGTTGGCTGGATTGAAATGACCGCGATAGCCGATGACCGGATCTGCAATTCATCGGTGAATTTCCGGCTGGACGATTTCATTCCGGTGCGGGACTACCAGTCGGTTCATTCGCATGGTCCGGGCGGGGAACATTCGCACGATTACATGGTCCCCTATTGCTGGCACGATCCGGCGTTGGCGGCGAAACAGGTTTCGGCGATCGAGGCAGCGCTGTCCCGGACCTGGCCCGAAATGGCTTCGGAGTTCCGGCAACGGAGTGAAGGACTGCGGGCGGAACTGGACAAACTTGCGGGCGAATTGAAATCGGCCGGATCGATTGGATTGCAAAACACAGAAGTGGTTCTGGCGACACCGGACCTGCTGTTTTTGGCCCGGGCAACTGGGCTAAAGGCCCGATACGAATTGTGGTTTGACGCAGTGGACGATCCGACCTGGATGGATCGCATTCGAACGATTGGGTCTGCGGCGGGAACAAAACGCGTGGTGCTGCTATGGCCGGGCAGGGCACCGGACGTTGTGCGGCAGTCTGCAGGTCCGGCAATCACTTTGCTGGAAATCGACATGCTTGAATCCGGGGAATCCGAAGGGGCCTTTCTGTTGCGTTTTTCCCTGCTGGTCGATCAACTTCGGCATGGTTTATCTGCGGAGCCGGCCATTCAGTAACGGCGGCCACATGGCGGAGGATTTCCCCTTGGTACGATTGCCAGTGCCAGGCTTTTTGATCCGGCATCATGTATAATCGCGCGGACTTTGTGACAGCTTTCATTATCCGGAACTTATGCCATGAATCTTTTCCGTCGGATTTTTTCCTGCCCGTTGGCGTATCTGATCGCGTTGATGTTTGCTGGCGTTTCTGTTTCGGAGCAGATCGCCATGGCCCAGGAGTCCACGAACTGGCCCCAGTGGCGTGGGCCTGATTTCCGGTCGATCAGTACCGAGTCCAACCTGCCGGTTGAATTTGGCGCCGACAAAAACCTGATTTGGAAATGTCCAATGCCAGGTGAGGGGGGGAGCAGTCCGGTGGTCTGGGACGGGACCACTTATGTCACTTCGGCAACTGCGGACGAAAAAGGAATCGTTTTGATTGCGGTTGGACCGGACGGCAAGATTGCCTGGGAGCAGATTCTGCCGGGTAAAAACAGCAACGTCAGAATGGACCAGGCCAACTCGGCTTCACCCAGTCCGATAACGGATGGCAAACATGTTTGGGCAACATCCGGCGCCGGCGGGCTTTGCTGTTTTACAACGGCCGGCGAGAAGGTTTGGGAACTCGACTTGCAGAAGGAATTTGGCAAGTTCAGCATCCAGTTTGGCATGTCGACCAGTCCGATTATGGACGATGGCAAACTTTATATGCAGCTGATTCACGGCGAGATGCGCAGCAGCGACCCCGGTTTTGGCCTGGTCATTTGCCTGGACGGTGCGACCGGAAAATTGCTCTGGAAACAGAATCGGGAATCGGATGCCGTGTCCGAGAACAAACACTCTTATGCGTCCCCCACGATCTACCGGGATGGAACCATTAGTCTGCTGTTGACCCATGGAGGAGATTTCGTTGTGGCCCATTCGCTGGATGACGGACACGAGGTCTGGCGGTGTGGCGGTTTGAACCCAAAGGACAATTACAACAATTTTCTGCGGTTTGTTTCTTCGCCCGCCTGGGAGCCAGGTATCATCGTGGTTCCGTCGGCGAAAACGGGCCGGGTGCTGGCCCTTCGACCGGACGGTACGGGCGATATTACCGACCAGTCAGCATCGCATCATTGGACGATGTTGCGTGGATCTCCCGACGTGGCCAGTCCGCTGATTTGGGACGGGCTGGTTTATCTGTTTCGGGAAAACGGAGTGGTTGCCTGTTTCGACATCAAGGATGGCGAGCAGTTGTGGGAGGAACGGATGCTGGCGGACCGGCACCGTTCGACTCCCGTGATTGCTGATGGTCATATTTTTATTACGGGCCGCGACGGGAAAGTTACTGTCCTGAAGACTGGCCGGGAGCCGAAGATTGTGGCGACCAGCGATTTGGGTGAAACGACCACCGCATCGCCCGCAATTTCCGGTGGCCGGATTTATATCCGGACTTTTGACAACCTGTACTGTTTTGGAAAGCCGACCGAATAACCGGCGGCAACGGGACTGCGGGTGCAAGTACGGTCGCGGCAGGTGCTGTCGCGACCGGTCCGTTTGTCGCGGTGGCCTTGCCTTTCACCCAATAAATGGGACGATAATGCCCCATATAAAGCCTGTCCCCAGCGGGGTCAGACCCCCTTTTGGGCCAGGCTGTTAACCCTTCTGCGCGCATTCTGATTCCACCATGATTCGAAAAGATATTCGCAACATCGTCATCATCGCCCACGTCGATCATGGCAAAACCACTCTGGTCGACTGCATTTTGCGGCAATGTGGCCATTTTCGCGAAAACCAGCTGGTGGGCGACTGCATTCTGGACAGCAACGCCATCGAGCGGGAACGGGGAATCACGATCCTGGCCAAGAATATTGCCGTCCAGTACAAGGGTGTCAAAATCAATGTTGTGGATACCCCTGGCCACGCTGATTTTGGTGGCGAAGTAGAACGGGTTTTGCAGATGGCGGACGGAGCCCTCGTGCTGGTCGATGCCGCTGAAGGCCCGATGCCACAAACCCGGTTCGTGCTGTCCAAGGCAATCGAAGCGGGGCTTCGGCCGATCGTGGTTGTCAACAAGATCGACCGCCCCGATGCCCGGACCAAAGAAGTAGTGGACGAAGCGTTTGAGCTGATCCTCGAACTGGGAGGCGAAGAACTGCTGGAGAATCTGACCTGCATTTTCGCGTCGGCCAAGCAGGGATTCGCCAAGCTTTCACTGGATGATCCGGATGAAGACATTTATCCGCTGATGGACCTGATCCTGGAAAAAGTTTCTGGCCCGGAAATTGACGAACATGCCGGCGGCAGTTTGCTGGCGACCACGCTGGACTGGTCGGACTACGTCGGCCGGATCATTATTGGCCGGATCCGTTCGGGTTCCTTTTCGGCTGGCCAGGAAGTCCTGATCCAAAAAGCAGACAACCAGGCGCTCAAGGCCCGCATCACGACACTGTATGTCTTTGATGATCTTGGGCGGCGGGAAGTGATCGGTGCCGCCGCAGGAGATATCGTCGCGATTGTGGGGCTGGAAGAAGCGGAGATCGGCGACACGATTTGCCAGGTCGACAATCCGGTCCTGCTCCCCCGAATCAGCGTTGACCAGCCGACTCTCGAGATGGTTTTTTCGATCAACTCTTCACCGATGGCCGGCCGCGAAGGGAAATATGTGACCAGCCGGCAACTTCGTACCCGGCTGATGAAGGAACTCGAACGAAACGTCGCGTTGCAGGTCGATGCCGAAGAGGTCGGAGACATGTTTCGCGTGGCAGGGCGGGGCGTTTTGCACCTGGCGGTCCTGATTGAAACGATGCGCCGCGAAGGGTTCGAGCTTTCGGTTGGCAAGCCGCGGGTGGTCTTCAAGAAAATCGATGGCGTCGAATGCGAGCCGTACGAGCATCTGTTCATCGAAGTCCCGGGCGACAAATTCGGCTCGGTGATGGAACTGGTTGGAGGCCGGCGGGGTGAGTTGCTGGAAATGAAATCGCGCGGCGATTATGTGCTGGCGAAATTCTCGATTCCCGCCCGCGGGCTGATCGGTTTGCGGACCCGGATGCTGAACTCAACCCAGGGAACTGCCATCGTTAATCATCGTTTTGACGAGTATCGTCCTGTCGAAGGTGACGCGCCGTCCCGCAACAATGGCGTTATGATTTCCGGCGTATCCGGTCGCGTCAACGCTTTTGCCCTCAATACGCTGCAGGAACGGGCCGATATGTTTGTGGCGCCGGGCGAAGAAGTTTACGAAGGGATGCTTGTCGGCGAGAACAGCCGGAACAACGATCTGGCGGTCAATCCGACCCGCGAGAAAAAGCTGTCGAACATGCGGGCGTCGGGTACCGACGATAATATTTTGCTCAAACCGCCCAGAAAGTTCACGCTGGAAGCAGCGCTGGAGTATGTCGAGGACGACGAGCTGGTCGAAATCACCCCGACCCAAATCCGGCTTCGCAAGGCGCTGTTGCGTGAGAACGATCGAAAGCGACTGGCCCGGGCAACAGTTGAAACTTGATCCGCCGCGGTCCTGAATTCCTGAAACCGAAAGTCGGGAATCCACCGCGACCGTTTTAGGACCGGGTCAAGAATAATTTCCGCTTTTGTTTGTCAATTCGGAAGGTCGAGGCTCCTGCCGAGACATACTCTCAAGCGAACCTTTTTCGGCGGGAGCCTCAACCTCCCAGGATCCAGGAAGTTATTTTTGGCCAATTCCCTTAGGGTCGGATTGCGGGACCGTTTTTCTGCGATTGTGCGTGGGACAACTTCCACAGCGTTCGTTTTTCCGGAATCAACGACAATACGGCACTCTCCGGATCGTCCGGTATTTCGTCAGCATATTGCAGCATGACCAGTGGAACCCGCCGGTCATCCGTCAAATTTCCCCGCAAGGCCCGAACCCCGTTCAGGGTCCCCATTTGCAGGATGGTTCGGGGGGCCAGGCTGCTTTCCGATTTTGCAATTGCCTGAAGCTCCGCCAGGACATCCAGGTCCGGATTGGAAGCCCGGGAATCGGTCCCAATGGCAACGCAAATTCCTCGTTGCAACATCTTCCTGACCGGCCATGGACTGTGGCCAAACCACCCGTGCGTGCGGGGACACCAAACAACGGAGAGCCGGGCAGAATTTTCGGCGATCAGGTCCAGCTCGGAATCGGTCAGATAATTTCCGTGAACGACAATTGCCGATTCACATTCCGACATCCGGTGCAGGCAATGACGGATGGTTGGAAGTTCTGTTTTTTCAGGATCAATTCCTGCGGCAGCGAGCACTTCGCGAAACGGACCTGACCGGTTGTCCAAAAACTGCCGCTCTTCCATCGACTCGGCCAGGTGCATGGCCACGGGCAGGTTTCGCGACAGGGCCAGATCGATCGTCAGATCAAACAATTGGACGCTGATTGAGTACGGAGCGTGCGGGCTGATTCCTACCATCGCATTGCCAGCAGGACGAAGCTGACCAGGCTGGTCCAAATGTTTTTCCAACAAGGCGTGTTTGGCATCGGCCTGATTCGAATCCGCACCCAGCTGCTCGAAAAAGTCAACGATTGCCGGATCACCTCCGCTTGGTTCCGTTGATTGCCAGGGGGTACCTGCGATGTTCCCGATCAGCGAACTTCCGAACGTCTGGCAATCCCGGATTCCGCGATGGACTGCATCGGTACTCCCTGCCGCAGTATTCTGCCTACGAACCTGAATGATTCCGATCAGCCATTCCGGCAAGCTCATTCCCTGATACCCAAGTGGCCCGTCGCAGATCGACAGGTCGAGATGGGTATGGGCGTTGACAAAGGCCGGCAACACGACTGTACCTGGAAATCGTTCCACCGAAGTGGGTGACGGGCCACGCAAATAGTGATCTGAAATCAAAGCCCCGGAATCGCGGCAAATCACGGGTGTCCGTATGGGTCCGCCGGTTAAGGGAAGGAACCAGTCGGGACGGATATATTGTCGGTTGATGGGCATTGCCGGTGCTGCGACCAATGGCGATCAAGGTAGAAACGGTGCCTGGGCAATTCTAGCAAACCAGGTCCGTGATGAGTCGCGTCGTGGCGCCAGATTTATGCGCTGCGATTTGCAGACTGAAGCCCAGGGAACCAGGCGACCAGGGTCTGTGCAATGCGGGTAGCCATTCCCTGCCTGCCTGCCACCCCATCTCTTGATTCCGCCACCGGCCTCGGAGGGCCAAAGCAAATCACCAGGATTAGAGCCGCCATCAGGGTCAACCCGACCGCAGGCGCGGTCGCGATTCCCCAACCGCCATCGAGTTTGGATTCGACCAGCCATTCTGTACCGGCCAGTCCAAATTTCTCCCACCGGGAAAAAATCACGGCCAGACCGTTATGCGTAGCATGAAACAGGATGCAGGGGAAAATGCTGTTGGACCGGATGGCGATGAATCCCAACACGGCACCAACAAAGAACGCAATGATCGATTGCTGAATCACGCCATGTGCCGCTCCAAAGGCCAGACTGGCCAGGACCACCGCAACGACCGGGCGGGTCATGGCCCGCAGTCCGCTCAGGATAAACCCGCGGAAGGCAATTTCTTCGAACAGGGCCGGGGCAAATGCAAGAACGGCCAGCAACGCCAGCAACGACGGGGCGCCGTCGATGATGCCGGACAATCCAGTTGCGATCTGGGCCAGATTTTCATCGACCGGGTACAGCCGCATGACCATGCCGCTGAACCACATAAAGATCGGGTTCAGGCAACAGGCCAGCAACACGGCTCCGATCGCGTGTCGCAGGCGAAATCTCGAAAGTTTCAGCATCTGCAACGGCTTGTTCGACAGGATTACGGCCATCAACAGCGCCGGTACACAAATCGTTACCATCAGGAGGACGATCGTCTGGATGGCAAACTGGTCCCAGTCCCCGGGTGGCGACACCAGCACCCCGCAGACAAAACGCAGAATCAGAATCATGACCGTGCAGAGCAGGGCGTGACCGACCGACGGCCCCACGTCCCGCATCCGGAACATCTGGCGAATAATCGAACCGATCGCAAACCGTTCGCTCGGGCAAAACAGGATCTCTTCCCGGTTGAACTGGTAAACCACCCAGCGGATTGCAATGGTGCTGCAGGCCACGCATACAATCAGGACCGGACCGGCAAAAGCCAGGGCCTGCCCCCAGTTGCCTTCGATCATGCTGCGAAACAACAACATCAGGCCCGTCACCGGTATCAGGCTGGTTCCCATGTCCAGCCGGATTGCCGGCAGCATCGGGACGACCATCAGTGGCATCGAAACCATAATCAGCGGAATCAGATAGTACTGCCCTTCCTTGCTGCTGCGGGCGAATGCGGCTGCGGCCAGGGACAACGCACCAAACAAGGCGCTTGCGGGAATTGTGGCGAGGACTACCAGCGCGATGGCCAATGGCGGTGGCGGGCCCTGGAACAGTCCTGCAACAACTGGAAATCCCGATTGCGAGAACAGCAGGATTGCTGTCGTTCCCATGCTTGCCAGATTCAGCAGTGCCGTGGCGATACTGAAAACCATCACCGACCCAAGTTTGCCGATGGCGATATCTGTTCGCGAGGCCGGACTGCTGAGCAGTGTTTCCAGGGTCCCCCGTTCCTTTTCTCCCGCACAGGTATCGATCGCGGGATAAAACGCTCCCGTCAAACACCAGACCATAATCAACAGCGGCAGAATCCGCGCCCAACTGGCCGTTCCCACTGCACTGGGCCGTGCAACATCAATCGCAGAAACCATCGCCGTTGACCCCGATTCTTCTCTATCGTCGTCCCCATCCGAATCCGCCTCCGAAGCACTTCGAAAGAATTCCCCCAGCAGCCGCTGATGCCATTCCGACTGGATAATCTGCCAGCGCTGCGCGGCGATTCTGGATCGGTCATTCGATGAATCGTAGACCAGCAAAAATTCCGGCGAACCGTCAAAAAGAACCGTCTCGTTCAGCTCGATCAATCGCGGCACAATCACCAACAGATCGATCCCCTGTTCGCGGATTTCTTCCGCCAAACGGGTGCGGGCGTAATCAACCTGGGATTCCGTATCCGTTCCCATCGCGGCAAGGAACCCGTCGCAAGACGGTTCCAGTTCCAGTTTCAACAGCCGGATTGCATCGACATGCACGAGGCCCTCAACAATCGTTCCATCCCCGACCAGGGCGGGGCTTTCCGGCAAATTATCCGTGCCGATGATCCGGATCGTGGACGGATGCTCCTGAAAGAAATTGGCCATCTGCAACATTACCACCCCGAGGATGGGATACAGCATCAGCGGCATAACAAAAACGGTAAACAGCGTTCGCCGGTCGCGCAGTTGGTCCAGAATTTCCCGGCAGAAAATCAGCCGGATGTTCAGCCAGTTCATGTACTCTCTGCTCCATGACCGGCCAGCTGCTGTTGCCCGGCTTGATCGACAATGCTGTAAAATACGTCTTCAAGATTCTTCTGGTGCCACTGGTCACGCAGCTCTTCGCAGGTTCCGGTGGCAACGATCCTGCCTTCCAGCATGATCGCAATCGAATCGCACAGCCGTTCGACTTCGCTCATGATGTGCGAGGAGTAAACGACGCATTTGCCGCGATTTTTCATGTCTTCGACCGTCCGGTAAAGTTCCCGGGCGGCCAGCACATCCAGGCCCGAAGTCGCTTCGTCAAAAACCAGCACGGGCGGATCGTGGATCAGGGCCCGGGCAATCGAGACCTTTTGTTTCATTCCGGTCGACATGCGACTGCACAACGTGTCCCGCATGTCGGTCATCTGCAGCCGGCCAAACAGCCAGTCAATCTGTGTCCGCAGCACCGCATCATCGATCTGGTTTAGCCGGCCAAACAGATAGACCATCTCCCAGGCGGTCATCCGGTCGTAAATCGCAGTATTGACGGAAACGAAACCGATCTGGCGGCGGACGTGTTCGGGATAACCAACCACATCAAAGCCGTTGACCACGGCCGTGCCGGATGTCGGCTTCAGTACCGTACCAAGGATTCGCAGGGTAGTCGTCTTTCCCGCTCCGTTTGGGCCCAGCAACCCAAAGACTTTTCCGGGCATCGCATCAAAACTGATGCCATCTACGGCGGGGCGGGGACGGTTGTCCCCATCCTGGTACGTTTTGGTCAGGCGACGTACGTGAATCATGAAATCGTGTTTCGTCGGGGCTTGCGTGTTTTGCAGGCATTTTGCCGGAACCGGGGTCTGGCGCAGCGGTTGCCACGAGGCGCCGTTGGAACCGTAGCTTACGAACGCTGTACGGGGCGCCATGCCGAACGGATATTCCGGTTATTCAGCCTGCAGCACGGCAGTTTTTCCCGATCCCGTTTCGACCCATACAATCCGCCAGCTCGCTGGTCCAGGCGCCGCTCGATTCCGATAGATCAAGTACACCGTTTCCGATGGACAAGCGTGCAACATTTCGAAGAAACCATAGAGGGGTTGGGATGTCAGCAGATTTTACAAATATGGCACTGGATGCCACCCATAGTGATGCTTACGTGGTCACCAATCCGGGTTCAGCCAGGTCAGCGGTGACCGGTTATGTTCCGTTGTTGCCCAAATCGCTGGAAGAAGCCGGGCTGGAATTCAAGGATCTGTTTCCGCTGGTTCTGCGATTCCTTTTCCTGCACGGTTACCAGAATGGAAACGCAATCGCCCGACAGCTGAAATTGCCATTCCATTTCGTGGAACCGGTATTGCAAACGCTCAAGTCCGACCAGTTGATTGCCCACAGAAGTTCTGCGCTGGCAAACGATTACGTGTACGAGCTTCCGCCCCGCGGTGTCGAACAGGCGCGGATGGCGATCGAACGAAGCACTTATTGCGGCGCCGCCCCGGTTTCCGTCGAGCATTATGCGGCCAGCGTTTTGCGGCAGAGCATACGAAACTGCAAACCCACTCCAGCCGATATCAACGCATCGTTCAGCGACCTGGTCCTGTCCCGGTTGTTAATGGGGCAAATCGGCCAGGCGATCAGTTCGGGCAAGGCCTGCTTTCTGTTTGGCCCGCCGGGCAACGGAAAAACAGCCATCGCCAGCCGCGCCATTCGATCGATCGATCCCTACATCTGGATCCCCCGGGCCCTGGCGGTGGGTGGCGAAGTCATTCGCGTTTTCGATCCGTCGGTTCACGATCTGCAGCCATTGCCCGAATCCAGGTCGCTGACCAATGAAATTGACACGGACCAGCGCTGGGTGAGGATTTCCCGGCCAACCATCACCGTGGGAGGGGAACTGGATCTTGCGCACCTCGAGGCGACACTCAACCCGTTCACGAATATCATCGAAGCCCCGATCCATATCAAAAGCAATTGCGGCTGTCTGATCATCGATGACTTTGGCCGTCAGAGAATAAGCGTCGAGGCCCTGCTGAACCGCTGGATTATCCCGATGGACCGGCGGATCGATTTCGTCAATCTGCCCAGCGGGCGCCAGGTCGCCATGCCGTTTGACCAGCTGCTGGTCTTTGCCACCAACCTCAATCCGAAAACACTCTGCGAAGAAGCCTTCCTGCGCAGAATCCCCTACAAGATTGAGGTCTTTGATCCCACCGAAGCACAGTTCCGGAACCTGTTCGAAGTTACCCGCCAGCGGATGGGATTCGAGTTCCAGGCCGGGATCATCGACTACATCGTCGAGTACCACTACAAGCGGGCCAACCGCCCGTTCCGCTTCAGCCACGTCGGAGAGCTGCTGGAACAGGCCCGCGACTTCTGCGAATTCCATGGTAAGCCGCTGGTCTTCAATCGCGACATCGCCGAACTGGCGGTGCTGAACTATTTCTCGGGGATGTAGTGGTTTCCGGCAGCATCCCCATGCCGTCCGGTGCTATCAACGCCAAATCCGCCTTGGGCCACGCCGGTACCCTGGTCTATCATGTGCCGCAAACCACCTGGCAGGGCTGTGTCCGTTAGCGGGCCCGCAACGGGTTCGTTCTCCCTGGGCCAGCGCCTGGTGAACGCCGCAGCAAAGGAGCAGGGAATTCCATGGATCCGGTCAACATCATCTGCATGAAATGGGGAACGAAGTACGGCCCCGAGTATGTCAACCGCCTGTACTCGATGGTACGAAGGCATTTGTCCAGGCCATTCCGGTTTGTCTGTCTGACCGACAACAAAAACGGACTCGACGCGGCCGTAGAATCATTCCCGCTGATTACCCTCGACATTCCCAACGGTCCCGAGCGGGGCTGGGACAAGCTGACAACCTTCAGCAATCCGCTCTACGATTTGAAAGGTCAGGCCCTGTTTCTGGATCTGGACGTTGTAATCGTCGACAGCATCGACTGTTTCTTTGATTTCGATGCCCGCTTTCCCATCATCAAGGACTGGGTCAAGAAAAACGTGACCGGCAATTCGTCGGTCTACCGCTTCACGGTCAACGCGCACGCCGACATACTGGAAAACTTCCGGAAGAATCACGCGAGCATTCGGGAAGAGGTCCGCAATGAGCAGGAGTATCTTTCGCAGTATGTGGCCAGGCATGGAAAGCTGACCTATTGGCCCGATGAATGGTGCCGCAGTTTCAAATACCACTGCAACCGGAAAGGGGTAAGCTCCTGGTTCCACCCACCGGAAAAACCACCTCAGGCGAAAATCATCGTTTTTCACGGCACGCCCAATCCGCCCGACGCAATCGCGGGGCGAAGCGGCAAATGGTATCGCAAGATTTTGCCGACACCTTGGGTTGCTGAACACTGGCAATAGAGCCTGACCTGGTTAATCTGCCTTTCCACCGGTCGCTCCGGGTAACATCTTCCATGTCGCCAGGCCGATGTCTGTGATACACGAGCGCTTTGGATGCGACTATAATGCCGCCTTCACAGTTTCAAAACATGGAACAATCGGCGCAACGGCATGCCCAAAAATACGGATGGCGACCGGACCGGCTCAGGCAACAATCCCTTGGAACCGGAAGTCAAACGACAGGCCTGGTACCTGCTGCTGAACCGGTACCACTGGTTTGTCCTGCTGGTTGCGGCGCTCGGCTGGCTGTTTGACACGATGGACCAGCAGCTGTTTGCGCTGGCCAAGTCGCCGGCGATGAGGGATCTGCTGCAGGATCCGACCGATGAAAACGTCAAAATTGCCGGGACGATCGCGACGAGCATTTTCCTCGTCGGCTGGGCCTTTGGCGGACTCCTGTTTGGTGCTCTGGGGGACCGGATCGGACGGGCCCGGGTCATGATCTGGACGATCGTGGTCTATTCGATCTGCACCGGATTGAGTGCGCTATCAACCAGCCCCTTTGATTTTTGCGTTTACCGTTTTCTGACCGGACTGGGTGTCGGTGGTGAATTCGCCGTCGGCGTGTCCCTGGTTGCAGAAGTGATGCCGGCCCGGGCCCGCCCGTATGCGCTGGGGTTATTGCAGGCCAGTTCGACCATCGGCAACTCGATGGCCGCGATTATCACCATGTCGTTGGGATTCATGGAAGCCGGCGAATAAACAG
>Ga0163150_10002330_pt1 | contig 29375 bp, 25 predicted proteins | sample OliLakLV19P2IB_FD_148628 | JGI IMG/M metagenome (GOLD analysis project Ga0163150, IMG submission 148628) | Freshwater microbial mat bacterial communities from Lake Vanda, McMurdo Dry Valleys, Antarctica - Oligotrophic Lake LV.19.P2.IB | ecosystem: Environmental > Aquatic > Freshwater > Lake >...
GGGGCGGTTCATGGGAACTCCAATCGAAGTAGGATGCCGCATCAGCGTAACACACCGCACCGATTTCACGAGTCCCCCATGTCCACACTCACCCGCCAGCAAGCCCGCGAGATCGACCGCCTCGCCACCGAACAGTTTGGCATCCCGTCGATCCTCCTCATGGAGAACGCCGCCCGCAGCGCCGCCGAGATCGTCTTGGAGCTCATCGAGGAGATTGGCGAGGAGCACTACTTCAAGGGCGATGTCCCCGGCGTCGCCATCCTCTGCGGCGGCGGCTACAACGGCGGCGACGGCTACGCGATCGCCCGCCACCTTTTCAACGCGGGCGTCGAGGTCGCCGTGTTCGCCGCGGTGCATCCCGAGAAGCTCACCGGCGACGCGGCGGTGATGGCGAACATCGTCCGCAAGATGGACATGGGGCCCGAGTTCATGCTAGATGCCGAGGCCGTCAAGGCGCGGGCCGCTGAACTCGGCGAGGCTGATGTGATCGTCGATGCGCTGCTTGGCACCGGCTTCACCGGCGACGTCCGCGGCCACCTCGTCGATGCGATCGGGCTCATCAATCATCTGCGCGAAGAGGGGGCCACCGTCGTCGCGATCGATGTTCCCTCCGGCCTCGACTGCGACACGGGCAAGGCCGGCGGTGTCGCAGTGGAGGCGGACGTGACGGTGACCTTCGTCGCGATGAAGGCGGGCTTCACGCGGCCCGGCGCCGACCGCTACACAGGTCGCATCATCGAGGCGGACATCGGCGCGCCGTCGCAGCTGATGCAGGAATGAGATCGAAGGTGGTCGCCGCGGGGTGCCACGGGTCGGCTCTGCGACCCGTGATGTGGGGTCGCGGGATCACGGGTCGCCGAGCCGACCCGTGGCACCATCGGGCAGGCGTTTGGTTCTACCGCGCATTCGATTCGCACACCTCGAGCCATTTAAAGAACTGCGATGCCGACAAGCCGCCGCCGGCGGTGTCGATGTGCTGGCCGGCCGTGTCGTAAACGATGAGCGTCGGGATGCTGCGCACGCCGAGCTGCTGTGCCGTCCGCGCCGCGGGGCCGGAGTTGTCGGTCAGGTCGAGTTTCACGAGCACGAAGCGGGCATTCAGCTCGCGCTCGACCGCACTGTCGGCGAGCACGTCCTTCTTGAACTGCTGGCACGGCCCGCACCAGTCGGCGGTGAAGAACGCGAGGATCGGCTTGCCTTTCTGGGTGGCGGACTCGATGGCGTCGTCGACATTGTCGTGCCAGGCCATCGCCGACGACGGTCCTGCCGCGCGCCAGGCGAAGAACAAAATGCCCGCCACCGCCAACACACCGATGGCGCGGGTGACGCCGGCGTTGAAATTGGTCGCGGGTCGGACCTGCTCATCGATCGAATGTCCGCGAGGAGAAGGCGTCGTTTGCGGACGGGCTGGCGGGAGCGTCGGCATGGATCAGAACCTCCGAAAGACAGCGCAACGCAATTGCGCCTCTCAGAAGTTCATCGGGAGAAAGGAGCCGAAACTGAACAGCGCTAAGTTTCCACGGATGGGGGGATCGATCCGAGCCGCAAGGCGTAAGCCTGCGGGCGCGGCAATCAGAACACGGCACCCGCACGCTTACGCGTGGCGGCTCGGATCGCAGCGGCCATCAGCCCCTCGGTTCCAATTGCAGCACCTGTTCCTCCGCGTGGTAGCTCGACCGCACCAGCGGGCCGCTCTCGACGTGGCGGAAGCCGATCGCTTCGCCGAGCCGCTTGAACTCGATGAACTGCGCCGGCGTCACCCAGCGCGTGATCGGCAGGTGATCGCGCGTGGGCTGGAGGTACTGCCCGACCGTCAGGATGTCGCACGGCCCATTCACGCTGCGCGTTCCTTCGACGACATCCCGCATCAACTCGGCGATCTCGTCATCGGTCTCGCCGATGCCGACCATGATGCCGGTCTTTGCGACGAGCCCCTGCTGCTTGGCGCGGGCAAGCAGCTCGATGGAGCGGTCATACTTCGCCTGCGGCCGGACGACTTTGTACAGCCGGGACACCGATTCCATGTTGTGATTCAAAATCTCCGGCCGCTCGTCGAGCACGAGCTGCAACGCATCCCAATCGCCGCAGAAGTCAGGGATGAGCACCTCGACGCTGGTGCGCGGCGACTGCTGGCGGATCTGGCGGATCGTCTCGGCCCAGACCTCGGCGCCGCCATCGGGCAGCTCGTCGCGGTTGACGCTGGTGATGACGATGTGCTTGAGGTTCAGGAGCGCGGCGGCCTCGCCGACGCGGCGCGGCTCGTCTTTGTCGAGCGTCGGCGGCCGGCCGGTCTTGATGTGGCAGAATCCGCAGGAGCGGGTGCAGACATCGCCGAGGATCATGAGCGTGGCGGTGCCGCGTTCCCAGCACTCGCCCATGTTCGGGCACTTGGCGGACTCGCAGACGGTGTGCAGCCGGTGCTCGTCGACGATCTGCCGGAGCTTGGAAAACCCCGGCCCGCCCGGCAGCCGGGCCCGCAGCCAGTCGGGCTTCTTGCGGCGGACATAATCCTGCCCGGCGTTATCGATGATGAACGGCGTGAGCGAAATCATGGGTGAATGAGTGTAGCGAATCGGGGAGGGTGAGGCATGATTGCTGGTGCGCCAGGATGTCTTATCAGAGCCGGGTTTTGTAAACCCGGTCGGCTCGCGAGGCTCAACGCCGAAGCGAGCCGGTTCGCGCGGCGGATGTCAAGCGGTCAGGCGCGCTCGCCGCGCGAGGCGGATTTGCTCAGCCCGCGGACGGGCATCGCAAACCCGTCCGGACTCGCAGAGTCCGGCTCTGAAAAGGCGGGACGCGCACCTGCTACTCAATCTACTTCTCGGCCCACTCCAGCACCGCCAGCAGCGGCCGGTGGTCGGAGGCTATCTTCTCGTCGATGACTTTCACCTCGATCACCTTCCAGCGCTTCGCCGGGCGCAAGAGGATGTAGTCGATCTGAACGGTGGGCTTGCCGCTGGGAAAAGTCGGCTCCGCCTTCATCCCCGGCGCGGCGGCGGCGGACGACCACTTGCCCAGGAGCAGGTTGATCTCTTCGGCCCCGGGCTCCGCGTTGAGGTCGCCGACGAGGACGGTCGCGGGGTCTTGAGCGGCATCGGTGGCGAAAAGCTCGTTGAGCTTCGCCGCCTGCGCGAGCCGGTCGCCGTTGTTGGGGCGGTGGTCGAGGTGCGTGCCGATGAAGCGGATCGCGGGGCCGCTGTCGCCGATGCGCAGGTCGGCGGCGACGGCGATGCGCTGCTCGCCCTCGTGCGAGCCTGGCAGCTTGTGCGTTTCGAACTTCGCGGGCTTCCACTTCGAGAGGATCGCCTGCCCGTAATCGCCGCCGGAGTAGTTGATCGCCTTGCCGAAGGCGTGGTGCATGCCGGTGAGCCTGCCGAGTTCGGCCCCCTGGTCGACGCCGGACGCGCGCTTGGTCTTCACATCGACTTCCTGAAGCGCGACGACATCGGCCTCGGTGGACTTGATCACCTTGGCGATGCGCTCGAGGTCGAACTTGCCATCGGTGCCTTCGCCGTGGTGGATGTTGTAGGAGAGGACGCGGAGGCGGAGGGGTGGTTTAGCCGCCGACTCGTCGGCGCACGTGACATTGAAGGAACAACAAAGAGTAGCGATCAAACAGAATTGACCTATCGTCGGCATTATCGTTCATCCTTCGACTATGTCGTAGTCCTCATCCCGTGCAGTCGAGTCCTACCACTTGAAATCCTCTCGATAACGCCTGTAGAAGCGCCACGCCCCGTCTCTCTTCGAACTCGCAGTCAATTCGTGCTCAGGAAACTTCGCAGACAAGGAGTTGAGCCAGCGTGCCTGAACATCCACGTCGGCGACACAAGCGTAATAGGTGCGGTTGCCACCGAAAGTTTCGATGATCAGGACTAAGCCATCACCACCTTTCTCAAGCGTCTGATGAACAGCATGATCAAAATCCGCAAGCGTCTCGTTGTAATCAGGCTCCGGCAACCCATTATCTCGGACTGCGGTCAACTTTTGAGTGAGTATTGCCAAGTGCGGGAACCGGGCATTTTCCGCTGGCTGATCGACATGGGGACGAACACGCATCGCGAGCGGGAACCCCTCATGGGATGCCATGGCGGTAGCCCATTCGAGCGCATTCGAACTAGAATCATTCGAAGCCATAACTGTCGGCCTTGGTGCGGTCTCTCTCCGTTCGCAACCCAAGAACAGCGTCGCAATGATCGCAATGACAATCACTCGAAATAACATCGACTTTCCTAAACCAACATCACCGCCGGGTTCTCCAGGAGCTCCTTGAGCGTCTGGAGGAACTGCGCCGCGCTTGCGCCGTCGACCACGCGGTGGTCCGCGCTAAGGGTTATAGACATTTCCTGCCCGACGACAATCTTCCCGTCGCGCACCACCGGTTTCTCAAGACCCGCGCCGACGGCGAGGATCGCGGCCTGCGGGGGGTTGATGATCGCGGTGAAGTGGTCGACGCCGAACATGCCGAGGTTGCTGATGGTGAAGGTGCCTTCGGACATCTCCTCGACGGTCAGGCCGGCCTCGCGAGCCTTTTTGGCGAGGCGCTTGGTCTCGCTGCTGATGGTGCGGAGGTCGGTGGCGTGGGCGCTGCGCAGCGTGGGGACGACGAGCCCGCCGCCGCGTTCTTCGGGGAGGGCGACGGCGACGCCGATGTTGACGGTGCCGTGATACTGGATGCCGCCGTCCGTCCAGGAACTATTGACGACCGGGTGGCGGGTGAGGGCGATGGCCGTGGCCTTGACGACGAAATCATTGACGCTGAGCTTCACGCCCTGGCTCTCGAGCTGCTTGTTGATCACCTCGCGCAGCTTCATCAACGGCTCAACGTCGATGGTCATCGTGACCTGGAAGTGCGGGATCGTCTGCTTCGACTCGACGAGGCGCTTGGCGATCGTCTTGCGCATGTTGGAGACGGGCGTGAGCTTCGATTCGAGCTTCGCGGCCGCTTGCGGCTTCGCGCTCGGCGCGGCGGCCTTCGCACCGCCGGCCGCCTTCTTCGCCCCGGCGTCAACCGCCGCCTCGATATCGCGCTTGATGATCCGGCCATCGGGCCCGGTGCCTTTAAGGGTCCCGGCGTCGAGGCCCGCTTCCTCGGCGAGCTTGCGGGCCAGCGGGCTGATGCGGGTGCGGACGGCGCCCCCGGGACGGTCCGGCGTCGCGGCGGGCTTGTCGGACGCGGGTGCTTCGAGGGTGGCGACCGCGGAGTCGTCGCCGGCCGGTGAACCGGCCGCGGCGGTGGCTTTCGTCTCCTTCGGTTTGGGGGCCGATGCCGGCGCTGCGGCCGCGCCGCCGTCGGCGGCTTTCGCGGCCTCCTCGACCGATTCGCCCGGCTTCGCGAGGATGAGAATGACCGAGCCGATCGGCATCGTCTGCCCCTCCTGCGCGACCAGCTTCGCCACAGTGCCCGCGTCGTAGACCGCAAGCTCCATCGTGGCCTTGTCGGTCTCGATGTCGGCCACGATGTCCTGGGCCGCGACGGTGTCGCCGGGCTTGACGCGCCACTTGAGCAGCGTGCCTTCCTCCATCGTGTCGGACATGCGGGGCATTTCAACGCGGATCGGCATGGCAACGGACTCCCTTGTCGCCGGGCGAAAGCGGCGGACGGACGATGATAGCGACTCCATTTCAATCGGGAAAAACGGCGGTGTTTGCGGAAAGAAAAACGGACCGGCCAAGGGGCCGGTCCGTGGATTGACGTAAGAGCAGACACAGTTCAATCGTAGCGGGTTGTTTGAAGGTGCCACGGGTCGGCTCGGCGACCCGTGCGGATTGAGGATCATTGGCCACCCAACACGGGTCGCCGAGCCGACCCGTGGCACCATCGGCATCCATCATTCGACGCCGACCGCTCTACTCATGAGTCCGCCGCGCCGCCGGGTGCGATCACACCTGCTGCCGGCGGCGGCGCAGGCCCAGCACGGTTGCGCCGAGCGCCGCGAGCAGGGCGCTCGCCGGCTCGGGGATGTCAACGGCCACCAGTTGCAGGGCGTTGAAGCGGGAGCGGTCATTGGCGTTGTTTTCCCGCGTGAAAATGCTGTATGGCCGGGTGCCGTCGGCGAAGAAGCGGAAGGTGACGATGGGGTCGTTGGGGTTGACGGCGAACGAGCCAATGATGACTTCCGGGTTGCCGACGCCGCCGGGGATGAGGCCCACGATCTGATCGCCGATGAGCGTGGGAAACGCATCGTCCCACGCCCAGACCGAGGCGTCGTAATAACCGCGATCGAGGTTGGTGATCGTCAACCCGACCGCCTGGCCGGCGCCCTCGTCGAAAACGAAGTCGCTGGTGATCTCGTTGGGCGTGCTGTTGTTGATGCGGGCGCGGGAGCCATCGGCGCTGAAGACCGTGAAGGTCGTGCCATCGACGGTCACGTTCGACCCGTTGCCGGCGGTGGCGTTGAGCGAGGTCCAGCCGTCGGCGGTGACGACCGGCTGCGGGGCGGGCACGTTCTCCACAATGGTGCTGTCGAGGTCGATGCGGAAGACATCACCGGGGGCCGCGAAGTGATTCAGCTCGAAGCCGTTGAGGGCGACGAACCGCTTGTCGCCGGCGGCGTTGATCGGCAAGCGGTACGTCAACTCGACGGGGTTCGTGCCGTCGGCGAAGAAGACGTGGTCAAGAAAGTTCGGCGTCGTGGTGGGGGCGGAGCCAACCTGGCCCTTGACCTGAAAATTGTTGTATTGCAGGGAGTCGTTGACCAGCAGGTCGAACTGGGGCGATTGGTTGCCGCCGGTGCTGATGTCGGTGTGGTAGGAGCGGTACTTGTAATAACCCGGGGCGAGGTTGGCGATGCGGACGATGGTGTCGGAGGCGGTGTCGGCGTCGATGGCGACCCAGTCGCGCAGCAGCGCGTTCTGGCCGCCGGTCCACCCGGTGATGCCGCGGTCAACGAGGCGCTGATTCGTGGTGTCGGGGGAGTTGCCGTCGATGGTGACGCGGAGGGCGGCGCCGTTGTCGAGGCCGGTGCCGGCGTAGTCGATGAAGGTCCCCTGGAAGTTGGTCGCATTGGTGAGGGGGAAGGCGCTGAAGCCCGGTTCGAGCTCGGCGGCGGGGGCGCCGGTCTCGCCGAAGTCGACATTCAGAGCCGCATGGGACTGGGCCGCGACCGAAAGCAAGGCAGCGGCGATCGCGGTGGCGATGGATCGATGACGAATCATTCAATGCTCCTTCAAAATATGAGATGTGGGATTCTCGCGGCCCACGCTGCCGGGGCAACGGCCTCGCCGGCGCTGATGGCCGGCGATGGGAATAACCGCTGCCCCCCTTTGCGTGTCAAAATACCGCGCCGAGGCCCGAACTCCAACCACAAATGAGCGGCGTACAGAAAGTCACGGCTTATGCGCTTTTGCGGAAACGAGGCTGCCGAGAACAAGCCCCGTCGGCATGTCGTCCTGCCGGAAGAAGCCCAGCCGGGCGGTGGGGGACCAGGAATGAATCATGTACATGTCATCGAAGGGAACCCACTGGGCCGAGCCGTCGACGGTAGGTGTGGAAGCCGCCCCTCGGGCCACGGGGAGTTTTTTCGGTGCGAGGGCATGTCGCCGAACGCTTCGGGCCGGCCGCCGCCCCAGACGCCGTCCACTTTCATGGTGGTGTCCGCGGCGATGACCCAGCGCGGCTTCGCCATCGTGAGCTTGATCGGGCTCTTGGAAGGGAAGTTGCCGGCGTTGTTCATCCACACGTCGATGCCGCCAAAATACTGGTAGCCGATGACCAATTGATTGCCAAGTCCCGGCTCCAGTTGCGGCACGTTTTTCCGCCCCGGACACCCCCAGTGTTCCATCGGGTAACCGTAGCGGGCAAACAGGAGCTGCCCGGCGGTGTCGATGGCGATCTGCACCGAGTGGGTCCGGGCATGGATGACAAACCCGCGGTTGTCCACCGAGTACGAGCGCGAGGAGATCGAGATCTGCCTCATCTGTGCCCCGCACCTGGCCCGCGTGGCCTCCCAGCGGCCGGCGCTCAGGTTCGGCAGCAGGATCGAGAGGATGATGGTGATCACCGCCACCACCGCGAGCACCTCCGGCACTGTGAAGGCGGAGCGGCGACAACCCGGCGTCGGCGTGCGCGATGGCGTTGGCGTGGATTCGCTGGACAAAGAAAAGAACCTCGCGGCAATTGTAACACCGCCGTCACGGATTGGACACGGAAAGTAAAAACCCACCGGCGCGGGCCGGTGGGTCGTTAAGCTATTTTACAGAACTCACTACCAAATAAAGCAACCAATCGAATCTGATGGGCGACACTACCAGGCCGCTAGGTCGGCGATCAGCGGTTGCACGGCACCTCGCGCCTGCGCCGGCGCAGGCCGAGGCAACCCATGGCGATCACGCCGAGCATGGCGGTGGCCGGCTCGGGGACGGCGAGGTTGGAGAAGTTGACGGCGTACGCCCGCTGGAACGGCGATGCGGGGTGCAGCGGGGTGCCGCCGGGGCCGAAGCGTTCGTTGAGCAGAATGGTCCCGCCGTCGATGGCCAGTGGTGCCGTGCCGGCGCCGGCGTTCTCCCACTCGATGACGCCGGCGTTGGCGACGCCGGTGAGATAGTTGCCATCCCAGAAGCCGGGGAAGATGCCGGGGCCGACCTGGTCGCTGCCGGCGATGAGGCTGAAGTCGTACATCTGGAGCCCTGCGTTGGTGTTTTGCCGCGGGGTGCCGACGCCGACGACGTCGTAGCTGCCGTCGCCGTTGCTTTCAAAAAGGAGCGGGGTGACAAAGCGGTTGGTCGCGCTCGAGTTGGAGAAGAAGTGCCACTTGTCGACATTGCCGGTCTGGGTGAAGCCGTGATCGTCCATGATGAGGGTGACGCCCACGGCGCCGTCGACGGCAGCGCCTTCGTAAGTGCCCCAGCCGACCTGTTCCACGACGGAGGGCACATTGACCGCCATCGCGTAGTCGCGGTTGAAGCTGGGATTCTGCGGGAAGGCGGCGCTGTTGAGCGTGATGGTGGTGCTGGCGACCGGGGCGGCGGGCGATGAGAAGAAAATCTGCTGCGGGTTGACGGCGTTGAGGCCGGCGGCAGCCGCGGTGGGCGCGTCGCTGTAGGGGATGCCGCGGCCGTAGTGGGCAAACACGTCGCCGGCCTGCACCTGGACCGGACCGTTGGGCAGCGGGAGCTTGACGGCGGTGTTCGGCACGCCGGCGGGAACGATCGCGCCGCTGTCGTAGATCACGTTGTACTGGTTGGGCGTCGCGGTCGGACGCAGCACGTAAAGGTTGAAGGGGGTACTACTGCCCTGGAAGAAGACGTCGACGGTGCTCACCGTGTCGGCGACCGGCGTGGAGTACCAGTTGGAGTAGAACACGGTGGTGGCGCCGTCCGCGGCGGCGACGCGAGCGCTGAGGTCGTTGCCCACCAGACCCGCCTGCGCCGGCGCAGAAAGCAATGCAAGCACGAGAACGTTGAAGAGTACGCGGGACGCTGCGGGCATGGTCGTCTCCTTCAGAGATTGAAAAGGCACCCGAGGAATCGGCTTCCGAACGAAAGCTGAATCAGGATACCACACGGAGATCGAGAACAACCATGTCCGAACAAAAAAAGCCCGCGGACGGGTCCGTGGGCTCCTGGGAAAGTCTGATTCCGTGAATCGGCCGCTCAACGGATGAACAGCATCTCGCGGTAGCTGGGCAGCGGCCAGAGGTCGTCGGCGACGATGGTCTCCAGTGTGTCGGCCACCGAGCGGACCTCGAGCATCGCGGGCAGGACCTCATCGCGGAAATGCAAGGCATGGTCGTGGACGCCGCCGGTGGCCTGATGGTCGATGGCGTGGCCGAGCCCGCCGATCGCCTTCTCGAGCTTGCCGACCAGTGTGGTGAGCGTCTGAAGGCTCGACGTATCGACGGACCCCGTCGCCGCCTTGATCGCGGCGGCGGTGGAGGCGAGCTCGCCCTGGTAGCGGTAGCAGGCGGGCAGGATCATCGTCCTGGCGATGCTCAGGCAGAGCTTGCTCTCGGTGGCCACGTCCTTGCAGTAACGCTCCAGATAAATCTCACTGCGGCTCTTGGTCTCACGGCTCGAGAGCACCGCGTACTTCTCGAAGAGGTCGATGTGGTCCTTGTTGGCCAACTCGGAGAGGGCGTCGACGGTGTTGCGCAGGTTCGGCAGGCCGCGCTTGGCGGCTTCCTTGTGCCACGCCTCGGAGTAGCCGTCGCCGTTGAACACGACCGCCTTGTGCTCCTTGTAGATTTCCTGCACGAGGTCCTGCACGGCGTCGTTGAGCTTCTTCGGATCGCCCTTGGTTGCCTTCTCGAGCGCGGTGGCGACATAGTCGAGCGACTCGGCGACGATCGTGTTGAGCACGACGAGCGGGCCGGCGATGGACTGCGCGGAGCCGACGGCGCGGAACTCAAACTTGTTGCCGGTGAAGGCGAAGGGGCTGGTGCGGTTGCGGTCGCCGGAATCCTTCGGCAGCGGGGGCAGGCTGTCGACGCCCACGGTCAGGTGGCCGGCCTTCTTGCCGCCCTTGATCTTGCCCTTCTCGATCGACTCGAAGATGTCGGTGAGCATGTCGCCCAGGAAGATCGACACGATGGCCGGGGGGGCCTCGTTGGCGCCGAGACGATGGTCGTTGCCCGCATGAGCGATGGCGGCGCGGAGCAGCTTGGAATACTTGTGTACCGAACGGATGACGGCGGCGCAGAACACGATGAACTGCATGTTCTCGTGCGGCGTGTCGCCCGGCTCGAGCAGGTTGCCGACGTTGGGGCCGCCCAGCGACCAGTTGAGGTGCTTGCCCGAGCCGTTGATCCCGGCGAAGGGTTTTTCGTGCAGCAGACAGGCGAGGCCGTATTTCTCGGCGACGCGCTTGAGCGTGATCATGATGAGCTGTTGATGGTCGGCGGCGACGTTGGCGTTCTCGTAGACCGGCGCGATCTCGTACTGCGACGGCGCGACTTCGTTGTGCCGGGTCTTGACCGGGATGCCGAGCTTGTACATCTCGTGCTCGGCGTCGAGCATGCAGGCCAGCACGCGCTCGGGGATGGCGCCGAAATACTGATCTTCAAACTCCTGGCCCTTGGGCGGCTTGGCGCCGAAGAGGGATCGGCCGCAGATGTTGAGGTCGGGGCGGGCGAAGAAGAAGTTGCGGTCGATCAGGAAGTATTCCTGCTCGGGGCCGGCGGTGGAGTAGACGTAGCCGGGGTCGGTGTGGCCGAAGAGCTTCAGGACGCGCTGGGCCTGCTTGGCGACGGCCTGCATGGAGCGGAGGACGGGGGTCTTCTTGTCGAGCGCCTCGCCGGTCCAGGAGATGAAGGCGGTGGGGATGCAGAGCGTGGTGCCGTTGGGGTTTTCGAGGATGTAGGCGGGGCTGGTGACGTCCCAGGCGGTGTAGCCGCGGGCCTCGAAGGTGGCGCGGATGCCGCCGGAGGGGAACGAAGAGGCGTCGGGCTCGCCCTGGATCAGCACCTTGCCGGCGAACCCGGCGAGGGCGGTGCCGTCGGGCTGCGGGTCGAGGAAGGAGTCGTGCTTCTCGGCGGTGATGCCGGTGAGGGGGAAGAAGACGTGGGCGTAGTGCGTCGCGCCCTTCTCGATGGCCCAGTCGCGCATGGCGGCGGCGACGATGTCGGCCATGCTGGCGTCGAGCTTGCCGCCGCTGTTGATGGTTTTGGACAGCGACTTGTACACCGACCTGGGCAGACGCTTTTTCATCTCCGCGTCGCCGAACACGTTGGAGCCGAAAATCGAGGCGGCGGGCGTCTCTTTGTAGTTAAGCGCCTTCTCGATGGGCTTGTAGCTGGTGATGGCGGCAATCGCGGCGTGACGAGCGTTACCTACTGTCATGGGTGGACCACTCCTGTCCAAAAAGGTGCGTAAAAAGTCAACACGGATCGCCCGGGCAGTCCCGGCTGCGATCAGCAAGATGCAAAGTTTGTACCATACTGCACAATAAATCGCCTGATCTACAACTGCCGATATCTGCAAATGTTGCGGCGGTGATCGTGCGTGAAGTCGCGAGAGTCATGAGGCGGGTCTGCCTAATAGATGGGCAGGAGTCGATCATTCAAGGCCGCAGTGCCTGTTTTTGCGGTGGACGCCAGAGGCATGACAAGGGCTGGCCAGAACGGGCGTCGCCCCCGACGGCAAATGGGCGATCGACGCGCGGCAGCAGATTAGCGACACCGTCGCAACATGCAAGTGTTGACATGTTTCAAACAGATTAGGGTCTGCCCAAACTTCCGGGGGTTCCTTCAAGGCCGGATTTCCTAGCCCGTCAGGGCGTTTGCGGGTTAGCCACGGGCGCCAGTCCGTGGACCTCCGATGGTTGTGGTTGGTGAGCCCCGTCCGGGGCGATTGACTGGTCGCGAACTCAGTCGCCCCTGTCGGAGCTCGATCATTGTCCGCGCCTGCTTCCACGGGCTGGCGCCCGTGGCTAACCACCAAACGCCCTGACGGGCTAAGAATCGCGCCATCGTCCAGCGCGACGGGCGCGTAGGCTCGCTTCAAGCGGATCGTTCGTTTCGCCATGGGCAAGGGACGCGGCGCGGCCGGCGCGGTGAACCGGCGGTCGCGGCGCAGGAGGGGCACAACAAGAGGGGCGCATCAACGCTGGTCCAGCGCCGCCACCGCCCGCTGCAAATCCGTGATCGCCAGCAGCGTCATCGCCGTCGGCTTCACCGCCAGCCGGTTATCCCACAGCGCCAGCCGCACGCCGTCGATCGCGTCGCGCCGGCCGCCGGCACTGCCGCGGACGTAGTAGCACGACGGCTCGTCCATCATGAGCTGCGCGAGGTAGCGGACGGTGAGCGTCGCATCATACTTGAGCTGGGCTGGCTTTTCACCTTCCATCAGGTCCTTCTGCATCGCGTTGTGAGCGAGAAACGCCAGCACCTGCGCCGACCGCCAATCCGGCGTCGGCACGCCCTCGCCCGTCTCGTTGATCAGGTCGTACCCGCCGATGACATCCGCCGGCCCCAGCGCGGGGGCGGTGCGGACCAATCGCTTCTTGCGCAGGTTCTCCGAGAGCGACCGCATGGCCGCCACGCGCTCGCCCCAGCGCTTGCGCTCCAGGGCCCGCTCGCGGTCGTCCGTCTGCTGGGCCTCGTTGACGCGGTGCATGCGCTGGGCGGCCATGCTCATCCACGGCATGGCGGTCACCAATTCCAGCGTCGTCAGCTTCGAGGCCCACAGCGCGTCCTGCACCGGCTCGATGACGGCCGGCAGCTTTTCGTCGCGCGTCTGCTCGTAAAGGCTCGCCAGTGCCGCCAGGATCAAAGCCTGTCCATCGGCGGCTAAGGGCGTCCGAGCGGTGGGGTGGATGAACTGATTCTTCTCGACCGTCAGGCCCAGCAGCGCGGCCCCCAGCCGGTCGCGATCGACCTTGTGCTCGGCGAAAAACGGGGCATCGATGAGCGTCAGCAGCAGCAGCGCCTTCGCCTCCGCGTCGCCCTCGGTGGGCTTCAGGTTCACCAGCGACTTGCGCAGGTGATCGACGATGACCCGCGTCTTCTCCTTGGTATTGAGGTACTCCAAACCGTTGGCGTCGAGCCGGCCGAGCTGCGTTGCCCGCCGCGACATGGCGTAAGCCGCCAGCGCCGCCTCGGACATCGGGGCCTCGACAGGGTCGTAGCGGTCGCTGGTGGAGTGGTAGGTGCCGGCGAGGGCCCCGGGCGTTTTGCCCTCGAGCACGATGCGGTGGGATAGGTGCTGGGCCAGCCGCCGGCCCATCGCGTCGACCATGCCCATGTCGACGGCGTCGGCCGGGATGACTTCGCCGCCGCGCGTCAGTTGCACGACGGGCTGGCCGTCAAACGGACGGACGAGATGAATGACCTCGAAGCGCTCAAGGCGCGGGCCGCCGGCCCGGCCGACCTTGGCGGACTGCGTGAGGATGTCCTGCGGCTGGACGCCGATGTCCCGCAGCATCTGCGTGAGCTGGCTGTCGGGCAGCAGGTTCGACGCCAGGGCGTTGCCCGGCCACATCATCGCCGAGACCGGCAGGTCGGCCGTCGAGGTCAGGCGAAGGGCGTGATAGCCGGCCGCGAACTGGAAGTAGATCGCTTTGGGCGGCGCCGACTCGGGGATTAAAACGTCGGCGGCCGTGTGTGCAATTTGGAGATCGACATCGAGCGGGATCACCTCGACGCGGCGCGGCGCGGGGGCCTTGTCTTTGGCGCCGGGCTGCGGACGGGTGATGGCGCGGTCGCGTTCCTCGTGGTATTTCAGCAGCGCCAGCTCGGTCGCCCGCGCCGCCAGCTCGCGCAGGTCGACGGCCGCCTCGGGCTTCACAACCCCGGCCGACGCGTCGCCGATCGCCAGCGTCAGACCTCCGAATCGCAGCGTCACCCGCACTGCGGTCACGCCGGACACCAGCAGCGGCCGCGACGACACGTCGCGATCGACCTTGTCGTTCTTCACCCACTTATCGATCTGCTGATACGTCGACCGCGCGACCGACCAGTCGACCAGCGGCGCCTCCAGCAGCGCCTTTTCGTCGGCAGCCACGGCGGTGCCGGCGAATACGGCGAGCAGCATCGCGCACACAGGCAACGGCAACGCATGGGACATGTTGATTCTCCGCAACATTCGGTGCAGCCCATCCAATCTTGGCGTTCGCGGAACCACGTCGTTCACTTTGCGGAACCTACGCCATTGAGCCAGTTTATGCATCACCGCTCCGCGCGAGGTTACGCGTGGCACAGCCGTTGTTCACTTCCAGGCAGCATCAGGAGAACAAACCATGTTGCTCGCCACCCTGCTCAACCTGTCGGCCAACCAGATCGAACGACGCAAGCGGATGCTCATCCTGACGTTCCTGGTGTTCGCGGCCCTGTGCTGAACCCATGCCGTCGCGGAACGGGGCGCCAAGCATGGCGGGTTCGCGCCCCAGCCAACGGCCTGCCGGTCACGTCTGATGCGCTTCGTTTTTCAAGATCAAGCCCGCCTCGTGGATGACGGCAGGGCGTGTTTGCGGGTGGGACCAAGTGAGGGGGATTGTACCAGAATCGCGCGACCAAGCCTCAGGGAGGGGGTCCGCCGAATCCTCGGGGTGCCGGCGCGGCAACTCTCACCGGACCTGCCCCGACGATTCGCCGAGCCTCATCATCGGGCTTGCAGTCCCGCCGCCATTTCACGGTTGCTCACGCCAGATCCGGGAACAGCTTCGTCACCACGCCGACCAAATCCTTCACGTGGCTGATCGACTCGTTCATCAGCTTCTGCTCGCCGCTGATCAGCTCGATCTGGATGACCTTCTCGACGCCAGCCGCGCCCAGCACGACGGGGACGCCGACGAAGTAACCCTTGCCCGATGGGCCGACGCCGTACTCGCTCTCGCAGTACGCGGCGCAGGGGAGGATGCGCTTCTTGTCCTTGACGATGGCCTCGACCATCTGGATGACGCCGCTGGCGGGGGCGTAGTAGGCGCTGGTGCCCATGAGCTTGACGATCTCGCCGCCGCCGACCTTGGCCCGCTCGACGCAGGCGTTGATCTTCTCTTCCGAAAGCAACTGCGTGACCGGGATGCCGTGTACGCTGGTGTAGCGCGGCAGCGGCACCATGTCGTCGCCGTGGCCGCCGAGCAGCAGGGCGGCGATGTCCTCCACCGAGCAGCCGAGCTCCATGGCGATGAAGGTGCGGTACCGCGCGACGTCCAGCGCCCCGGCCTGGCCGATGATGCGGTGCGTCGGGAACCCCGTCACTTTCCAGCACGTGTAAACCATCGCGTCCAGTGGGTTCGACACCACGATGACGATCGAGTTGGGCGCATATTTCTTCACGTTCTCGCTGACGTTCTTCACAATGCCGACGTTGACGTTGATCAGGTCGTCGCGCGACATGCCCGGCTTGCGCGGCACGCCGGCGGTGATCACCACCACGTCGCTATCGGCGATGTCTTCGTAATTGCTGGTGCCCTTGATGTTGCAGTCGAACCGCTCGATGGGGGCGCACTGGGCGAGGTCGAGCATCTTGCCCTTGATCACGTTTTCCTGGGCGGGGATGTCGAGCACGACGATGTCGCCGAGTTCCTTCGAGGCGGCCCAGAGGGCGCACGAGGAGCCGACGTTGCCGCCGCCGATGATGCTGATCTTGGGACGCTTGGGCATGGGGTTGATTCCTTCGATTGGGGAGCGACATATTAAGGATTCACCTCACCGCGGCAACTGGTGGCACTCCAGCACTCCACCTAAGGCCCATCGATTCCTGGCGATGGGTTCCGATCTCAACTTCACTACAATCCCGCCATGCCGACCGAACTCGAAGGTGAACTCGCCGCCGCCGGATTGCGCATCGCGCTGGTGGTGGCCCGTTTTAACGACTACCTCACGTTCCACATGCGCGACGCCGCGATCAACACCTTCAAGCGCATGGGCGGCAACCCCGACGATGCGGCGACCTTCGCCGTCGCCTACGTGCCCGGATCCTTCGAGCTGCCCGTCACCGCCCTCGCGCTGGCGAAGTCGCAAAAGTACGACGCCATCGTCTGCCTCGGCTGCGTCATCCGCGGCGAGACCGACCACTACGACCACGTCGTCGAGCAGACCGCCAAGGGCATCAAGGACGTGGGCGTCCTCACCGGCATCCCCTGCATCTTCGGGGTGCTCACCTGCGACACGCTGGAACAGGCGATCAACCGCGCCGGCTCGAAGATGGGCAACGCCGGCCGCAGCGCCATGATGACCGGCATCGAGATGGCGAACCTGATGAAGAAAGTGAAGTAGCCGCGGAGGTTGGCGGCCGGCAACAGGCCGTCGGCAGTGCGCGACGATTGCGGGGCCGCTGCTTGATTGTCTACGGGTGACTGCCGTCCCGCATCGACTCAGCGATTGTTCCACCCGCCCCAGCCGCTCCCATGGCTCGACAGCGTGACGACCGTTCCGCTGGGTGCCTTTGTCGTCCACTTGAACGCCTCGGGCCCGAGCGCGCCGTCCGGCTTTAGGTATTTGCTGTGGCCGTCGACGGCGATGTAGTTGCCGCCGCCGCTGTGCCACGTGCCCAGGCGATCGCCCGCCGAGTGCCCCGGCTCGATGTTGCCGCGGTTGAGGTACCAGTAGGGGTCCTCTTCCACAATGAGCGGCGTCGGCGCGGTGTGCTGGAGGCCCGACTGGGCGTCGATGTATTGCGAATCGTTGGGGATGCGGTACCGCTTGGCACCCGCGAACACAAGCAGGCTGCAGTAGTCGAAGGCGCCGTTGCTCCCGATGCCCGAGTTCCAGACGCCCAAGGCGAGCGAGGGGCAGCGGTAGGTGGACTTTGCCGAGGCGGCCCCACCGAGATGCCGCACCAGGGCGCCTTCATAAGGAATGCCCGCGTACGCCTCGTTGCCCATCCAGCACCGCTTCTCCTCGTCGACCTGCGACCAGGGCGGCAGATAAGCGCCGGGCAGCGAGCCTTTGTGTTCGGCGGCGAACGCCAGCATCGCGATACCGATCTGGCGCTGCTGCGTCTTGCAGAAAAGCTCGCGGGCACGTTCGCGCCCTTGATTCAGGTTGGGCAGCAGGATGGCGAGAATGATCGTGATGACGGCCACGACGGCGAGCATCTCGGGGACCGAGAATCCCCTTCGAACTGAAAGGTGACCACAGCGCTGCGGAATACGACCGGAGTTGGTTGACGTGAACGCCGACGAGCAGAATCCAATCATGTCGAGCTCCTGTCCCGATTCAAATCGATTCGGCGCGATGAGGCTCGGACAGTAAAACGTTGCGCGTTCATACAACGATAGCCGCAATGGGCGTGCCAGACATTATGCCACGATTCAGTCGAACCCATAAACAAATTGCCCCTTGAGGCCGCACCGGGCGGGCTTACTCCAGCGGTTGCCCGCTTCTCGCTACACTAAGCGCGTGAGCAAACGAAGCGACATCCGGCGCCTGGCGATGCAGGCCCTCTATCAGATCGACGTGCGCGGCGAGGCCGACCGCGAAGCCGTGCGCGAATCGGTGCGCGGCGACACCGACGACCGCGCCGCCGCCGACGAGGCGTACGCCCTGGCCGAGGCGGCCTGGCATTCGCGCAAAGAGGCGGACGAAAAGGCAACGGCCCTCGCCCCCGATTGGCCGACCTACCGCCAGCCGCCCGTCGACCGCGCCATCCTGCGCCTCGCCTGGCACGAGATGGCGTCGGGCCGCACGCCGGTGAAGGTCGCCATCAACGAGGCCGTCGAACTCGCCAAAGCGTTCTGCACCGAGCAGAGCCCCGCGTTCATCAACGGCGTGCTCGACAAGATGGCGAAGGACGTGAAGCCGACGGAATCGCAACCGGTCTTCGAGGAGGAGCCGCCGGCGGTGTCGCCGGAGGCCTGGCTGGCGGATGCGATGAAGGAGAAGAAACAGTAGCCCTACAAGCCCGATGATGAGGCTCGGCGAATCGTCGGGGTAACGCCTCGATCACCCCCACGATTCGGCGAGCCTCATCATGGGGCTTGTGCCTCTCGATGTTTCACCAGCGAACCCTTTCTTCTATTCTTTGCTCCATGGGACTTTTCAAATCCGTATTCAAGAAAGTCAGCGCCGCGCTGACCAACACCCGCGAGGGCATCTCATCGCTGTGGACCGGCGGCAAGCTGTCGCGCGAGCTGCTCGTTGCCCTCGAACGCCAGATGATTCAGTCCGACATCGGCATCAAGACCGCGCAGGAACTCGTGAAGGACTTAACCGCCGCCTGGGAACGCAACGAGATCGAGACCGCTAACCAAGCCCGCGATTACCTGATCGATCTGCTCGTCGCCGGCTGGCCGCAGGAAGATCGCTCGATCCATTTCGCGACAAGCGGCCCCACCGTCATCCTCGTCTGCGGCGTCAACGGCAGCGGCAAGACCACCAGCATCGCCAAGGTCGCCAAGAGCCTGCGCGACGAGAAAAAATCCGTCATCCTCGCCGCCTGCGACACCTTCCGCGCCGCCGCCGTCGAGCAGCTGGAGATCTGGTCGAAGCGATTGGGCGTCGACATGATCAAGGGCAAGCAGGGCGGCGACCCCGCGGCCGTCGCCTTCGACGCCGCCGAGGCCGCCGTGGCCCGCAAGGCCGACATCCTGCTCGTCGACACCGCCGGCCGGCTGCACACGCAGAAGCCGCTGATGGACCAGCTCTCGAAGATCCGCAACGTCATCGCCCGAAAAATCCCGGGCGCGCCGCACGAGGTCATCCTCGTCCTCGACGCCACCTTCGGCACCAACGCGGTGACACAGGCAAAAGAGTTCACCGCCGCCACCGACGTCACCGGCCTCTTCCTCGCCAAGCTCGATGGCACCGCCAAGGGCGGCATCGTCGTCGCCATCCGCGAACAGCTCGCCATCCCCGTGAAGTTCATCGGCGTCGGTGAAACCCCCGACGACGTCGAGCCGTTCGAGCCGGAGAAATTCGTGCGGGCCATGTTCGAGGGCGAGCGGTAGAGAAACTGAAACCACAGAGAACACAGAGGGCACAGAGGGAAGGCATCAATAGTTGAGCAAATCCGAACGTGCCTTGTGCGGGACGCGAATGTTAGGCGAATGGAACTGCGGCCCTGCTGCTTGGTCCGTCTTCCGCTCGTGTCCTCTTCACGACGCTGATAGATTCTCGGGTAGACCGGAACTTGCGAATGGCGTCGCTTTAATGCTTTTCTTCGTCTCTGTGTTCTCGGTGTTCTCTGTGGTTCAACCTGTCTTATGATGATCCGCACGCTCTTCACTTTGGCCCTACTTACGGTTGTTGGCTGTGCGAACACCCCGAGCTATCCGTTGCGTTCGCACACGCTCGGCGGCATCACCGCCGAACGTTTGCCCGGCGGCCCGAGCATCGCCGCGGAGGCGACGTTCGCAACGTGGCGAGCCGACGCCAAGCGACTCGCGGTCGACATGCAGCGGGCGGTGAAGCGTTCAAACTGGGGTCTGCTGGAACTGACGCCCGGTGTCCCCGGTCGGCCGCCGCACACCGAGCCGGCCCGCGCCGAGGCGCTGATGCCGGACAATCGCGTGGCGGTGATTTATGGCTGGGCGTTGAACGAGAACGAAGTCGCCGCCGCTGTCGTGGTGGGGCGGTTCGGCGATCCCGCGATGCAGGCCGCGTTCCTGCAGATGCTGGCCGACACACTCGCCGACAAACCGAAGCCCGTCCGCGACGCCGGCTTCACGCTGCCGTGAAGTGATTCAAGATCGATGACCCGATCGACGGTGCCACGGGTCGGCTCGGCGACCCGTGCGGCCCCCACCAGCTACACGGGTCGCCGAGCCGACCCGTGGCACCATCGCACTCGAAGCGACGCCAATTTCGATTATCCTGAGCGGTCTCGTATGAACAACCTTATGAACACTCCGCACCGCCACGCTCCGTTCGCCGCCGCGCTGTTCGCCGCGCTCCTTTTCGCCGGCTGCGAAAGCGGCGGGCCGCCCACCAGCGACAAGGACCTGAAGCACATCGAGTATCGCCAGGTTGTGCAAGCGATCGCTGAATCGACCGAGCGCCGGCCGGTGGTGCTCGTCGATGTGCGGACGCCGGAGCAGTTCGCCAAGGGTCACATCGACGGCGCGATCAACCTGCCGCTGGCGGACCTGAACCCGCGCGACACCCGGCTGGTGAAGGTGGACAAGGTCATCGTCTATCACGAGGATTTCAAGGGTGCCTACGCCGACGTGGCCGCCAAGAAGCTCATCTCCAGCGGCGTGGTCAACGTGTTCAGCTACGCCGGCGGCTACAAGGACTGGGTCACGCGCAAGACCGAGGGCGTGCCGGTCCCACCCTCCGATCCATCCGCCGAGCCGAAAAAATAACCCGCCCCACCTCCCGCCCGTCGCCGTGGCGAGGGGTTGGAGAAGGAGCGGGTCGCGCGGGGGCGCTGCTTTCGTATCGGTTTACCAGTCGGAATACTGGCGCTGCTGCTGGCCCTTGTCGTGTTCGTTGCCAAAGATGTAGCCGCCGATGGCGCCGATGCCCGCGCCGATGAGGGCACCGCGGCCGCGGTTGTTGTGGTCGATGCCGGCCCCCGCCGCCGCGCCGACGCCGGCGCCGAGCAGGCCGCCCGTCTGGGCGGAGTTGGCGCAGCCGGGCAGGGTCGCAGCGCCGACCATCAGGCCGGTCGTGGCCGCCAGGGCCGTCAGTTTGCGAGTGATCGTGTTCATGGTTTCAAACTCCTTTAGGCCGCGTTACTCGGTTATCGAATGAACCGCGGCGGCGTTGCAAATATTTTCTCTCGCCTGGGGTTGCAGGGCGCGTCTGCCCTGTAACAATACGTACAGGGTATCGGTTGGATTGCCGCCTGCAATTGTAGGCGAAGGCAATCGAGCGGGTGCCACTGGTCGGCTCGGCGACTTGTGACGCTGATAACGTAAAGCACGGGTCTCCGAGCCGACCCGTGGCACCGAAGTCGAACGCCGCGATAGGATGAGTCCTTTGATGCAATGGATCGGTCGTAAATCCCGTGAGCCGCGCGACCTCCAGAAGGAGATGATCGACGAGACCAGCCGTTGGCTCTCGTGGGCGTTATCGGAAGGGCGCGATCTTCCGCGCATCCCGACCCGTATGGTCGATCATGGCGGGTTCGCCTCCATGCTGAAACTGCCCGGCGCGAAGAAGCTCGCCGCCCGGTGGTGGGCGAGGGTGCTGGACGTGCTGCCGGATCGGTGATTCCAGTGGGGACGCGTGACGCCCGATGAAACTGGGGGTTGTGTTTGTTGACCCGTTTTAATCCCAGGGGGCGGCGGCCGGGCACGAGGACGTGCCGGCTCGCTCTGACTCCTGACTCCTGACCCCTGACTCCTGCCCCCTGTCCCCGACCCCGAGGCACCATGACCGCAAAAGCATCGATCAGCACCGGTTGGCGCGTCCGCCTGGGCGGCATGGCGGCCATGTTCGTCGGGTTCTGCGCCTACTTCCTTTACGACGGTTTCGTGGGCTATCCGAAGCAGAAGGAGATCTACGAACGCTTCGAGGCGTTCGCCGCGGCCCAGCATGGCAAGAGCGAGCTCGAGATGTTCGAGTTGTGGGACAAGCAGGCGGCGGCGGAAAAACTCCCTCTGGCGGGGACCGACGGCAAGGCCATCAAGCACATGAAGAAGACCGATGGGGACATCCTCCAGCAGAAGATTTTCGGGTTCGCATTGGTGCCGGTGGCGGCGATGGTGCTCTTCAGTTGGCTCAAAACCTTCAGCCGGTGGGTCGCGGTCGATGAGAAGGGCGTAACCACCAGCAGCGGGCAAAGCGCGCCGTGGGAGTCGATGACCAAGCTCGACAAGGTCCGCTGGCCGCGCAAGGGCATCGCATTTCTGAGCTACAACGACGCCGACAAACAGATCGAGCAGAAGGTCCTGCTCGACGACTTCAAGTTCGATCCGGCCGCGACGGGGCTGATCATCCGCGCCATCGAAGACCACCTCACCGATGCCCAGATCCTGGGCGACATCCGCGAGACGGAGCGCGACAAGCGCAAGGCCGAGAAGGCCGCGGCCGCCGCACAGCCCGTGGCGACACAACCGCCAAGCGCCTGAAGGCGAAAATCCAAATCTCAAGTTCCAAATTCCAAATAAGCGCCAAGAGCCAAATTCCAAGCTGCGCGGCGTGACGCGTAAGGCTAATCGGCGACGTTCAGCGCTGCGGTCGCCTGGGGGCGGTGCCGTATTGGAACTTGGCAGTTGTAGCTTGTTTGGAATTTGGAGCTTGATCGTTGGAGCTTCAACCCCGCTGCAATCCCCGCATCTTCGGCTAGACTGGCCGCTCCGCCGTATCACAACAGTCCACGCACGAACCACGGAGCCACCCCTGATGTCCCTTTCCCCCTCGCGTCGCAACTTCCTCCTCGCCTCCGCCGCCGCGGCCGGCGCCACTTGGTTCGATGTCCCGCGAATCCTCGCCGACACCAAGGAAGAATCGCTGAAGAAATTCGGCGGCTTCCCGATGGGCATCCAGAGCTACACGCTCCGCAACTTCGGCGTCGATGGCGCCCTCGAGCACATCAACAAGCTCGAGGTCCACTTCGTGGAGTTCTTCGGCGGGCACTTCCCGCCCACCCTCGACGACAAAAAGCTCGCCGACATGAAGGCCAAGCTCGCGAAGCTCGACATCACCATCAGCGCCCACGGCGTCAACGGCTTCGGCAAGGACCACGCCGCCAACGAGCAGTGGTTCAAGTTCGCCAAGGCGGCCGGCATCAAGAACATTTCCGCCGACCCGTCGCCGGATTCCTTCGACAGCCTCGACAAGCTCTGCGCCCAGTACGACATCCGCATCAACATCCACAACCACGGCCCCGGCCACCGCTACGACAAAATCAGCGACACGCTCAAGGCCATCAAGGACCATCACAAAAATATCGGCTTCGCCGCCGACCTCGGCCACTACATCCGCTCCGGCGAGGACCCCGCGAAGGTGATCACCGAAGCCGGTGACCGTCTCTACGGCATCCACCTCAAGGACTTCGCCGAGATGAAGGGCAACGCCAAGGGCACCATCCTCGGCAAGGGCGTGATGAACGTCGACGAGGTGTTCCAGGCCCTCAAGAAGGTGAAGTTCCCCGCCGACGGCGCGCTCTCGCTCGAGTACGAAGAAAACCCCAAGGACCCGATCGCCGACATCAAGGCCTGCCTCGCCGCCGCCGAAGCCGCCGCGAAAAAGGTCGCGGGGGCGTGATCAAAACGACTCTGCCAAGCAAAGCCCAGGGACTCCCGTCCCTGGGCTTTTTTTATATCCTGATTTTCTCCTCACTCGGAAAGCAACCATGCAAGCGCTCTGAGACTGGCTGTAGCCGGCGTGCAACGCCCCGCCGACGTATTTCACAATTGAGATTGCCCCAAGGGAAGGGAACTGCCCCGGTGTCCGCCGCAGTACCCTTCCTTCATCGATCGCCCGCAAACATGATCCGTGCAGCGGTCCCGGCACGTTCTGGTCGATAAACTGATCACCATGCGCCACGCCACCCTCGCCGCCATCGCGTTCGCCATCACCTGCGCCCTCGCATCGCCCGCCGCCGCCGCCCCGCAGGCATACTGGCTGTGGGCGGACCCCGCCGGGGGAGTTGCCGGGGGGAACGCGTTTCTCCGCCAGACCATTCATGTCAAGCCGGGACTGACCAAGGCGATCCTCCTCGGTGCCGTGGCTTCCGGGGGCAAGATGGAGGTCATCGTCAACGGCAAGAGCATGGGCGTCGTGCAGGGGCAGGACAAGCCCACCGCCATCGACCTGACCAACGCCCTGCGGCTGGGCAACAACGCGATCGCTTTGAAAGCGACGGGCGCGACCGGCGCGGGTGCGGCCCCCGGCGCCCTCAACGGCGTCGCCATCATGCTGGAGATGGTGCGCGACGATGGGCAGGCGAAGTGGCTGGTGACCGATGAATCGTGGCTCGGCTCGGCGAATGAGGTCAAGGGCTGGGACGCCGCGGACTTCGACGCCTCCACCTGGAAGCCGGCCGTTAACCTCGGCAAGGTCGGCGACCCGGCGGCGAAGGTGCGGCCCAACCCGTTCGAGCCGGCGAAGATCACCGACGCCTACGGCAGTTGGCGCCTCGCCGTCGCCAATGGGCAGGCCACCGACCCGAAGACCATCAGCGCGCCGCCCGGCTTCACCGTCGAGCTCATCCGCTCGGCACAGCCCGGGGAGGATTCGTGGATCGCCCTCGCCTTCGACCCCAAGGGCAGACTCACCATCGCCAAGGAGCGCAAGGGGCTGCTCCGCATGACGCTTTTAAGTGGTGGGGCGGGTGCTGCGATGACCGCTGGGAAAGTCGAGTCGATCAACGACACCCTGCTCGAATGCCGCGGGCTGGTCTACGCCCACGGCGGGCTCTACGTCAACGCCAATAATTCCAAGGCGCTCTACAAGCTGCGCGACACGACGCCCAATGACACGATCGACTTCCTCGACGAGTCGAAGCTGCTGCTGCGCACGGAGGGCAGCGTGGGGCACGGGCGCAATCACCTGACGCTCGGGCCCGACGGCTTCATCTACATCATGCACGGCAACGATGTCCGGCTACCGGCGAACCTCGCGCCGAAGTCGCCTTACAAAAGTTTCGACGCCGACCAGCTCATCGCCAACCCGTGGGACGCGGGCCTCGATAGCGGCGGCGAGCAGGTGCCCGGCGGCCACGTCATCAAGATGGACAAGGACGGAGCGAAGTTCGAGCTCATCGCGGCCGGCTTCCGCAACCCGATGGCGCTGGCGTTTAATGCCGATGGCGAGATGTTCACCTACGACGCCGACATGGAATGGGACGTGGGCACGCCGTGGTACCGGCCCACGCGGATCAACCACATCATCTCCGGCGGCGAGTACGGCTGGCGCCGCTCGACGGCCAAGTGGCCCGCCCACTACGCCGACAGCATGGGCAGCGTCTGCGACACCGGCCTCGGCTCGCCCACCGCCGCCAAGTTCGGCACCGCCAGCAAGTTCCCGCAACGCTATCAGCAGGCCCTCTTCGCCGCCGATTGGGCCTACGGCCGCATCCTCGCGGTGCATCTCGTCCCGCAGGGCTCCACCTACACCGGCGGGTTCGAGCCGTTCCTCACCGGCCGGCCGCTCAATGTCACCGACTTCACCTTCGGCCCCGACGGCGCGATGTACGTCATCACCGGCGGCCGGCAGACGCAGTCGGGCCTGTACCGCGTCCGCTACACCGGCCCCGTCGAGACGCCCGTGGAATTGAGCGAGGCGGAAATCGACGCCAACTTCAAGGCCGAGGCCGCACGCTTCAAACGCGCCGAACTCGAAGCCGCTCATCAGCGTTTGGCCGGTGACGAGGCGAAGGCGGCGGTGAAGAACGCGCTGGCGTCGCTGGGCTCCGACGACCGCGCCATGCGCTTTGCCGCGCGGGTGGCGCTGGAGCATCAGGACCCGGCCCTGTGGCTCGAAGCGGTCGTCGCCCAGAAGCAGCCGGCCGCGCTGATCCACGGCCTCATCGCCGTGGCCCGCGTCGGCGAGCTGAAGAACCAGGCGATCATCTTCCGCAGGCTTGGCGAGTTGCCGTTCAATGACCTGACGGTCGAAGAGCAGCTCGCGGCCCTGCGGGCTTACACGCTCGCGCTGGTCCGCATGGGCAAGCCCGGCGGCGAGACGGCGGCCGGCCTGCTCGCCCGGCTGGAGCCTTTATACCCGTCGAAGCACCGCTACGTGAATCACGAGCTGTGCGAGCTGCTCGTTTTCCTCGGGTCCGATAGCGTGCGCGACAATACCTTCGCGCTGATCGACGCGGCCACCGAACCGGAGGATTTGATTCAATACCTCTACACCATCCGCAACGTCAAGGCGAGCTGGTCGCGCGAGGCGCTCTCGGCGTATTTCCGCGGGCTCAACAAGGCGGCCCACATGCACCCGGGCCGGTTCTACGTCACCGCCGTGAAGCAGATGCGCGTGGAGGTTGGCTCCGCGCTGCCCAATGCGGTGAAGCAGGAGCTCGCCGACTTGATCGCCGAGCCGCCGCCGCCGCCGACGTATCAGAGCGCGCACAAGGCGCTGTTCGTCCGCGATTGGACGATGGATGACCTCGTGCCCACGCTGGAGCAGGCGGCGGCGGGGCGGTCGTTTGAGAAGGGCCGCGACGCGTACTTCACCGCCCAGTGCGCCGCCTGCCACCGCTTCGCATCGCACGTCCCCGGCAGCGAACTCGGACCCGACCTCACCGCCATCGCCTCGCGCTTCAACCGCCGCGACCTGCTGGAGACCATCATCCACCCGTCGAAAGTGGTGGATGACAAGTTCAAGCAGACGCAGCTCACGCTCACTGATGGCAGCATCGTCAGCGGACAGCTCGGCCCATCGGATGCGAGCACGGTGATGGTGTTCCCCACGCCGATGGCCCGCGACGCGGTGACGGTGGCGAAGAAGGATGTCGCGTCGCAGAAGCTGTCGGATGTGTCGCTGATGCCGTCGGGCCTCTTGAGCGTGCTGACCCGCGAGCAGATTCTCGACCTGCTCGCGTACCTCGAAAGCGGCGGCAAGCCGGAGCACGGGGCGTATGGGAAATGACGAGACGAGGATTTGTCGGTGCCACGGGTCGGCTTGGCGACCCGTGCGCCACGGAACACGGGTCGCAAAGCCGACCCGTGGCACCGAATCCTGCATCCGGCCTCTCCCCTACAATGCCCGCATGACACGCGACCGATTTCTGTGTGCATTCGTGGCCCTCGTCTCCGTGAGCCTCCTCCCCTCCTGCGGCTCCACGCCGAAGGCGCCGCCGACACCCGCGCCGGCCACGCCCGCCGTCAACCCGACATCACCAACCGCCCCCATCGTGCGCAAGCCCGCCCCGCCCAATGCCGCCGAGATGGAGGAGGCCGCCTCCAAGCGTTCGCCCGCCATCGGCGGCGAGGCCACGGAGTTTTCGCTGCTGAATCCCGACAGCCAGCCGGTGAAGCTCTCGGATTTCAAGGGCAAGTGGACGGTCCTTTATTTTTACCCCGCCGATGACACGCCCGGCTGCACCTGCCAGGCCACCGAGTTCACCGACCTGCTCGCCCGCTTCCACCACCTCAACGCGGTGGTCGTCGGCGTCAGCCCCGACCCGCCGATCCTGCACCAGATCTTCATGCGCAAATACGACCTGAAGCTCACGCTCTTGAGCGACCAGACCAAAGAGACCCTCAAAGCCTACGGCGCCTGGCAGGAGACGAAGGTCGGCGACCGCAAGGTCGAGCGCGTGCTGCGCTCGACGTTCCTCATCGACCCCGACGGCACCATCGCCTGGCACTGGCCCGAGGTCATCCCGCAGGGCCACGCCGAACGCGTAAGAGATCGGCTGGCGAAGATCAGTGCGGAGCGGGAGAAGAAAGCGGTCGGGCGGTAGAGCACGGATGATGGCCGCAAAAAGTCGCAGAAAGCGCAAAAGGGGATTGCCACGAAAAGGCACAAAATGCACAAAGGGGAATAAAAGAGGAGAGGAAGAGGAAAAAGCGATGCACGCCCTGCGCGAAGCCAAGCCCAATGATGACGCTTGCGAATCCTCGGGGTATCGAGTCCTCTTAATCTTCCACCCATTCACGACGACGCCCGCCGTTTCCCAAATTCATCTCGTTCCATTTTTCCTTTTGTGTCTTTTGTGACTTTTTGCGGCAATTCTCCCGGTTCACTTCCTGTCCTTCCCAAACAGGTCGCCGATGCCTTTACCCAGGTCTTTTGTCACGTCCTTCGTGAGGTCCTTGCCGGCGTCCTTGAGCCGGTCCTTGCCCAGGTCCTTCGTGACCTTCTCGATCTCCTTGCCAGCCTTGTCCTGAAGGTCGCCGATGGCTTTGCCGGCCATCTCCAGGCCGAGCTTGTCGATGTTCTGGAGCTGCGCCATCCGGCCCTGGAGGTCGGCGAGCATGTCGGCGGGCAGGCCGCCCTTGGCGATGACTGCTTGCAGGATCGCCTTGATCACCACGTCGCTCACCTCTGAAATCAGCGCCCCGCCTTCGGAGTCGGAGCCGACGTTCTTGAGCGTGATCTTCGGGATGTTCACATCCGGCTTGGTCATGTTGCCAATCGCCGGGGCGAGGCCTTCGAGTTCGGGCGTGAGGTTCACGTGGACGGTGATGTTCTCGATGTCGATCAGGTCGATGACGAACTTCTTCTCGTTGCCCGATTCCTTTTCCTTCGTCGCATCGTCCTTCGATTCGAGCTTCTTGAGATTCTCCATGATCACCGCGTAGTTGGCCTGCCCCTTGGCCTTCTCAAGGTTGACGTCGATGTCCTTGAACGCGAGGCGGGTGACATGCACCTTCTCGCCCATGAGGTCGCGGACGCTGGCGTCGAGCTCGGCCCGGCCCAGGGAAAGAAAGTGCGGCGACGCGAAGCCGCCGGGGTTGGGGACATTGAGCTTGTCGAGCCCGGTCTTGCCCGAGAAGATCCCGAGGCTGATGTTGCCCAGCGTGGTGTCAACGCCCAGCGCGTAGGTCGCGCCCTTCTCGACGCCGTGCTTGGCGAGGGTGTCGACGTAGAAGAACGCCGCGACGAGGGCGACGATGACGAGGAGGAGGAGGGCGAGGAGGAGGCGTTTGAGCTTTTTCATGATGGGAAGAGTTAGAGGAACTTAGGAAAAACTAGAGGAAGGCACAGAAGTAAGCCAAGGCGTTTACTCTTCGTCCTCAACGTAGCACTCCGGTCCCCAACTGAAACTTGCCAGATCGTTGCGAACTGACCACGACTTCCACCCATAATTGTAAGCATGCTGTCGGTAGGGGCCTCGAATGGGGCAGGCCTCTGTTCCAGTACCGGTATCGACACCGATCTCAAAAACTTTCGATAGCCGAAGCCCAGCGCAGACGCCTAGTCGTCCGGCTTCGACGTGATCGTTCGCGCGAACGAGGAAAATCGTGTCCTTCCCGTCGGGACCTTCATCGACGGTGCCCCATTGCACGGCTTCGAAAAGTTTGATACGCTTCCCGATTAATTCCTTTCCGCGTCAATCCACGCCGTTGCGCAGATCGATTTCAATCGCTCCTGGCTGACCGCGTTCCACCCGGCGGTGGCGAGGTTCATCAGGTCGTCATAGTCCCGGAA
>Ga0163150_10002331_pt1 | contig 29364 bp, 10 predicted proteins | sample OliLakLV19P2IB_FD_148628 | JGI IMG/M metagenome (GOLD analysis project Ga0163150, IMG submission 148628) | Freshwater microbial mat bacterial communities from Lake Vanda, McMurdo Dry Valleys, Antarctica - Oligotrophic Lake LV.19.P2.IB | ecosystem: Environmental > Aquatic > Freshwater > Lake >...
ACTACTGCCGATGGATTGTCTGCATTGCCCAACACAGGATACGGAATCAATATAATTGCAAATAGCAATTTTATTGGCTCTGACGAAGACGGGAACGGCGATTTGACCGAAGGAAACCTGATTTCGGGTAACGGATTGAGAGGAGTACAAATCGCGGGCAATTCCAACACATTTCGGGGAAATTTGGTTGGAACGGACGCAACGGGTACGGTCGCAGTTGCCAATGGTACTGATGGACTTTTTCTGTCCGGAAGTTGGAGTACGGTTGTTGGGTCGGCAAATCCTGGCGGCAATAATGTCGTAAGTGGAAACGTTGGTAGTGGTATCCGTATCCAAGGAGGTGGACTGAATGTTATTCAGGGGAACTATGTTGGCACGACCGTTAGCGGAGCAGGAGCGTTAGGGAACGCCACCGGAGGTAATGACGCACAGGGAATTGCAACTGGTGGAATCGTGCTGCGGGGATCCTCACAAAACCAGATTGGCGGTGGGAGTCCTGGACAGGGGAACGTAATTTCGGGCAATTTTGGCAACAACGTGTTGATCGGAGCGATTTATGGATTCTCAAACACTGGCTCTGTGAACAATAAAGTTCAGGGAAACATAATTGGTCTGGATTCAACCGGACAAATTATCGTCAACAATGGCTCACAGAACGGCGTTTGGATAAATGGAAGCGTTCTTAGTAATGCCGTAAGCGACAACGGAAACAACTTCATAGGATCTGATGGTGATGATACTCAGGACGCCACTGAAGGAAACATCATCGCGGGAAACAGCGTCGGAATACTGGTTGGCTCCGACAACAATCGAATCGCGCACAACCTGATCGGCGTGAATGCCGGTGGAACGTTGGCCAGACCCAATACAAAAGGGATCGAATCCGCCGGCAACTCGGACGTAATCGCAAATAACGTTATCTCCGGGAATACCCAGCAGGGAATTTCATTCCCGGCGTCGCAATCATTGAGGCAGTTCAGCCGTGTGGAATCCAACTATATTGGCGTTGGCATAAACGGAGTTACCGCCATCCCCAACGGTTGGGGCATCGAAATGGATGACACAAGCGGCGTTATCGGCGGTGGATCAGGCAAGCGAAACATTATTTCCGGAAATACACTTGGCGGAATCCGGATCGGGTTTCAGGTAGTTGGCAACACCTTCGCAACGGTCAGTGGAAACTATATCGGCACCGACGCAACCGGGACGATCGACGTTGGCAACGGAGGTCCTGGTATCCAGGTTACAAGTTCTTCGAATATTATTGGCGGTCCCTCGATCGCCGATCGCAACCTGATTTCTGGCAACCTCCTGGATGGAATCTACTCCCCCGCCACCAACACCATTCAGGGAAATTGGATTGGAGTAAGTCTCGCCGGCACAGATTTGGGCAACTCGCAAAATGGCATTCGTTATCGCGGGCAGAATGGTCTAATCGTCAATAATGTGGTTTCCGGTAATGACCAACGTGGGATATGGCTGGAGACAAACGCACACGGCACGAAAATCCAGGGGAATACCGTTGGGCTCGACCCAACCGGTTCGACTGCGGTTGGAAACTTGCTTTCGGGCATTGATGTCAGTGTTTCCAACAATGTGATCATCGGTACCGATGGAAACGGGACGAACGATGCGAATGAAGGGAATCTGATTTCGGCGAATGCAGGTGATGGTGTTCGGTTGACTGCCGGTATGGCAAATGTCGTTGCTGGCAACCGGATTGGTGCGAATGCGGCCGGGAATCCGGCGGGGAATACACTGAATGGTATTCAAGTTGTTTCGGGTACTGGCCATATTATTGGCGGAGCGGGACTGCAGCAGAACACGATTTCGTACAACAACCAGGCCGGTCTGCGCGTGCAAAGTAACAGCACGCTGGCCGGGGCGAACAAGTATCTTTCCAACGCGACGTTGGGTGTTGATGTGGCAACCGCCGGTATTTCCCGCAATGTCCAGGGGAACGGTCTACACCGGAACTTCCCGGTCCTGACGTCGGCTTATATCGATGGGACCGAGTTGGTAGTTGGCGGATTTGCCGATGCCGGAGTGACGTTTGACCTGTATTTGTCCAATCCGCATATCAGCGGATTTGGCGAGGGAAACCCGCAACTGGTCCGGCTGGTCGAAGGAAGTGCCCAGGATCTGAACGCTACCAGTGGCACCTACAGCAATGCCGACGTAAACAATTTGAATATCGCCAACGGTACGGTGCCGGCCAACCGTTTCGAATACCGGATTCCGGTTCCGGCCAGCGTCCAAATCGGCTCGCGGCTGACCGCGATCCATGTCGGTACCGGCGCTGAAACGCTAAAAGTCAGCGAGTTTGGCAATGCGATTTTGGTCAGCGATTCGCCGGGAATTGGCCTGCCGGGAAGTTCGCTGAAGCCGGTGATTACGCTGCCTGCGTCGAAAACGGTCAAGCAGGGTGAGACGCTGCGGGTCGAAGGGAGTTTTACCGATACCGATTCCACCGAATGGGTGGCGACGGTCAATTTTGGAAACAGTACGGTTGTGCCGCTGCCGATCAGTGCCAACCGGACGTTTGTGTTCGAATACGTCTACCCGGCGGCTGGCAACTTTACGGTTACCGTCAGCGTAACGGACAATTCTTTGGTGACCGGTGTCGCAACGATGCCGGTTGTTGTATTGAACGAAGCGCCGCAAATCGATCTGAATCTGGTCAACGTCACAACACCAGTGAACGAAGGCCAGCCGGTTGTTGTCAGCGGATCGTTTACCGATCCGGGGAACCAGACCCACAACGTAACGATCCAGTGGGACGATGGGCAATCATCGACGCTGAATCTTGCGGCGGGAGTGACGACGTTTTCGGCCAGCCACATTTACAGCAGTCGCGGACCGGGGAGTATCGAGGGAGCGGGAGTCGATATCTACCGGATTCAGGTTACGGTTTCCGATCCGGCCAGCATTTCCGCACCATCTCCGTTGGGGTTGTTGATAGCCGAAGTTCGCAATGTCCTGCCATCGGATCTGGCAGCGACTTTCTCGCCCACATCGATCAGCGCGGGCCAGGCGGTTACCATCAGCAACGGTTCCTTTACCGATCCCGGAACCCAGGATTTGCATCGCGTCCGGGTGATCTGGGGTGACGGTTCTGCTGATACGATTGTCAACCTGCCGGTCGGCGAACGGACCTTTGGCGGGATCTCGCATGTGTATGCCGAGCCGTCCCGGTTTGGTGAGACGTACCTGGCGACGATCGAGCTGATCGATCTCGACCAGCCGGAAAATGCCCGAACCCTGACGCAGAACATTTCGGTTTCACGTGCAGCGGTTTCGAACGTCAATCTAACACTGAACCAGCCGGTCATCAGCGAAAATGGAACGGCGCTGTTGGGCGGTTCGTTCACGACTTTGGACCAGACCAGTCGCCGGGTGGTTTCGGTTGACTGGGGTGACGGATCTGCATCCGGTTTTGTACTGGCCGCAAGTGCGAGGTCGTTCACCGGTATTGCCCATCAATACCTGGACAATCCTGGCGGCAGCAACCAGTACACGATCGTGGTTACGATTGCCGAAGAAGTGGAACCGGCCATTTTTGGGACGGCCGGCCGAACCGTTACGGTCAACAATCTGGCACCGACGTTGAGCAATTTGGTTGCGCAGAACGCAGCCGGCGGAGCGGTGGTTAACGAAGGGGACACTGTTCGGCTGACCGGACAGATTCAAGATATGGGAACCCTCGACACGCACGTGGTCAGCGTGAACTGGGGAGACGGGCAGATTACGTCGGCCACAGTGGATTCGGTTTCAGGGACATTTGTTGCCACCCACCAGTATGCAGACAACGGATTGCTGGCAGGCGGGGTTTTCCAGATTGGTACCACCGTGACGGACGACGATGGTGGCTTTACGAATCAGTCGGTTGACCGGCCGGTACTCAATGTCGCACCGGTTGTCTCGATTGTTCCATCGGCAACTAATACGGATCCGAATCTGATCGGGTTGTATGCCGATGTCCAGGACGTTTCGGCTGACATGCCGACACTGGTCTACAGCTGGTCAGCTTTTGTAGAAGGAAACGGCACGATTGCCGCGCAGTTTGGCAACAGCCCGACGTTTGTGATTGACCGCTCGGCTGCCCCAGGCGCGGTCTGGACGGTGCGACTGACCGTCAGCGACAAGGATCTCGGTTCCACGTTCCAGGAAACCCAAACATTTGCAGGCACCGGTGCTGATGACACGATTGTGGTTACCAACGCCACCATGAACAGCGCACCGTCCGGGCGGTTGATGGTCCTGGCCCTGGGTGGGGACGACATTATTGATGCGTCGGGCGTAACCGGTTCGAACTGTCAGCTGGTACTGGACGGAGGTGCTGGTGCCGACCGGATGTTTGGTTGTGCGGGTAACGACATTTTCTATTTGCGGCAGGGGAACGATTCGGCCAACGTGACCGGAAACGGATACACGCCGGTTGCAACGGCAAATATCGAGGCGGGGGACGACACCTATTTCCTGACTCCGAACAGCACTCTGACCGTGATTGACGGGTCCGGGGCCAACTCGCTCAATTTTGGGCTGGCCGATTTCGGGGTAACTTTCAATCTGGCTTTGAACAATACCACCAGCCTGACAGCGCAGGATGTTGCGCCGTCCACGGGAACGGCGGGGACCCATTTTGTCGTCACGCAGGGATCGTTTACCGGGCTGGCAGGCAGCAACTACGCGGACAACCTGACTGCAGACAGCAATACGACCGTGAGTGGTGGTTCGGGGAACGACCAGTTGCGGGCGGTTGACGGTACGACCGGGGCAACGTTCTCTGGTGGAGCCGACGACGACACCCTGCTGGCAACGGGCAGTATTTCCGGAATCGACTTCAGCGGCGACGACGGAATCGATCTGTTGCTCAATCAGGGGAGCATCGCGGGGCTGACCTTCAAGGGCGGAGCCGACACGGATACGCTGATCAATGAAGGGACGATTACCGGCACGCTCAATTTTGGTGGCGACGACGGGGTTGACGTGTTGCGTAACCTCAGCGGGCGATCGATCGCCACGCTGGAATTTTCCGGCGGAGCGGACAGTGACCAGTTGATCAACGAAGGTACGTTGACCACGCTGAATTTTGGCGGTGATGATGGCGCGGATGTACTGCGCAATCCTGGTACGATTACGACCATGACGTTCCGTGGTGGGGCGGACAGCGACGTTTTCTATAACACTGGAACAGTCACGACCAGCATTGATTTTGGTGGAGACGACGGGGCGGATATTCTGGACAACTCGGGAACGATTGCCGGGCTGATTTTCCGTGGCGGTGCAGACGATGACGCGCTGTACAACCGTGCTGGAACATTGACCGGACTGGATTTCCGGGGCGACTCGGGCGCAGACCTGCTGGAAAACTTCAGCACCATCACGACACTGGTCTTCACGGGTGGAGCCGATGACGATGTGCTGCTGAACAAGCTGGGCGCGACCATCAGTGGACTGGATTTCAAAGGTGACGACGGTGCGGACCTGCTGCAGAACGAAGGGAGCCTGAACGGCACGCAATTTTCCAAAATCCTGTTCACGGGCGGGGCCGACGATGATGCGCTGGTCAACATGGGAACAATGGACTGGCTGGATTTCCAGGGGGACGCCGGCGCGGATTTGCTTCGCAACGAAGGGACCCTGTCCAATCTGGTTTTCAAGGGTGGTGCGGACAGTGACGAACTGGTCAATCTGGCTGGTCGCGTGATTTCCAACCTGGATTTCCGCGGTGACGCGGGTGCGGACCTGCTGCGCAACTCGGGGCAGGTAACAGGGTTGACGTTTACGGGCGGCGCGGACAGCGACGAGCTGGTGAACTTTGTTGGTGCTGTCATCAACGGCATGACGTTTAACGGTGACGACGGCGCGGACGTGTTGGGCAATTCCGGCCAGTTGACGGGATCGCTCGTATTCCATGGTGGTGCCGACGATGACACGCTGATCAACGCCGGGACGATGGGTGCCATGACGTTCAATGGCGGTGCAGATGATGATGCACTGCTGAACGATACCGGTGCCACGATGGGAACGCTGGTGTTTAACGGTGATAGCGGTGCCGAATTGCTGCTCAATCGCGGTACTGCATCTGGCATTACGTTTACGGGCGGTGCCGATGACGATGTGCTGGTCAATCTCGGGACGGCGACGACACTGAACTTTGGTGGAGACGACGGGGCAGATTTGCTGGCCAACGAGGGAACGGCAACGGTTGTGACGTTTACGGGTGGGGCGGATGACGACGCCCTGGTGAATACAGCGACCGGTGTCCTGGTATCGATCGACTTCACCGGCGATGACGGCGCGGATCTGTTGATCAACGACGGAACAGTGACGGGACTGGTCAAAGGGATCAAGTTCTCGGGCGGTGCCGACGATGACGCGCTGCTGAACCGGGCGAAAGTGGCGAAAATTGAATTCTCCGGCGGTGCGGACGACGATGTTCTGCTGAATTCAGGTCCGGATGTCGGGTCGATTGATTTCGGCGGTGACAGCGGCGCAGACATTCTGCAGAATACCGGTCTGAGAACCGGTACCATTGTTTTCCGCGGCGACAGCGGAGCGGACGTTCTGGTCAATACGGGTGCCGATACGGCTTCGATCAGCTTCTCCGGCGGTGCCGATGACGACATGCTGATCAATCGCGGGACGAAAACCGGCAGTATTGTGTTCAATGGCGATGATTCGGCACTGCAGAATGGTGCCGACACGATGATTCTGCATGGCAGCGTCGATGGTACGGCGACCGCAACAGTCCAGTTTTTTGGACTGGGTGGCAAGGATGCATTGCAGAACAACGCGACCGGTTATCACTCCATCACATTCGAAGGCGGTGCTGACGATGATGTGTTGCAAAACAATGCGATTGGAATCAAGAACATCATTTTCACCGGAGATTCCGGCGCGGATATTCTGGACAACCGCGGATCACTGGTTACGTCGATTTCGTTTGCCGGTGGTGCGGATGACGACGTTTTGGTCAACTCCGGCAACAATGTTACGGACATCGCCTTCACGGGCGGTGGCGATGATGACACGCTGCTGAATACAGGCAACGGCGTCAGCGACATTGATTTCGGCGGTGATGACGGCGCGGACGTACTGATCAATACCGGAGCCAACGTCACAGGCGTGATTTTTAACGGCGGTGGCGATGATGACGTACTGCTGAATAGCGGTCTCGCTTCGTCGGATATTCTTTTCCATGGTGATGACGGCAGCGACCTGTTCCTGAACCTGGCCGGAGCGGCGGGCAGCAGCAACCTGACGTTCCATGGTGATGACGGTGCCGATACGCTGATCAATTACGCTACCGGGGTTTCCGGTGTGACCTTCCACGGTGGAGCAGATGACGATGTGCTGCGAAACTCGGGTTATGGTGCCAGCGATATCGTCTTCAACGGCGATGACGGCGCGGACCTGATGTTCAATATTGGCAGTGCGGTGACCAAAATTGATTTTAGGGGTGGTGCTGACAATGACTCGCTGCTGAATACGGGCGTGGACGTTGGCCAGATTATTTTCACCGGGGACAGCGGCGCGGATCTGCTGCAAAACGATGGTGCCCGTACGGCATCCATTACCTTCACGGGAGGAGCGGACAATGACATCCTGGTCAATAACGGCCAGGCGGTCACGTCGATTCTGTTTCAGGGTGACGACGGCGCGGATATTCTGCAGAACAACGGCGATCTGGTCGTTTCGATCGTCTTCGACGGCGGAGCAGACAAGGATATTCTTCAGAACAACGGTGCCAGTGTTACTGCGATCACGTTTACGGGTGGCGCGGACAGCGACACACTGCAGAACAATGGCGACGGAGTGACGTCGATCATCTTTACCGGTGACGATGGTGCCGATTCGCTGGCCAACAATGGCAATCTGGCCGGTTCGATCACATTTACTGGTGGGGCCGACACCGACGTGATGCGGATCAGTGGAACGGGCATCGGCAATGTGACCTTTGACGGTGGTGCCGGTGCCGATTCCTTTGTCCACGATGCGACCAGTGCTGTGGGCAGCATCGTTTCCTTTGTTGGCGGGATTGGCAACGACCTGATTGCCTGGCTGGGCCAGGGAAATGCGACCCTGAACGTAACCGCCGGTGCCGGTGATGACACCATGATTATTCGCGGCAGTGGCATTTTGAATCTGGATGGTGGAACGGGGAACGACTATTACATGTTCCAGGCCAACCCGCTGGCCAGCGTGAACATCATCGAAGCGTATGACGGCACAACCGATGTCAGCCGCGACACGCTTGATTTCTCGGCCTTCAGTGGCGGTGCCGTAACGATTGATTTGCGATCGACCAGCCTCCAGGCTCTCAGCGGCAATCTGGCGGTTACCCTCAGCAATGGTCTGGGGATGGAAGACGTTTTCGGTACGCATCTGGGCGATACGATCCTGGGCAACAGTCGCAATAACCGGATCAGCGGAGCGGAATACCTTGCCCCGGTTACAGGTCCGGTTGCTGGGCAGCGAACACAGGCCCAATGGGTGCTGCTGGATTTTGACACGGCGACCAGTATTGCCGATGGCGAACATGTTTATACGGCAGCTGAACGGAACCAGATTCAGGGCCTGATGGAGACGGCCTATCACGGACCATCGTCGGTTGCGGCCAATCCGTCCACCTGGTGGTTCAACGTCCGCTTTACACAAAACATCGCGGATATCCTGGTTGCCTATAACGTGGGCAGTGTCAGCCTGCTGCCAGCCGACAGTTATGTCCGGATTCTGTTTAATGAAACGCCATCTTCCGGCCGGGCTGGCGGTGAAGCCAGTGAAGTCGACCTTGGCAATCTGAATCTGGGCGGCATGGCAGTTGTTCAGATCAACGGCCTGTTGGGCGGGACCCTGTCGGCCAGCGACGCCAGTTCCGTTGCATCGGATACACTTGAAGGAAGCGTGAAAGTTGGTGCCCGCAAACCGTCGGCGACCAGCGAAAACTTTGTTGCCCTTTCAGCCAAAATCGCGACCCACGAACTGGGGCACCTGATGGGGCTGAGGCACTATGATGCCTACGGGCCGATCGGTTTTGGAATTCATACCACCCCGGGAGCGGCGGGTTACAACCCAACCTATACCGGTCCAGCCGGGGCCTTTGAGGCGATTGACCACCTGCTGGGTTCCGGTGCATCGATTGGTACCGACCGGTTCAATGACTTGCGGCAACTGTTCTTTGGCGAACGGGAAGCGGTCAAGCTGACCTATGCCAACAGCAATTCGTCGCAGGTTAACGTCAACGAATCGGCGACCTCGCACGGCACTATCGCCACAGCCCAGCCCTTGACGATGGTTACGCTGCTGGTGCCCAACACCCTGGCGACGGGGCTGAACTCGGCCAAGGTCTTTAGTGTCCAGGCTGTGGGGGTTCTGGGGGCCATCGGATTGGGCATCAACGGCAAGAGCGAAAGTGATTTCTTCTCTTTCACGGGCCGGCGGGGTGAGCTGGTTAATATTGAGTTGAGTTCACTTTCTCTGCGTGGAAACCGCTACGGAGTCGATCTCTACATCGATTCGATCATTCGCGTCTACGATTCGGCGGGCAATCTGGTTTCGTGGTACGGCAGCGATGCCGTCAATGACGACGAATTCGAGAGTACCGACTCGGTAATCATCGACCTGATCCTGCCTTCGGATGGCACGTTCTATATCGAGGTCGATACGTTTGTGCGGTTGCCGGGTACCAGTTCGTACCTGAGTGCAGTGGCTCTGCGAACGAGTCTGGAAGCTCGCCCCATTGCGAGTCTGACAACTGCCGAGCGGGATCTGCTGACCCGTCTGCAGAACTCGCTGGACGATACAGATGTTGGAACTTATCAGTTGTTCCTGTACCGGTTTGCCCATGCCAATTCGGGAGATGTCCGGAACATTATCAAGGGGCATGGGGGAACCGACACGATTATTGGCGGACCCGAAGACGATTTTTCGACGGTCATTGATCTGGGTCCTGCCGGCACGGCCGACAGCGGCGTCGCATTCGTGCGAAACGTTACGTTCAGCGATCCTGCGGCCAGCGTTTGGACGGCGGTGGCCGACTATGGAGATGGAACCGGAACTCACCCGGTTTCGGTCACCCTGGACGGTCTGGGCCAGCCAGTTTTGGCACTGAATCATGTTTTCGCGGCCAACGGCACCTACAACATTATTGTTACGGTAACCAACGACATCGGGCGGGTCACAATCCGGGACCTGGCGATTACGGTGGCTGACATCGCGCCGGTCGTGAGCATCACTTCGGTCCTGACTCCAGGCGGCTCGACAAACTATGTCGAAGGGACGCCGGTAGTGGTAAGCCTGACTGCGGTGGATCCTTCCGGGGCCAGCAGTTCGCTGACAGTGAACTGGTCGGTCTACCGGAACGGATCGACTACGGCCTACACCAGCGGAACAGGGACTAACCTGGGCAGTTTTACATTTGTACCAAACGATAACGGAAGCTATCTGATTCGGGTAACCGCAATTGATGAGGACGGTGATTCGACAGTCACGACTGCCACAATTCTGGTGGCCAATGTCGCGCCGGTCATCGCTACGTTTGCCGTGCCGGCGACTGCAAATGCAGGAAGTCCGGTCGACTTTGCCGGAGCGGCCACTGACGTTGGCGTGACCGACACGCTGACGTATCTGTGGAACTTTGGCAACGGCGCAACGGCGAATACCGCCAACGCAACGTTTGTCTACACCAGCAGCGGAACGTTCACCGTTGTCCTGACGGTAACCGACAACGACGGTGCCAGCACAACGCGGACACAGTCGATCACGATTGCAAGCGTGGGAGGACCACCAACGGCCTCAAATTCCACACTGTTCGTGGTTGAGAATTCGTCCAACGGAACGATTGTCGGCGTTGCATCGGCGACCAGTCCCGGCGGTGGTACCCTGGAATATATCCTGACAGGCGGCACCGGCGTCGGCGTTTTTTCAATGGATCCGGCGACTGGCCAGATTCGTGTCGTGAACAGCAGCCAACTGGACTATGAAACGACGCTGGTATTTACGCTTGAGTTTCGGGTCACCAATGGAAGCGGCCAGACTGCAACGGCGACTGTGACGATTCAGCTGCTGAATCAGGCAAGTATTACCGGTGCCGTGTTTGTCGATGTCAACAATAACGGATTGATGGATGCCAACGAGTTTGGGCTCAATGGCGTCGTCATTCAGTTGCTCGACCAAAATGGCAACCCGGTTCTTGGCGCCAATAACCAGCCGATCACCGCAATTACAGGTTCCGGTGGTTTTTACCTGTTTGAAGACCTCAATCCGGGAATTTACCGGATTCGGGAACTGCAACCGGCTGGCTTCCCCGACGGACCGGAAATACTTGGCAGCATCGGCGGGTCGCTGGTTGTTAACGACACCATGCAATTGGAGTTGAACCGGATCGACGCGGATTTTTACAATTTCGCTGAAGTGGGCCAGCAATTGACCAATGGCGATACTGCCGGGATTGGATTCTGGCAGAACAAGCATGGCCAGGCGCTGATCAAGCTGGGAGGTGCCGCGCTGGCCAATTGGCTGAAAGCCAATTTTGGAAACGTTTTTGGCACCGTGTTTGATGGACCGGCCGGTACCGCCGGTGCCAGGGTCGCTGCATTCTACAAGGATCAGCTGTTTAAGGCCAAAGCTGTCAACGGAGCGGGGCCAGCCAAGGTGGATGCCCAATACATGGCCACGGCGCTGGCGACTTACTTCACCAGCAGTACCTTGGCGGGAAATATCGCCGCGTCTTACGGATTCAACGTGACTGCAACCGGAATAGGCACGAGGGTATTCAATGTTGGTAACAGCGGCGCGGCGTTCAATGTAGCCAACGGTTCGTGGCTGACCGTTATGCAACTGTTGCAGGCGACCAACGGCATGACCGGTTACTCGTCATCCAATGCAAATGCACGGATTTACGACCTGAACGGCGATGGGATAATCAGTGCCTACGAAGCGTCACTACGTAACCTCGCCAATACCGTTTATTCACAAATCAATGGAGACGACTAGAAGAAACGGCTGGCAGCCGACTGCCATACTGGCGAAAACGCCGGTATTGGAAACCGGAAGGGTAATTGTATGGGCGAAACACCGCTTTGTGCCTGGTTTCGCGCAGGTTTGTGCATTTTGCCGGAGTTAACGTGAAAATGGGAAACCGGTTCGTCAACTGTTTGCGGACCGAATCCGTTGTGCCTTACCATGATGAAGTGGTTCATGGCCGAAACGTGGCTGGTTCAGTCCGCCTTTGCAGGACAATTTTTTCGGGTGTCGAATTGCAAGATTGAATGGGAGACGCAAGATGGCAAAGGGTAAAGGGAAAAATCCCGGTCAGGACGGCATTGGCGACGATCAGGCAACCGCACTGCATGAGAGCCAGTCTGCACAGGCGGGCAAGCATCCGACAGAGGGGGTGGACAAGGCCCGCACTTCGACAGGAAACGATGTCACGCTGGACAGCGATGCCGGCCGCAAGATTGCTGCGCCGCATGGCGGGATTGGCTCGAAAAATATTGCCGATACACGGCGCGATGCCGAGACGCTGGATTCGTCCGGTGTTCCTGGCCGGGATGGCACCGGGGCAAGGCCACTGAAAATTGGTGGCTACGATGTCATCTCCGAACTGGGCCGGGGCGGCATGGGGGTGGTCTACAAGGCCCGTCACCAGAAACTGAAACGGGAAGTTGCCCTGAAGATGATCCTCTCGGGTCAACTGGCCGGGACGCAGATACTGAAGCGGTTTCACGTCGAGGCCGAGGCAGTAGCGCGACTGCAACATCCGAATATTGTGCAGATTTTCGAGGTCGGCTCCCACGACGACCAGCCGTTCATCGCGCTGGAGTTTGTAGACGGCAAAAACCTGAGCGATCTGGTCAAGGAAAAACCGATGCTGCCGCGCGACGCTGCCTCGGTCGTGATGACGCTGGCCCGCGCGATGCAATACGCCCACACCCGCAACGTGTTGCACCGCGATCTGAAACCCGCCAATGTGCTGATGGCCAAGGACGGCACACCCAAGATCACAGACTTTGGTTTGGCCAAACAGCTGGACGAAATTGATTCGGCAAAAACTTCCACCGGCGCGATTTTGGGGACACCCAGTTACATGTCACCCGAACAGGCGATGGGAATTCCGGAGAATATCGGTGCGGCAACGGACCAGTATTCGCTGGGCGCCATGATGTATGCGCTGATCACCGGCCGCCCGCCGTTTCTTTCCGCGAAACCGATGGATACGGTCAGCAAGGTATTGCACCAGGAACCGCTGCCGCCGCACAAGATGGTCGAAGGGTTGCCGAGGGACCTCGAGACAATTTGTCTGAAGGTCCTGCAAAAGAATCCTGCCCAGCGTTACGCCAGTTGCGGTGATCTGGCGGATGACCTGCAAAGATTTCTGAACAACGAACCGATTGTGGCCCGACCGATCAGCCGCGCCGAGCGGACCATCCGCTGGTGCAAGAGAAACCCGACGATCGCCATTCCTACGGGAATTGCTTTTGCCCTGTTGATCGCACTGTTTGCCATGGGAGGAATCTCCTACGGCTTGATCGCCAAACAGCGGGACCGCGCTGAAGCCAATTTTGTGTTGGCAGAGAAAAATGCTGTCCGGGCACAGGACAACGCGGCAGTTGCCGTACAGAACGAAGAGTTGGCAAAACAGAACGAAATTCTGGCCAAACAAAACCAGGCCATCGCCGAGGGGCGCGAAAAGGATGCCCAGGAGCAGGCCGTCGCACTGATGAAAAACGTCCAGTTCATCATTACCGATGTGGACAGCGCCCTGGCAAACGAAGGGGGCAAAACTGAATTGCGTTTGAAAATCGCCGAGCGTCAGGCCGAAGTCTGGGACCAGATCGACAAATCGGTTCGCGACGACGCCCAGGGTGAAGCGATTCCGACCCTGATGGGCGTGAGAATGAAGCTGGGGACGCTGTTCGCGGATTTGGGAATCATCGACAAAGCCAGCGAACAGTTTGACAAACTGATTGAACGGGGCCGTGAACGGGTTGTTGTCAAAAACAACAGTGACTCGGCGCGTTTGAACCTCGCCAAAATCTATTTGATGGCTGCATTGATGCGCGACCGGTTCAATCGTGATCTCGAAAACAGTATGGAATTGAAAACCAATGCTGCCACCGTTGTGAAGGATATTATCGACAATCCGAAACCGGAAGAAGGAAGTCCGGACCTTTACACGATTTACGAAGTGTATGCCGAGACGCTTCAGCGACAGGCCGCGGCCCACATGAGCAAGGGCGAACTGGACAAGTCAACAGCGCTGATTGATCAGGCACTTGCGATTCGACGCGAAAATATCAATCGCTTGCCCGATACGGAAGCATTCAAGGCGGTGACTCCCGACAAGCAACAAGCGATGCTGGCCGAAGCGGCACTCAGTTTGGACCGTTCCGAAATGGCGACCGCCTATACTGGCGTCAAAACCGGTCAGGGCCAAAAGGCACTGGACGATTTTGGCAAGATCATCGCCTTGAGAAAGACTGCGGCAGAAACCAACCCAACACTTCCTTACCTGGAACAGGAGTACTCCCGTTTTGCAGGATTATATGGCGAGTGCCTGATGTGGGAAAACAGCTTGCCAGCGGCTGCCGAACAACTGGAAGTTTCAGTGAATGCGGCGAAAAAATTTGCTGCTGCTGACGAAAAAAACGTGGAACTGCAACGACAATACTCGCTGGCGTTGTATCGGCGGGGATGCGTCAGGGATCTTCAGGCCGACTCCGCAGGCGCAAGCGGAGACTTCACCGAATGCACAACACTCCGGCAAAAGATTTTCGATGCAACCAAAGGCGAAAAAGATGAAACCGATCTGTTGCTGGCATTGGGTCGAACGGGAATGCTGGAACAGGCGGAACCGATTCTTGCCAGGTACGCGGCGATGACCACAGCTGATTCAGAACTGCAGTTGAAAGTGGCCCGCAGTCTGTCTTCACTGGCCGCCAGTGTTGAAGGTGAAGAGCGTGAAGCACTTCGTGCCCGGGCCATCAAAGCCCTTGAACGGGCCATCGATGAAGACTTCTCCGATCCCTACAAAGTACGCATCGAACCGGATTTCCACTGGCTGGCCGAAAGTCCCGAATTTGTCGAACTGGTCAGCAAGATTGGGAACCAATAGCAGGACAAGAGTCAGCAAACATGTTTGATCTCCAGGTCCGCCGAATCCGGAGGATCTGGCGGTTTGTGGCTTGCGGTTCTATTGTTCCGGCTCGGGTGTCCTGGCAAAACAGCTCAGGCTGCTTTCCGTTCGCAGGATCAGCTTCCCATGGGAAATGGCGGGAGTTGCCGAAGTCGCTTCACCAAGCGGGAATTTGCCTGTTTGCCGGAACTGTTTGTCGGCTGCGATGATGTGGACAACACCAGCCTTGTCCATGCAATACAGATTTCGGCCATCAGAAACAGGTGAGCCCCAAAACCCTTCGCTAATCCGTTCACGCCAGACCGAATCCCCTTTCTCCGGATCAATACAGGAAACGATGCCGCTGTCGGCGAACAGGAACAACCACTGGTTTACGAAAATGGGCGTCGGTACGTAGGAGACGCTTTGATGCAGTTCAAAACGGGGACTGCGGCCGGGCGAATCCAAATCGATCGCCGTCAGCAGCTTCCCTCCACCACCCGATCCACAGGCAGCGTAAACAGTCCGGCCATGCAAAATCGCCGAGCCGACGGGGCGGTCGGGTAGCGGGTTCGCGACTTGCCATTCAGCTTTTCCGCTGGCAGCGGCAGTCGCATAGATCCCTTCGGCAGTCGTTGTGGAAATGATCAATGAACCCTTTTCGCCCTGATCCAATACCAGCGGCACCGAATAGGAAGCCTTGTCCTCCGACAGGGGGCGTCGCCAGGAATCGGTTCCGTCCGTTGAATGTACGGCGATCATCTCATTGGCCGTTGGTTTGCCGTTTTGTGACACTTCCTGGCTGTTCACCAAAACAACCTGGTTGTCGACAACGATTGGAGACGCAGCAAATCCATGCTGGGCCGTCCACGCTCCGAAATCGCGATCCCAGACCTTTTCCCCAGATTTCAGATTGATCGCAAACAGCCGCAGGTGTCCGGGTTCGAATGCGAGCAGATAGGCGTTGTCCGAATCCAGTGCGGGGGTCGATGAAGCGGGACTGTTCAAGGTGTGCATCGGGGCCCTGGACAACGGGGTTTTCCAGATCCACGTCTGTTTGCCGCTGGAAAGTTCGAGCGATTGCAAAACGAGTTCGCCAGCCGGAGTATAGGAAGTCACGAAGATCTGCCCACCGGAAATCACCGGACTGCTGTGGCCGGATCCGGCAAGTTTTATGTTCCATACTGCCTTGTGCGGCTGCAGATCGATTGGCAATTCCGCCGACGTGTCTACGCCACTGCCGTTCGGCCCGCGAAAACGGTTCCAGGAACCGGTCACGGCATTTTCCTGGCCTGCCAGCTGGCTGGTCCCGAACTCCGTTACCAGCAACCAGGGCAACAAAAAACAGGCAAGCGATTTGCGCCAAACATTCATCCATCCGTCTCCAGGACAATCCCTGTGGCAAAAACGCTATTCTATGGATCGCCGCGCTGCCAAAGAACCAGGGCGATCTGCGGAAGACCGGGAAACGCAGAAAACATGTTGTCCCATCTCCTGGCATCGCATCTGTCGTTGCACGTCGGCCAGTTGAGTGCCTGGCGCCGCAGCAAGGGCCTGCCATCGATTTTGAACATCTGACGGGAGAGGGCTCTAGCCCTTTCGCACTGGCGTGGCCGTCAACGGGTCTTCGGGCCAGGCATGTCGCGGATAGCGGCGACGAAGTTCACCGCGCACGGCGTGATACGCATTTTGCCAGAAGCCCGCCAGATCATCGGTAACCTGTTGTGGTCGCATGTTGGGTGCCAACAGGTGCAACAGAACCGGCACCCGTCCCAGTGCAATTCGGGGTGTGGCCGTCCAGGAAAAAACCTCCTGAATCCGGACGGCCAGGACCGGCGGTCGTCCCACGGCGTATTGCATCCGGATCCGGCTGCCGCTGGGGACCTCGATCCGTTCGGGTGCCTCCCGTTCGATCGCTGACCATTGTTCCGGAGTGAAGTCTCCCCGGATCCAGTCCATCCACGGTGCCGATCGCAGCTGGTCAAAGTCTTTCCTTCCAACACAGAGTTCCCGCAATACACTCTCCAGCAACGGGCTATCGACTGCAGGGAGTTTCAGTTCGGGGGCGTGCCGGCGAAGCAGATCGACCCGCGCGGCGAATGTTCCGATATCACCCGGGTCGGAAGGTACCAGGTCCTGGATCGAATGACGGGCCGCCTCGAACAGGATCTCTGCACAGCGAAGTTCGTCATCGATGGCGACGGGCGTTTCAGCCAGTACCAGGTCGTCCCAGTATTCGCGTCGCCGTTGTTGAACGCTGCGGGACGAAGGAGCAAAGAACAGGTCGTTCTGGGTGCGGATCAGCGTTTCATCCAGCCATTCACGATGAATGGAACTGGCCTGCCGGACCAGAGCGTCACCACTTTTTGAATCGACATCGACACACAGAAAAAGTTCGCCCAGCTGGACTCCCGACTGGGGGCCCAGCCGCACTCCCCTGCCCCCCACCATCAGTCCCCGCGAGCTGTTTACATCGCGTCGCCGCGCCAGCCGGTCAGGCATCGCCGCCAGCAGGGATTTTTGGATTGCAGTGTCCGGGTCCCCGCTTGCAGGGAACGGATTTCCCAAAGCGTCATTGGCCTGTTGGACCAGCTGACGGGCGACCTCCAGAATCGACGCAGCCGCACCCCGATGGATTTCGCCGAATGCAGAAACTGGTGTACCGTTGTGAAACCAGTCGTGCAAAGCGTGCACCCGTGCAGTGACATCACATTCCCAACGGGCTGCAACCGTAACCCCGGCGCGATGGCGACCGGACGGCGAAGTATTTCCGCGACTGCGCAAAAACGGATCCCGTTCGGACAGCATCGCTGCAGCCATGGCTACCGGTTCGGTATGCCCCATTGCATGACCTGCGACCAGCATACGGGCAAGCCGGGGTGCGATGGGAATGGAGGCCATCGCCTGCCCCAGGCTGGTCAGGCGGTTTTCTTTGGTTGCACCAAGTCGTTCCAGCAAATGCGCCGCTGCATCGAGGGATTCCTTTCGTGGCGCCTCGAACCAGGGGAAAGAATGGACGTCTTCCCCCCAGGCATACAGATTCAACAATGCCCCCCCGAGATCAACACGCCGAACCTCGGGATCCAGGAACCGGGGCCGGGACTTTTGCGCGGCTTCGTCCCACAACCGGATACATGTGCCGGAAGCAGTACGCCCGGCCCGCCCCGCGCGTTGGGCGGCCGACGCCTGGCAAACCGGTTCCAGCTCCAACCTGTCCAGACCCGCGTCCGGATCAAACCGCAGGACGCGAACAAGGCCGCTGTCGATGACCGTTCGAATCCCTTCGATGGTCAGTGACGTCTCGGCAACGTTGGTCGCCAGTATGATTCGCGAACGGCCGGACGGATGCAGGACCTGACTCTGTTGTTCCAGCGGCAGGGATCCATGCAGGATCATGACCTGCCACGGCCGCAGTTCCGACAACGCGTCCAGTTGCCTTTGAACCGTATGAATTTCGCCGGTACCCGGAAGGAACACGAGGATATCACCGGGGCTTTGTGCGGCAACTTTCGTGACAGCGGTCACCACATGCCCGATCAGATCGCTGCTGCGCGGAGGCGGGCTGTAGCGGATGGACAGTTCATGAGACTGGCCACCAGCGGTTACCAGCGGTGTATTGCCCAGGTACTCCTGTACCGGTCCTGCCTCCATGGTCGCCGACATGACAACAATTCCCAGATCATTCCTTCCGGCCGCCTGGATTCTGCACAGCATCGCCAACAGCAGGTCGAGATTCAGCGAACGCTCGTGAAACTCGTCCAGCACAACCATCCCGGTTCCCTCCAGCAGCGGATCGGTGGTAATTCGCCGTAACAGCACGCCATCGGTCGCGACGACAATCCGTGTTTTGGGCGAGACCTTTTTCTCGAAACGGACCTGGTAGCCAATCACGTCACCGACCTGTTGTCCCCGCTCCGACGCAATCCGGTGTGCCGTCGAGCGGGCGGCGACACGGCGTGGTTGAAGTAGCCAGATCTGGTCATGACCGGAAACCAGGCCTGCATCCAGCAGGGCCGGGGCCACGCGGCTGGTTTTCCCGGAACCGGGCGGGGCCACGACCACGACGGAAGAATGCCGCTGAAGCAGTTCCACGATCTGCGGGACCGCGTCGTCAATCGGCAAGTGCTGTTGGGACATTATGGAATCCGTCGATCGTGGCTCACGATCCTTCTCCCATCATGGTCCATTCCAGAATCGAGGAAGGTGGCAGCGGGTCAACACCCAAATGACGAAGCATGTTCAGACACTGCGCGCGATGATGCACACCGTGCGTCATCAGGTGGGTAATCACTGCTCCTCGCTGAAAAATATAACTGCTACCTCCCCGCTCTCCGCTTACCGATTCTGCAACGGAATGATTTCGTGTGGACGCGAGAATGTCATCCGTCAGTTGCTGCAACAGGGATTTCATCGAGTCCAGAGTCTGGCTGGTGTTTTCCAGACGTGGGCGCTGTTCCCTGCCGGCCAGCAGATCTCCCCATCCCTGCATCGCACCGAGAATGTGAACCAGCGTTTTCTGCAATGAACCCGGCCCGAGCTCAAACGGCTGTTCCATTTTTTCCGGTGACAGTTTGGCGCAGGCATCCAGAATCCGGCTGGTCGACCAATGATTGTGTGCGACAAGGATTTCAACGGGATCGGAGGTTGGCATTGTTGTGAAGCTCCCAACAAAAAACAGGTCGGCAAGTTGCATTATCCTGCGTGGAACACGGCCGAACATTCATTAAAAACAAAAGTTGCAAACTTGTGTTGCAAACATCTGTTCACAACAGTTCAGCCTGTCGTTGACTTTCAATTTGCAATTTCATTGTGACAAACTTGCATCCGGTTTTGCATTGACCGGAAAGCTAAAGCCGTTAAAACGTGTTGGTCCGGACTACGCAAAAACCAGGCTGAACAATTTTTTCAGGCAGTCCGGATTCAGACTGTATTAGAACAACTCTTGTACGGTTTTTGCATCAGCTTGAAAACCAAGGGGAATTAAGGCATGCGATTGGCAATTCATCGGACAATTCAGGCTCTGTCACTATGCGCATTCTTGCTGGCTACTGCCGGCGACACATTGCGGGGTGATGAGTTCCAGTATTTTCGAAACATCCAGGGTGGCAGTTCGGGAACCGCAGGTTGGGACCGGTTTCAGGGAGCGACCTACAATACGCCGCATTCGGCCGATCAGGGGAACAGCGGTTACTCTGGCGCGACGCTGACCGTCAACAACAACGGTGGGGCATCCGGGTTGATTACCGCATCGCGGGATCTCTACTCGTTCTTTTCAACACCGGTCTGGATGATCGATCCGTCCGGGATGAATGCGACGCTGCCCTTTACCAGTGTGGCCCTGCAAGTCGCTTCGACTCCCGATCAATCGGGAGCCATTCTGGATGCGACAGATTTTTTTCTGAACGGCAATCAGGCCGACCGGTTCCAGGTGCTGGGGCAGTTTTCGACACTCACCGCCGGCGGCGGGCAACCTCCCCAGCCGGTCTATTACTATTTTGCTGCGTGGGATCTTCTGCCGTCCGCCCCGACATATTCGGTCCAGGTGGGTCCGCCTGCGCAAAATCACACGGTCCTGGCTGGTGCACGGCTCGATTACGTCAATACGTCCGATTCCAACTACCGGATCACTGCGGTTCCCGAACCGGCCGCAGCATGGATCGTTGCGACCGGTTTCCTGGCCGCTGCTTCTGTTTGCCATCGACGCCGGGCGTAACCCGGATTCGCCCTCTATTCCGAATTGGATCCGGAGACAGCTGAAATGAATTGCAAACCGAAAACGCATCCGGCCGCCGGTCGGCGAAGTGGATTTACTGTAGTTGAATTGCTGGTCGTGATCTCCATTATTGGGATCCTGGTCGCGCTGTTGCTGCCGGCAGTTCAAATGGCGCGGGAATCAGCCCGGCGGGCAAGTTGCCTGAACAACATCCGGCAATTGGGACTGGCCACGCTGAACTACGAGTCGGCCCGCAAGTCGTTCCCTCCGCCCCGAATTGGTCCGGACGGTTACAACGAACTGGGCTCAACGTTTGTTTTGTTGTTGCCATGGCTGGAGCAGGCAGCCCGCTTCGACCAGTTTCAACTGGACCAGCCCATCAACTCGGCGGCGAACCACCCGCTGACTCGCGAGCCCCTGAGGGATCTTTCCTGTCCCAGCATGAATTTTGGACTTGCCGGGTACGTCGGGCAGGCGTCGTACGGCGAAGGGAGTTACATCATCTCGTACAGCACGTCCTATCGAGGGCCCGCCAACGGAGCATTCAACGAACCAACAGGGGATGGTTCCGGTTACCACCTGGGGATGAGCGCATTCGTTGATGGAACAAGCAATACATTTCTGTTCGGCGAAATCGATAACAGCCTGCGTTGGGAGGATGGATCGGCACCGGTCCAGCTGGCCCATTCGTGGGCTTTGGGTTACTGGTTCAATTCCCAAGGTCATTCTGGCGGCGTTTTCAACCAGGCCGGCCCGGTGGCGTGGGCCGATTTCAGTCAGCACCGGACCTTTCGCAGCGATCATCCGGGTGGGGTCAACTTCTGCCTGGTCGATGGATCGGCCGTATTTGTGCCAGAGTCCGTTTCGAAAACCGTGCTGAACGCCATGATCACGCGGGACGGTGCCGAGCCGCCGGCACGGCTGGATTGGTAGCCATCCCCAAAATGCCCCCGAATGGCAAGAAAAGTCCCACAACCCTCTCCCGGAAGGATGTGGGACGATGTCATGATCCCGGCAACTGACTGCCGGTTTCACACAATTTTCTGTCGCAGAAGACAGACGGACCCTGCGGAACAGAGTCACGAGAAGGGAATAACTACAAACAGCCGCAAGGTCCGCCAATAATTCCGGCGAAAAATCGCAAATTTTCGTAAAAACTCCCCATATGCGGGTTTTCCCGACGGAAAATACCCGAAAATGGAGGCAAAAAAGCGGCTTTCGCAATGAAAACCAGAACCGGGCCCGGAGAGATGACCGGGAGCCCATGGCATCCGACAGCCCCCGAAAATGGTCCTCAAGTGTGGCTTTTCCCGTCGGACAAATCTCCGATCGGCGACCAAACCGAATGACCTTCGACCTGCATCAGCAATGTCCGCGATCGCCCTCCCCGAGGGTCAATCCCCGTCCCTTTGGTCGGACCAGGTTTTGCGAATGATATAGAGTCTCCGCTCGATGTTTCGAACCGGCACATCCAGCTCGGCGGCAATCTCCAGTACGGTGTTTCCGGCGATCCGGAGCAAGGCCGTTTTTCGAGACAGATCATCCGGAAGCGAATCCAGCAGGGTCCCGAAGTCGTGATTGATTTCAACCAGGTCCGCAGGAGTTAACGGATCGACCGGTTCTTCGATCTCCAGTCCCATTTCACCCTGAACAAATCCGCTCCCCCGTTTCAGCGAATTGATCTGCTTGCGTTTGTCGCTGTGTTTGTGCCGCAGTGCAAGCATCAACATCCGCCACAAATCGTTTCGGGTCCGGATTTCTTCCAGGTCGTTATTCCACAGCTTCATCACCACTGAGGCAAAGGCTGAGTTGACGATCTCTTCAGCACCGTAGTATCGCCGGTGCTGGCTGAAGATGGCACTTCGCGCGACGCCAGTCATTTGTCCGGAAAACCGGTCCCACAGCAATTTGGCAGCCGCCTCCTTTCCCAGCCGAACCGCATCGATCGCGCGGGAAATCGAACTCTTGTGCTGGACGGTTTTGGTCATGGCGAAAGAAATCAAAAACTGGTTCGGAAGGGCTTCCGAAATATTCAACTGCAAGGGCAACCAGGGCCGTCAATTGCACGATTGGCCATTCGAAACCGGCGACCCTGATTCTGTATTGTAGCATGTGGACTCAATCCAGGCTGCGTACCCAGCGAACAATACGCCAGTCCAGCCAGTGCCTGTCCGGGTCCCCCAGGTTGTTGGCAAGAAACCCGAGGTGGCCGCCGTGACGGGGCGTTACGATTTCGACCGGCGAAGCCACTGGCCATCGGCGGAACATCTCGACCGGTATGACCGGATCGTCTTGCGCCGTGACAATCAAAGTTGGAATCCGGATGTTGACCAGCAGCGGAGCCGAACTGGCCGCGCGATAGTATTCGCGAGCGCCGGCAAAACCCATCACCGGAGCCGTGAACTGGTCGTCCAGCTGAACCAGCCGGGACGGCAATCGCACCAGTCCGTTATCCAGAAGCCCCGGTACTTTTCGACGCCGTAGCTGCAGGGAACGTCTCAGCCGCCACGTAAAATAGTGATCGTAGATCCGGTTTCCCCACTGACGCAAATGGGCCGAACTCCAGGCCAGATCGATTGGCGGAGCAATCGCCAGAATGGAATCCAGTTCCGCCGGCAACTGGTTATCGGGCAGTCCTGCCATTCTCAATACAACGTTGGCTCCCAGTGAAAACCCACAAACCGTAATCTTTGACAACGGACTCAACTGGCGGACTGCCCCAATCACGTCGGCAACATCATCACTGGCCGCAGCGTGGAAATGGCCGCGCGAGAGAAACTGCGCATCGCCACAGCCCCGCATGTCCACCCGGATGGTTCTCAATCCGGCCCGCACCAGTTTGTGCGCAACACGAATCATATAGGGAGCCGAATGGGAACTGCACATGCCATGGACGAGAACGACGACCCGGTCTCCGATGATCCAGTCGGGCCCGCGGTCGTCGTGAATCACCAACCGGTCGCCGTCACGCGTACCGACGGCATACCGCGCAGTTTTCCCGAACCGGTTGCCGCGAACCGGCAGGACCCCAGTCAGGGTTTGCAACAGGGGGCTTTGCAGCAGGACTCCCGTCCTCAGTGACGGATGGTCGGTCACGAACAATCGATTCCCCTTTGCCGGCGGGTGGGGCTGAAACAGATACCTGGTGACGCATGGGTCGCGACGGCAAAAAAACCGGAGCTGGTGCCCCCTTTCCGGTTCGCCCACGCAAGGCATCAGTTTCCGTTCCGGCCAGAGAGTCTGCAAGTGCGGGGTCCCGACCCGCCACGAGAACTAGCGAAAGCGGATCGACAGGCCGGAGCCGACAAAATAGTCCGCTGATGCATCGCTCAGTCCCTTGCCCGCCCGGACGTCGAACTGCATGTTGTCGTTGATCAGAAAGGTCAGGCCGCTATTGAAATAATGCTCTGTTCGGTCGGTGTCGGCTCCCTGCGGGAAAAGTGCGTACCATTCTGCGTATGCACCGGCCCGGTCTGACAGCGAATAGCCTGTCGTCCACGACTGGGCCCAGCGTGTATAGGCCTGACCACTTCCTCCGTCGATTGTTCTGTTGAACTGGGTGCTGCCGGCCGTTGACCATCGATCCGTCAAATCCCAGCCATATAGCCAGTTCACACCGGGCAGAACTTCACCATTCGAGAACCCCGACGTTCCGGTCGGCACCGTCATCTGGGGAATCAGTGCCATTTCCGGGCGGATTCCATCCTGTGCCGTCAGCCCGATTTTAAAACCGAGATAGAGGTCATTCGCACCCGAGTCTTCCACACCGTTGTCTTTGGTCGAAACGTAATTCCAGGCAGCGCGAAACTCCAGCCAGTCGGCCAGGATGCCCACGCGAAAAAGTGTCTCCGGATACGAGTGGCCAATCGACTGGTTGCCTCCATCGTTGTCGTAGAAATACGTGTAGCCCGTTTCGATCTGTACAACGCCCCGCCCTACCGTCGAACTGGCTTCGGTAAAGTCCGGCCGGTCCGTTACCAGCGGCTCATTCAAATCCGGTCCGCCACCCGGCTCTGCCTGGCCAGACCATTGAAACAGTGTTCCATACGTTGGTTCGCTATAAGTAATATCGCGAAGGAATAGGTGAGCGTTTTTACCTTCGACCCTTAAATGTCCGTTTCCGTCTTCCACAATAGAAAAATCGTAATCTATAGCCGGCTTGGTAATTTTGTCGGTCAGGCTGACATTCGCCTGTCCAAAAACCAGTGCGGGAATTGCCATTGCCAACGCACTTGCGATCAGGGATTTGTAATTCGGCATGGCTGATTTGACTGTAGATGCGTGAAACGGATTCCGGAGGCCGGTTCTTGTTTCTGTCGGCGAGAAACAGCGCAAGTGTTTAGCCTCGGCTAAAATTTTTGCCCGACGATAGCACCCTGTGTGATTACAAGTTGTGCGAATTCAAGTCAATGCAGATCGCGACTCGCTCTCTTTTTCCGTCGCATTCTCCACAAACCATGGATAGATCGCTGGCACAACGAACACTGTCAAAAGCGTCGCTGTCACAATGCCACCAATCACGACGGTCGCCAGAGGGCGCTGGATTTCCGCGCCTGAAGTGGTGTTCAGCGCCATCGGCAAAAATCCAAAACTTGCGACCATCGCAGTCATCAGAACCGGTCGCAACCAGTGCCGGGCCGTATCAAATCGCTCTCGAATTATTGCGTCGTCGAGGGCCGGATGTTGATCGCTGAAAAATTCGTTTCGCAGCATTTCCCGTACGATTTGCCAGCTTGGATCAGCCTGCGATGGCCGCCGCGAAGGATTGTCCCATGGCTGGTCGCCATGATCAACCAACTGCCCGCCTGAATGGTCCCGGCATTACAGTTCGACCAGTTTGAATTTTTTATCGAGCCTGTTACCCAGGATGGAAGTACCGAAGTCAAAACTTCGGAGTGATTCTCGATCAAACCAGCGGCGAATCCCTGACCCTCAACCCGAAAAGACTTTTGTCGTTACGCAGCTGCCGCTCAGGTCTGGATCGACACAGGTTATCCAATCACCTGGTGATTTTGCACTTCGGCAATGCCGCCTGGAGTGATTGCAGCCCGGCGTCAGTGGTCTTCGTCCCCGACAGATACAATTCTTCCAGATTCGACAACACTTTCAAATGCTCCAACCCGGCACTCGTGATTTTGGTAGAACCAAGATAGAGTTTTTTGAGGGCCGGAAGTTGTTTGAGGTGTCGAAGCCCGTCATCGGTAACTTCAGTCTCATACAACTGCAACAATTGCAAGTTCGGCAGCTTGTTTGTGCTTTGTTCAAACCCGGCGTCGGTGATATGGGTCTTGTGAATTTTTAACTGCCGCAGCTTTGGAAAGCTCGCAATGACGGCGAGGCCCCTATCTGTGATTTCAGACGTGCCGCCGCCATCTCCGCTTGCTCCTACTGCGATGTACTCGAGATTAAGGAGACCACGCAGATGATTTATTCCAACATCGGTAGCTTTCGTTCCATAAATCTCCAATAAGCGAAGTTCGCTCAAACCCTGCAGATTTTCAAGCCCGACGTCCGTGATGTCAACCTCACCGTAATTCCCTTGAAGAAATAAGAGCTGCAGCTTCTTTAAACCCTTCACATGGGCCATTGATTCGTCGTTGATTTTCGTGCCTCCCAATTGCAGCGACTCCAGGTTCTTCATTTCGTCGAGAAATTCAAGCTTCTTGATCGGGGTCATTAGAAGATTCAACGACCGAATGTTCTCCAGCCCCTTGAGCCAATCCGTCCCATCATCGGTCACACCGCCGCACACGGAAAGATCGATGCCGATTACAGTGAATGGACCGCTCGGCAGTATTCCACCTTTTGGAATCTCGATGCGTACGCCATTTTCCAGGATCGACATTCCCGGTGCACCAGCACGGATCGCCCATTCCGCTGCCCGGCGGTCGGCAGCAACTATCGTCTGTGCCGGATTGGTCTTGACGTTTGCGGCATCAACCCCAGATCCGGTTGGCGCATCAGGCAATTCGATCAAGCACAAGTCGTCGAACCAGGCCTTGCCGGTCGCAGTGCTCGCAACGTTTCCAAATCGGACAGCAATCGGGACCGAGTTTCGATTGAGAGACCGGAACACAATGGCTTGATAGGTCCAATCTTTGGTTCCTTCGATATTGGTATTTTGCATTTCGTAACCACCCCAAACGTAAAGGTAGGCTCCGTGCGTCCTGTTTTCCAGTGCGCGCACGTTTTCAGTCCTCACCCAACCAGACAGGAGATAGCGTTTCCCGGGTTTGACGACAATTGTTTGGGCGACGCTGACGTCGTCGTTCTCTGGATTATTGATGAAAAGCGACATTTCTCCCTCGTGACTCTGGCCGGTGACCATTCGCCAGAAGTCTGGACGACTACGCCAGGAAGTAGCGGTCCACATTGACTTTTCGGCTTTCTCAAACGACCCGTTTTTCAGGAGATTTCCCTTTTTCAATTCATCGGTCAAGAATTCCGGTGTGAGGGCGCGTTTGAGCCACGCGTCTTCCTTTTGCGGAAAGATGTCGTCGGGTGTGAGGTCGGTGCCATCCAACAGACATATCTCCGGATCGTGCAGAATCGCATGGCTGTCGCCGGTAAGGGCGAAGGCAATACTCCCCTCCGCTGAGTCGGTGTCCTTGTGGCGAACAACCCTTACGCCATTGACAAAGATCGACAACTCATCTTCAAACGCGGCCACCGCAAAATCGACGGGAAAGTCATCGGACACTCGCTGCATGGTTCCGGCCAAACCAACATATGGAGCCCTAGGGCTTTTCTTTCCAAGGCCATACGATGGCCAATCAAGGGCAGGATCGGGGTTGTTAAACCAGGCCCCGTATCCACCAAAATTTCCGGGTTGACGCCGGACAGAGATCGTCACATTCTGTCCGGAAAACTGCAGGATTTTTGCCCGAACAATATAGTTCCTGCCGGAAACCTTCGGCAGAAACGACGCATTCGCGCCATTCAGTATCAACATGCCGTCCCGGAATTTCACACTTCGTCCGTCCGTACTTTTGCTGATCGTATCACCTTCGACCAACTCCCCGCCCGAACGGATAAGGGGTGTCCAGACGATGTCTCGACTGGCGGATATCTCATTCGGTAGCGTGATATCCTTCACTTTGATTCCTGGATTTCGGCCACCCGTGACATTCAAACGCATTCGCTTCACCACTGCATCGCCGCGTTTCACAACGAGAATGTGCTCACCCGGCTTAAGTTCGATCGGGTTGGCCAGGGCCTCAGCGGAGATCGGTTGATCATCCAGCAAGAACGAAAGCGATTGATCCGTCAGGTCGATATCGTTCAATTCAACGGTAACAGTGACGGGGCCAGACTTGGTGTAAAAAATCAAACCCGCCAATGTCGCGATGCCGAAAATACCGATCAGTCCGAGGGCAATGAAAACCCAACGGGGCGTGTGCGTCTTGCGAATCGCGGCTTCGACTACGGCTGCCGTTTCGGCCTGCGACTTTTTTCGTTCCGCAGATAATGCCGCAAATACGTCAGCCATATGTGCATCGTCCGACGATTTCCGATCCTCTGCTCTCCGCGTTTTGTCTTCGCTTGCCGCTTTCCCTTGAGACGAAGTGGCCATATTTTCCCGCAACACGGAATCGATCGCAGCGGCAAATTCTTTCATCGTCGAAAACCGCGCGGCAGGATCTTTGGCCATCGCCTTCAGGCAGATCGATTCCATGCGATGATCAACTCCAGCGCAACGTTGCGAAGGCCGTTCTGGTTCAACATGCAGAATTTGACCGATGACTTCGGTGGCGGTTCCAGCGAATGGTCGACAGCCGGCGAGCATCTCATACAAGATCACACCCAAACTGAACACATCTCCCGAAGGGCCAACCCCTTTGGCATCGCCGCGCGCCTGTTCCGGGGACATATAGGCTGGCGTGCCCATGATTACACCGCTTTGGGTACTGCGCGCATCGGCGAGTTGCGGCCCACGAGCAAGTCCAAAATCCATAACGACGATGTCCTTGCGGTCGCGGTCAAACATGATGTTGGCAGGTTTGAGATCGCGATGGACAATCCCCTTTTCATGAGCCGCCGCAATGGCTGCCGCGATCTTGCGAATAATCAGGGCAACCTGTTTCTGCGGAAGCGGCGCTTTGGGCGATTTCAGGGCGTCCGCAAGTGACAGGCCGGGAACAAGTGCCATGACAATGTAAGGTCGGTCCCCAAATTCACCGACCTCGAATACCTGACAAACATTAGGGTGATTGATGGTTGCGATGGCCCGCGCCTCTTTCAGGAATTGCGTGCGTTGTGCATCGGACTTAACAGCCGAATCCATCGGGACTTTGATCGCGACTTCCCTGTTTAGCTTTGCATCAAATCCGCGGTAAACTTTTCCAAAGGCTCCCGAGCCCAACACGCCGCGAAGTTCAAAGCGCCCAATTTTTTTTAGCACATCTGATGACGTGGTGGGATGAAGAGCTGTAGCAGCCAGCGAATCATCGACGGGATCTCGGACGCTGCTTTGAGTTACGGAAGTCTCGGCTTCACTACGTCCCTGAAGCTCAAGTTCAATGGCCAGCAG
>Ga0163150_10002332_pt1 | contig 29349 bp, 23 predicted proteins | sample OliLakLV19P2IB_FD_148628 | JGI IMG/M metagenome (GOLD analysis project Ga0163150, IMG submission 148628) | Freshwater microbial mat bacterial communities from Lake Vanda, McMurdo Dry Valleys, Antarctica - Oligotrophic Lake LV.19.P2.IB | ecosystem: Environmental > Aquatic > Freshwater > Lake >...
GAACTGCGGGCTTCGCGGGTGGGTGCGGGGTTCGGTCTGGCTGGCGGGGTGGACGATGACGACGGGGAGCCGCACGCAGAAGGTGGAGCCCTGGCCTTCGCCGGGGCTGAAGGCGTTGACGCTGCCGCCGTGGAGCTCGACGAGCTGCTTGACGATGGAGAGGCCGAGGCCGAGGCCGCCGTGGCGGCGGGTGGTGGAGGAGTCGGCCTGGCGGAATCGCTCGAAGAGGTGGGGGAGGAACTCGGCTTTGATGCCCTCGCCGTTGTCGACGACGCAGATTTCGATGTGGCTGTTGATGCGCTGGAGGGTGACCTGCACCTTGCCGGCTTTGGGGGTGAACTTGATGGCGTTGGAGATGAGGTTCCAGATGCACTGCTGAAGGCGGTTGGGGTCGCCGCGGACGGGGCCGGCGAGGGGGTCGAGGACGACCTGGAGCTGAATGCTTCTGGCGTCGGCGGCGTGGCGGACGGAGGCGATGGCGGCCTTGATGACGTCGGCGATATCGACCTGCTGGACGTCGAGGCGGATCTTGCCGGAGATGATGCGGCTCATGTCGAGCAGGTCGTCGATGAGCTGGGTCTGCACGCGGGCATTGCGTTCGATGACGGCGAGGCCTTCGGCGAGGTCGGCCTCATTGGCGCGGTGGCCGCGGAGGACCTGGGCCCAGCCGAGGATGGCGGTCAGCGGGGTGCGCAGCTCGTGCGAGAGGGTGGCGAGGAACTCGTCCTTCATGACGCTGGTTCGTTCGGACTGGGCGCGGGCGACGCGTTCGGCGCGGAGGGAGCGCTCCTGGGCCTCGCCCGCCAGCTTGAGCCGTTCATAGAGGCGGGCGTTGTCGATGGCGACGGCGGACTGGGCGGCGATGCCGACGAGGATTCGTTCGGTGCGTTCGGTGAAGACGGCGGGCTCGGGGTGGCCGAAGAACAGGCCGCCGATGACTTCGCCGGAGCGGGCGATGACGGGGACGGCGAGGTAGCTGCGGACGGGGATGTGGCCGCGGGGCATGCCGTGGTGCGGGGCCATGGTGCCGTAGCGCGGGTCGCGGGTGATGTCGTCGGAACGGACGGGGCCTTCGCCGCGGAAGGTGGGGTTGAACACGGGGGTGTTGCGGGGCAGGCCGAACTTCTCGAAGGCCTCGCGGGGCGCGCCGGAGAGCGCGAAAAGGAGGAAGGATTCGCCCTCCTTGTTGGTGACGTTGTAAAAGAACGCGCCGAACTGGGCGCCGCTGAGTTCGGTGGCGGCGTCGGTGATGGACTGCACGAGCTTTTCGAGGTCGAGCTCGGCGGCGATGAGCCTGCCGGTGTTATTGAGCAGCTCGAGGACGCGGGTCTCGTCGCGGAGGGCCTCTTCCATCTGGCGGCGGGCGGTGATGTCGCGAGCGATCTTCGAGGCGCCGACGATGTGGCCGGTCGAGTCCTTCACCGGTGAGACCGAGAGCGAGACATGCAGGAGACCGCCATCCTTGCGGCGGCGGACGGTTTCGTAATGTTCGATGCGCTCGCCGCGGCGGAGGCGCCTGAGGATCTCGGTTTCCTCGGTGGTCCGGTCGGGCGGGATGAGCAGCGTGACGGGCTTGCCGACGATCTCCTCGGCGGTGTAGCCGAAGAGCTGCGCCGCCCCCGCGTTCCAACTGGTGATGATGCCGTCGAGCGTCTTGGTGACGATCGCGTCGTCGGAGGACTCGACGACGGCGGCGAGGTGGGCGCTGGCGAGTTGGGCCCGGCGGCGCTCGGTGATGTCCTCGATGACGCCGATGTAGTGCTGCGGGCGGCCGTCGGCGTCCTTCAAAAGCGTGACCGTCGCCACCACCCAGAGCGGGGCGCCGTCCTTGCGCAGGAAGCGTTTTTCGTAGGTGTAGTCGGCGATCTCACCGGCGAGGAGGCGCTGCGCCTGGGTGCGGGTCGAGGCCGCGTCGTCGGGATGGGTGATGTCGTGAAAGGTCGTCTGCCGGAGGTCTTCGAGGTCGTACCCGAGGATGTTGAGGAAGCGGCGGTTGGCTTCCTCGAACCGGCCGTCGAGGGAGGCGGTGGCGATGCCGACGGCGGCCTGGTTGAAGATCGCATGGAGGCGCTCTTCGCTGGCGCGCAGCGATTCCTTCGTCGCCAGCAGCTCCTGCTCGGCGCGCTGCCGGGCGGCGGCGATGCTGCTGGCGTTGCGCAGTGCGGCGGAGCGCAGCAGGGCTTCCTCGTCCGGTTCGGCCGCCACTTCAAGATACTCCGAGTGTTTTGGCGGCCATGGCGGTGCCCTCGACCCGCGCTCTGATCTTAGCGAAGGCGGTTTCACGGGTGGTGCTGGTGTCGTCGCAGAAGGGAGAAAAGCCGCAGTCGTCGCAGGTGCCCAGTTGATCGAGCGGGATGAACTCGGCGGCCTCGATGACGCGGTCGTGCACCTCCCGCGGCGTGTCGATGCGCGGGTCGATGGGGGAGACGACGCCGACGAACACGCGCTGGTTCGGCTTGATGTTCTCGCGGATGATTTTCAGGACGCGCCTGCGGTCCTTCTCGCCGGCGAGGGAGACGTAAAAATTGCCGGCGTTGAGTTGGAAGAGGCTGGGCAGCAGTTCCGCGTAATCGACATCGGCGCTGTGGGTGGAGTCCCGGTCGCCGCCGGGGCAGGTGTGAACACCGATGCGCTTGCGCTCCTGCGGAGAGAAACGCGCGAGCGCCATGTTGTTCAGGTCGATGAAGCGGTGAAGCAACTCGCCGGTCGGATCGATCTTGACGGCCAAGCGGCCCTCCGTGAAATCGATCTGCACGCAATGGGCGCCTTTACGGAGACAGTTGCGGATCTCGGCCTCGTGCTCGCCGAGCAGGTCATCGATGAACTCATCGCGGCAGTAGCCGGGGATTTCGTCGGCCGGGTACATGAGGCTCAGGGCCGACGGCGAGATCACCGCCTGCTTCACCGGGCGCTTGGCGTGGCGCATGGCGGCGTCGAGATAGCTGTCGGCATAACGCAGGTAGCGGAAGGGCCCGCCGGTGAGGCGCGGCATCCGGCGGACGTGCCCCGCCTTGAATGGAATCTTGAAGCCGTCGGGCGCCGTGTTGGTCAGGCCGTCGACGCTGTACGTCCAGAAATTGTGGTACTTGCGCTGCTCGCCGTCGGTGATCACCGGCGAGCCTGTCGCCTCGAACTGGCTGATGGTGTCGCGGATCGCATCCTCGTAGAGCTGGTCGATCGCGGCATTGTCATGTCCATGACTTTGAACGGCCGCGATCAGACGAAGCGGTCGGGGAATACTGCCGATCGGTTCGGTGGGAATGGGCATCGTCGCTCTTTTATAGCGACTGCTTAGAGCGCGGGTATCAGCAAAAACCTGTGCGTTTACGGCAAGGGCGTGTCCCATCGCCAGCGAGTTTTACGAAACCGCGTTCGGGCTTCAGCGTCGGCTCCGGTTGCAGGGGCAGATGCTGGTCATCGTGCCGGCGCGGGTGGAGTGACGGCGGCTGGAGTTGCGGTCCGTGGAAGCCCCGGGTTCGTGCGCCGTAAGGCACTACGGCACAACATCCACCGTCCCGAATTGCGAAAAGTGCTGGTCGAAGCTGAACGCCGTCTTGATGCCCAATCGTTCCATGACGACCCGCGCTCGGTGAATCCATCCGACGGGGTGGCGCAGGGAAGCGCTTCCATTTCTTTGAGCAGCTGCACCCACGCCTGCCGCTGGTGTTCACCGCGGGCTCGCTCATCTTCGGATTGGGTGGGTTCAACGTCGCGCAGGGAGGCCGAGACAATCTCGCGCAGGTACCGGCGATCATCCGGGGACATGCCCCGTACGGTCTGCTCGATTTGGCTCCATTGCTGTCGGGTCATGTTGAAATCCTATCCATCCGGAACGCACGAGCACAGGTCATGGCGAGGGAAAACGGGATGCTTAGGCACCACCCTGTCAAATGGTGCTCCTGCGTCACGCGAGGATGTCCTTAATCACATGCCCGTGCACATCCGTCAGCCGGCGGTCGCTGCCGTTGTGGCGGAAGGTGAGTTTTTCGTGGTCGATGCCCATGAGGTGCAGGATGGTGGCGTGCAGGTCGTAGCACCAGATGGGGTTTTTTGCTTTCCAACCCCACTCGTCGGACTCGCCGTGCGCGACGCCGGGTTTCAATCCCGCTCCGCAGAGCCAGGTCACGAAGGTGCCGCCGTTGTGGTCGCGGCCGGCTTGGCCCTGCGAGAACGGCATGCGGCCAAACTCGGTGGTCCAGATCACCAACGTGTCGTCAAGCAGGCCGCGCGATTTCAAGTCTTCCAGCAGGGCGGCGATCGGCTTGTCGGTCTGCGCGGTCATGTTGGGCAGCTCGGTGTGGATGTTGGCGTGGTTGTCCCAGTTGTTGCTGGGGCCGCCGGCGCCGGACCATACTTGCACGAAGCGGACGCCGCGCTCGATCATCCGGCGGGCGATGAGGCAGCGGCGGCCGAAGTCGTCGGTGGGTTTTTCGTCGATGCCGTAGAGCTGCTTAGTTGCACCGGATTCTTTGGAGAGGTCGAGCAGCTCCGGGCAGGCGAGCTGCATCTTGGCGGCGAGCTCGTACGACTTGATGCGGGCTTCGAGGCGCGTGTCGCCGGGCGCGGTGGCGAGGTGCTCGCGGTTGAGTTGGGCGAGCAGTTCGGCACCGTCGCGCTCGCTGGCGGTTGTGATGTATTTCGCCTCCTTCGGCGCGAAGAGGTCGTTGATCGGCGTCGGTGCGCTGGCCTTGATGATGGTGCCTTGGTGGACGACGGGGAGGAAGCCGCTGGTGAAGTTGCCCTGATTGTTATACGGAAGGCCCTTGGGGTCGGGCATGACGACGAAGGCGGGGAGGTTGTCGGTGAGCGCGCCGAGGCCGTAGGAAACCCACGCGCCGAAGGCGGGGAAGCCGGGCAGGAGGAAGCCGGTATTCTGCATGTAGGAAGCGAGGCCGTGGACGTTGGACTTGCTCGCCATCGACATGAGGAAGGTGAGGTCGTCGACCTTTTTGGCGAGGTGCGGGAAGACGCTCGAGACCCACCGGCCGGACTGCCCGTGCTGCTTGAACTCGAAGGGCGACTTCATGACCTTAAACCCCGCGGAGCCGGTGACGGACTCGACGAGCTGTCCCGCGCCGGGGTCGAACTTCTGGCCGTCGAGCTTGGTGAGCTGCGGCTTGGGGTCGAAGGTGTCCATCGGCGACGCGCCGCCGTTCATGAAGAGGTGGATGATGCGTTTGATTTTGGCGCGGTGGTGGAGGCCGCCGTTGAGTTGTGACGAGGGAGGTGGGGAGGCGGAGGCGCAAGCGGTGGGGTCGCTCGTGAGGAGGAAAGCGAGGGCAAGGGCGCCGAAGCCGCTCCCGGTGTTGGCGAGGAAATCGCGGCGGGAGAGGGAGTGGATGGTGGAGGTCGGGTCCATGACGATTCTCGGGGCGCGAGGAGCGATGTCGGCTCGTTTTTATTTAGGAAAAAAGGAAAAGAGGAAAAGAAGAAAACAAACGGGAGTGGGGCGCGGATGAGAATTGGGCTGTCTCGGTGTCGTAATCCCAACTTCCCCTTCCTTTCCTCATTTCCTTCCTTCCTGCTTTACTAAATAAAATGTTCGACTTCATGATTTCAAGGCGCGAAGCCGCAAGCGGCTCAATTGATGAACATGAACTCGTTGCTGTTGAGGATGACGCGCACCGCGTTGGCGAGACCGTGCTTGTCGGCGTAGGTCACGACGACTTTCAATTCATTCGCGGTGGCGGGGCGGCTTAGAGCGAGGTCGTGGAGCAGGCGGACCTGGGCGGCGGCGTCGGCCGGTGCTTCGCGCTGAAGCCGCGCCGCGATGTGCTCGTACTGGCGGACGAGGAAACGGTTGTTGAGCATCGAGAGGGCCTGCAGCGCGGTGACGCTGCTGGTGCGCTTGGCGGTGAGCAGCGAGGCGTCGGGGCAGTCGAGCGTGTCCATCAAAGGGTCGGGCACGGTGCGGAAAATGAAGCGGTAGATGCTGCGGCGGAAGTTGGCGGGGTGATCGGGGTCGAAGCCGATGTAGTCGACCGTCGGCGTTTCGTGGATGCCTTTCGATTCGAGGAACTGCCGGGCGCTGGGGCCGCCCATGGTGAAGTCGAGCTTGCCGCTGATGGCGACGACCGCGTCGCGCAACTGCTCGGCGTCGAGGCGCGAACGGTTCATGCGCCAAAGCAGGCGGTTGTCGGCGTCGATGGCGGCGAAGGCGTCGCTGTGCTTCGATGATTGCATGTACGCGCTGCTGGTGACGATGAGCTTGTGCAGCTTCTTGAGCGACCCCCGGTAGTCGTCGCGGAAGGTGACGGCGAGGTAATCGAGCAGCTCGGGGTGCGACGGCTCGCCGCCCATGCGGCCGAGGTCGCTGGGCGTATCAACGATGCCCCGGCCGAAGTGGTGGTGCCAGACGCGATTGACGATCGAGCGCCAGGTGAGCACGTTGTCCTTCGCGCTGATCCATCTGGCGAGGGCGGCCCGGCGGGCGAATTCGCCGTCGCTTTCGCTGAGCTTGAAGCGCGGTTCGAGCCCGGCGACCGCGGTGATGGCGCCGGGCACGGCGGCCTCGATCGGTTGGAGCACATCACCGCGGCGGAGCATGTGGATCGGGCGCGGCGTGACGGCGGGCTTGAAGTTGCCGGCGGCGGTGAACTCGCTGGCGACGGTGTAGACGCGCGACTGCGGCGGCAGGGCGGCAAGCTCGCGGTCGGTGCGCAGTTTCGCGGCGTGCAGCGCGAGAGCGGCCCGCTGATCATCACTTCGCTTGTCCGCAGCGACGGCGAGGATCGCGGCGATGGCGTCGGGGATCTGATTCACCTTGAAGGGAGCCGGCGCGTTGGTGACGGACAGCCGTGCCCGGCCGATGAGGTGACCGCCGCCGTGCAGTTGCTCGAGCACGATGGTGATCGTGCCGCCGGTCGCGTTGGCGATTGGGTGCTCCAGCTCGAACACCGCCGAGTGCGGCTTGCCGACGTTCGGGAAAATACCCCACGCGGTCTGCGGCTGGCCGTCGATGGCGTGGGCGATGGTCCAACCCTGTTGATCGAAGTCCGCAGTCGCCCGTTTGATCTTCATCACGGCGGACTGCGGCTTGGGGCCTTCGCCGTAGAGGATCTTCACCTCTGACAAGTGCAGGTTGCCGTTGTCCTGCCGGCCGGGTCCTTTGTGCGACAGGCTGTCGTCGGTGAGCACTTCGAGCATGACTGCGGTGATGTTCGTTGTGTCGGTCTGGGCGATGAACGTGGTCGTGTCCTTTTCAGGCCTCGTGCCGCCGGACAGAATCGAGCCGTCGGGGAGCTTGGTGAGCGTCGCGCCGCCGGAGGAGGTGAATGATGATGGATCGAGCACGCGCCAGGTCGGGCCCTTGTCGCCGAGCGACTTTTCCCACGCCCCTGCGTCATGCTGCATCGCCGCGCTCAAGAGCGTCTCGCGCGGCAGGGCGGCGCTCTCGATGGCGGACTTTTCCTTCAGCAGCGCCCGCCGCTTCGCGCTCACCGCCGGGTCCGCGTCGTAGCTCCGCTCGGTGCGGTCGACCCCCGCGAACACCGCTTGCAGCGCGTAGTAATCCGCCTGCGAGATCGGATCGAACTTGTGATTGTGGCAGCGGGCACAGTGGACGGTCACACTATTAAAGGTGCCGATCGCGGTGGTGAGCATGTCGTCTCGGTCGAGGTATTGGGCGGCCTTCTTGTCGGTGGTGCCGTCCTGAATGCCCATCTGCGACGACTGGTCCCACGGCCCGGCGGCGAGCATCGCGGTGCCGACGAGCGCCTGCGGATCATCGGGATAGAGCGCATCGCCGGCGACCTGCTCCTCGATGAAGCGCGAGTACGGCCGGTCATCGTTGAAGGCCTGGATGAGGTAATCGCGGTAGGGCCAGGCGTTGGGGCGCGGCTTGTCCTCATCGTGGCCGTGCGTCTCGGCGAAGTGCACGGCGTCCATCCAGTGGCGTGCCCAGCGCTCGCCGTAGCGCGGGCTGGCGAGCAGGCGGTCGACGAGGCGGTCATAGGCAGAATAGTTTCGAGTTCGGAGTTCGGAGGTCGGAGTTGCCGCCGCAGCCGTGTTCTGCTTCAAACCGTTGTCTTTCAGCTCGGAACTGCGAACTCCGAACTCCGAACGTTCGGCCGCCCACTCCTTCACAAACGCGTGGACTTCCGCGGGCGTCGGCGGCAGGCCGGTCAGATCGAAGGTCACGCGCCGGATGAGCGTGCGCGGGTCGGAGGGCGGCGCTGGCGACATCTTCGCGGCTTCGAGTTTCGCGAGGATGAACGCATCGACAGGCGAGCGCACCCATGCGCTGTTCTTCACCGCGGGCACGGCCGGCTTCTTCAGAGGGGCGAGCGACCATAGCGGCGGCGTCGTTCCTTTCGGCGCTGCCTCGGCCCACGTCGCGCCTTGATCGATCCAGGCGCGAAGCAAACCGATCTGCTCCGCCGAGAGCCGCTTGCCCTTCGGCGGCATCACCATGTCTTCATCGAGCGCGGCTACATAATGAATGAGCTTGCTCTTGGCGCTGTCGCCGGGCGCGACCGCGCCGCCGATGGAGCCGCCCTTGAGCGCGCTCTCGCGATCATCGAGGCGGTAGTCGCTCTTTTGCTTTTCGGCGCCGTGGCAGGAGACGCAATGGGTCTGAAAAATCGGGCGGATGTCGGCGGCGAAATCGATCTTGCGTTCTGTGGCGGCGGGCAGTGTGGCAATGTCGATGGCCGCCGCTGCTGTGGCGAACGATGCAAGCAGCGATGCGAGACATGCGATCACGGGGGTGACGAGTGTCATCCGCGTCAGGGTTCCCCGTCGTCCTGGCTGCATCAAGACATCCTTGAAATGAGGGTCCGGGGTCGGCCGCCTTTGTCCTCGAGGGACAGCAGTTCATGATACTCGCGAGGTGTGCGGTTCGGCGCACTTATCAGTGCTGCCCGGCGGCGTGATTGTGCGGGTCTAACTGGACCTGTTGAAGACAGCCTCAAGCCCGATGATGAGGCTCGGCGAATCGTCGGTGTACCGCGATCGACAGGCCCCGATACCCCGATGATTCGGCAGACCTCATCATCGGGCTTGGTGTTTTCAACAAGACATCTCCAACTCGATGCGCCGGCCCGCTGGTCCGATGCTTACATCGGCGGGCGCTTCAGGTCGTGCTTCGGCTCGATGCCGACGCGCGTGCCCTCGGCCGTCTGCTCGGTGGCGGGGCTGCCGGGCGGGTGGGTTTTGGCCAGCGCCTTCTTCTGCTCGTGGCACACGCTGATGATTTTAATCGCCTCGTCGAGGTCGTCGGTGACGCTGAAGAGGTTCAGGTCGAGTGGCGAGATGCAGCCGTACTTGCCGAGCATCGTTTTTCGCATCCAGTTGACGAGGCCGTCCCAGTAATCGTGGCCGATGCAGACGACGGGGAACGGGTCGATCTTGAGGGTCTGGATGAGGGTCATGGACTCGAAGAACTCGTCCATGGTGCCGTAGCCGCCGGGGAAGATGACGAAGCCGCAGGCGTACTTGACGAACATGACCTTGCGGACGAAGAAGTATTTGAAGTTGAGAGAGTATTCGTCGGTGATGTACGGGTTGGCGTGCTGCTCCATGGGCAGCGAGATGTTGAGGCCGATGGACTTGCCGCCGGCCTTGCTGGCGCCTTTGTTGGCGGCCTCCATGATGCCGGGCCCGCCGCCGGTGATGACCGCGAAGTTTTTCTTCGCGAGCATCTTCCCGCAGTCGACGGCCTGCTTGTAGAAAGGATCGTCCGGCTTGGTGCGGGCCGAGCCGAAGACCGAGACCGCGGGACCGATCTTGTTGAGCGCCTCAAACCCGTCGACGAACTCGGACAGGATGCGGAACATCCGCCAGGTGTCTCGGCTCAAACGGAGATCGTCTTCGATGGACATGGGAAGAAGGAATGGCTGATGGATGATGGCTTACGGCGAATGCGGCACACGGTACTGCATGCTTATCATCGGTCCAAACCGCAAACAAAAAAAAGCGAGCCCCATTGGAGCTCGCTTCAAAAAAGCAATTCAAAATCCTCCATCCCCCGTCGCGCCTAAGCGGCCTTCTTGACCGCCGGCAGCGCCTGCTGGGCGAGCTCGACGAGCTTGTCGAAGGTCTTGGGGTCGTGGATGGCGATCTCGCTGAGCATCTTGCGGTTCAGCGGGATGAGGGCGGCCTTGAGGCCGGCGATGAACCGGCTGTAGCCCATGCCGCGCGACCGGCTGGCGGCGTTGATGCGGATGATCCACAGGGCGCGGTAGTCGCGCTTGAGCAGCCGGCGGTGCTTGGTGGCGAACACGCCGGCGCGGAGCACGGCGTGCTTGACCTTGCGCCAGCAGCGGCTGCGGGCTCCGCGGTAGCCCTTGGCCAACTTGAAAATACGGTTCTTCGATTTGCGGGTCGCGTGACCCTTTGGTGCGCGAGGCATGGTGAAACTCCAGCAGGTCGCCAGTACGGGGCTGTGTGATCACAGACTTGGAAGCCCGGCAGGCGGGTTAGTAGGCAGTAGGCAGGAGGCAGAGGCAGTGCAGGAAGCAGGCAGTTGTCACAGTCCGGTTCGGGACTGCCGACTGCCTACTGCCGACTGCTTACTCCGCGGCCGCCGCGGCAACCGCCGCTTCGGGGCGTTCGCGGTCGCCGGGGATGAGGCGCTGGCCGAGCATGCGTTCGAGGCGGACGACATCGCCGCTCTTGGCGTAGGCGCCCTTTCGCATCTTGCGTTTCTGGTGGCCGGGGGTGCCGCTCATGAGGTGGCTGGCGCCGGCGTGGTGGAACTTCACCTTGCCGCGACCGGTGACCTTCACGCGCTTGAGCAGGCTCTTGTTCGGCTTGAACTTGTATTTCTTGGCCATGATCGGACTTCCGAGTAAGGGGAATCGAGCCGAGCATTGTATCGATTCGGGGCGGGGCGGCAAATGATGTCCCTGCCACTCAAAATAGCCGCCGGCTGCTTGAGAGAAATGGGGCGCCGGCATCAAGCCCGATGATGAGGCTCGGCGAATCGTCGGGGTATAGATCAAAGATCACCCCGACTTCACCCCGAGGATTCGGCGGACCTCATCCTCGGGCTTGCCGCTTCAACGGTCCCGGCTCATCGCCGCCTCGCGCTGCCGCTGCTTCGTCTTCTCGCGCGAGAGCTGCACGAAGGAAACGAACGCCCCCGCGAGCAGACCCAGGCCCACCGGCCAGCAGATCAGCATGATCTTCGCCATGGTGTCGACGCCTTGCCCATCGTGCATCCAGACCTCGGCGCCCATGAGGATCATCACCGCCCACACGGCCGGCAAGAGCATGAGGACGCCGAAGGTGAGCAGCACGGGGGCGAAGACGGCCTTGAGGTTGGCTTGCGGCTTGGGGGGCACGCGGACCGGTCTCGGCCTGCGGGCGGCGGATTGCGGGATGGCGGCGCTGCTGTCAAAATGGGCCGGCGCTTCGATCGCCTCGGGTTCGAACACGGCCACCGGTGGTTCCTCGCCCTCTTCAGCGCCGGCTTCCTGCGCGAGCTCCGCCAGCATGTCGGCGCTGGCGGCGGCGTCTTCCTGCTGAAGGGCGATGAGGTCATCGACCGGGCGATGCGCCTGTTGATCGGATGCGGCTGCCGGCGGCTCGACCGCCTCGACCTGCGCCTCCACGACCGTCACTTCATCGGCGGCGGCGCTGCGGGGCGTGCTGGTCGTATCGATCTTCGTCGTCTCCTCCGCCAGCACCGCGTCGAACGGCTCATCGTCATCGACTTTCACCGACGGCGGGTTGGCGTTGCCACCGGACAACTCGTGCAGTTCCGCCTCCTGCCGTTTCTGCGACTCCGCGAGGTCGTTGAGCATCTCGGACAGGTCGTCATGGGATTTGTTCGGCATCGGGGCGGCTCCGCGGGCATGCTGGGGCCAGCCATCATAACGCTGTGGTTGCCGGGCCGCGATGGAAAGGTGAGGCCGCGAGGTTGTCGGTCGTGGCTGATCTGAAACGGGGTGGCACGGGCAGGCCGCCGCTCGGGGCGGTTTGCCCGTGTTCGACGGTGTTTGATGGACCACCACGGGCAAACCGCGCAAAGCCGCGGCCTGCCCGTGCCACCCGGATTTCAAACTGGCCACGACCAGGTTGTCGCCCGCAGGTTCTGCTCCCCTCCCTCTTAGGGAGGGGCGGGGGGAGGGTCGCGTCGCCAACTTTGAGCGCGTGCACGAGTCATTTGTCAGTTCGCTCGACCCTCCCCTAGCCCCTCCCTACGAGGGAGGGGAAATCGGAGTCGATCCGGTGCGACTGCCCTGATCCAGCGCCTCCATGTTGACCGCATGCGCCCTATGCTCGATCATGCGGCCACTGACCCGGAGACAAGCATGATCATCGTCAACACCGAATTCGTTCCCGGCCGGCAGATCTCGCAGTTGCTCGGGCTGGTGCAGGGCAACACGGTGCGCTCGAAGCACCTCGGCCGCGACATCGCCGCGGGGTTTAAGAACCTTTTCGGCGGCGAGCTCAAGGGGTACACCGAGCTGCTCACCGAGGCCCGCCGTGAGGCGATGCAGCGCATGATCGCCCAGGCGCAGCAGCTCGGGGCCGATGCGGTGGTGAACGTGCGGTTCATGACCAGCGCCATCACGCAGGGCGCGGCCGAGCTTTATTCCTACGGCACCGCGGTGAAGCTCGCCCCGGCCGGGTACGCCGCGCCGCCGGCGATGCCGGGGTCGACGACGGGCCTGTGATTTCTGTAGTCCCTCACCACTCCTGAACGCCGGGAGCGCCCGCCTTGAATTACTTCGACCTGATCAATCTCGCGTTCCGCATCCTGCTGATGCCCGTCGCCTTCTTGGTGGGCGGGTTCCAGCAGAAGCGCCACCTGCGCTCGCTCGAGGAGCGCGAGGCGCAGCTGAAGGACATCGTCGTCAACAACCTCAAGCGCGTCGCCCAGCCGGAGACCGTCTCATCGGCGACGATGGTGGTCGGGCAGGTGGTGATCGCCACCGACTATTACAAGTCGTTCGCCACCGGGCTGCGCAACTTCATCGGCGGCGAGATGAAGAACGCGATCTCGCTGTGCAACCGGGGCCGCCGCGAGGCGCTGCTGCGGCTCCAGGAAGAGGCCCGCCGGATCGGCGCGAAGGAAGTCTGGAACGTGCGCTACGGCTTCTCCAACATCGCCGGCACCGGCAACTCGGCGGCGCTGCAGATCGAACTGATCGCCTACGGCACGGCGATCGTGCGGGCGCGGTAGGTTGTGTTGAGTTGATGCCACTGGCAGTCTGCCCATGTGCTTCGCTTCGGTGGGTGGCACTGACAAGCGCAGTCCGCGAAGCTTGTCAGTGTCCGACGACCCTTGACGCGCCACACTGACAAGGCCTCCGAGCAGTCCTTGTCAGTGCCACCCACAAACCGATCCGCGCTGCCCATGACAGGCCCACGCGACAGTGACGGCGACCCGATCAACGACGAGCCGGCGCTCGCCGGGCGTTCGTCTTATAAGGATGCGCCGCCGCTGCCGGCCGACCAGAACGTGCTCGATGAGCCCGCGCTTGCGGTGAATGAAACACTGCGAAACACGGTCGTGCAGGGCGACGCGGCGTGCCCGAAGTGCGGCTACAACCGCCGGAGCCTCGCGCTGAGCGTGCCGTGTCCCGAGTGTGGCAACCGCGCGACGCTGCGGCCGGATGCGGGCAGGGCGAACGACATCAGCGCGGAGCCGGCGCACTCCGCGCCCGGCAGCTCGATCGATTACGGCATCGACATGGCCAGCGCCAGCGAGGAGCTGGTGCGGCACTCTGTTTTCAACGAGCCGCACGCGCTGCCGCCTGATGCGGGGGATGCGGGTCCGAGGCCGATCAACGCTGACTGGTTCTGCGCGAAGTGCGGCTACAACCTGCGCGGCCGGCTCGCCGGGCAGGCGTGCCCCGAGTGCGGCCATGTGCAGACCAGTGCTCCGCCGCCCGTGCAGCAGGTGAGCTACACCAACTGGCTCCGCGCCAAGATCGCCGCGACCAGCGAGGAGAAGACGTGGATGATCACGGCCGTCGCCGCGATGCTCGGCGGCGTGTGGGCGGTGCTCGCGGCGATGTGGAACAACTCGACGGTCGGCGGCTCGATGCTGTTCGTGGCCGTCATTTTCGCACCGGTCATCGAAGAGATCATGAAAGTCGCGCTGGCGGCGTGGATCGTCGAGATCAAGCCGTACCTCTTCAAGCACGAGCGGCAGGTCCGCATCGCCATCATCGCCAGCGGCGCGATGTTCGGCATCCTCGAGAACATCTACTACTCGCTCGTCGTCCTGCCCGCCGTCGGCGCACCCGAGAGCATGTACCTCTTCCGCTGGATCGTCTGCACCGCGCTGCACATCACGACGACGATCGTCAGCTCGATCGGCGTCGCGAAAGTCTGGCGCGAGGCGACGGTCAACCTCCGCGAGCCGAACCTGGATTCGGCCTACCCGTGGCTCATCGCCGCGATGGTGCTGCACGGCCTGTACAACGGCGGGGCGGTGCTGTTCGAGATCGGCAGGCAGGCGTTTTGACCGTAGGGTCCGCTGTGCGGACCGCTGCGGCGAGGGGGCGTGGGTGCCACGGACAGCGCAGCGAGGTCCGCCGAGCGAAGTCGTCCGTGCGGATACATCGCTGGCTAGACAAAGACACGGACGACTGCGCTCGCGGACTCGCTTCGCTGTCCGTGGCACCCCGATCCTCACCCGCTCATAGCTCGCCGCTCCATTTCACGCTAAACTTCCCCCATGATCGCCAACGACGACATCCTCGAACTGAACCCGGCTCCGATCACGCGGGCCGAGTCCACGTTTCTCCCGCAGGTGTTCAAGGGCCTGGGCACCACCCTCAAGCACTGGGTCACCTCCATCGGCCGGGGCAAGACCAGCAAGACGATGCAGTACCCGGAGGAACGCCGCGAGGACATCCCCGTCGAAGAGGGCGGGCTGTATAAAGGAAACTTCCGCGGCGTGCATCGCCTCAACCGCGACGAGGATGGCCGGGTGAAGTGCGTCGCCTGCTTCATGTGCGCCACCGCCTGCCCGGCGTATTGCATCCATATTGAGGGCGCCGAGGCTCCGTGGGACGACCGCGAGAAGTACCCGGTGAAGTTCGACATCGACGAGCTGCGCTGCATCTACTGCGGCATGTGCGAGGAGGCGTGCCCGGTCGATGCCATCGAGTTGACGCCGGTCTACGACCTCGTCGGGTTGACGCGACAGGAGATGATCTTCGACAAGGAGAAGCTGCTCGCGGTGTACGACCAGACGGTGGGGACGAAGCCGATGTGATGGACCGCCGAAACGAGCCGCTTGCGGCTTCGCACAGACTCCACGCGCCCCGAAAACACGCTTGCGCCTCCGCACGCCTCCGCGTGCCTTCGCGCCTCACCGCGGCGTCCACAACCGCAACCCCTTCTTCACCGCCCCCACCCGCCGCGCCTTGATGCACACATACGGCGGCACATACCGGCTGCGGTGCCCGAAGCTCCCCGCCTCCGCTTTGTCGTCGGCGTGGTTCGGTTCCATGCAGTCCTCGATCACGAATCCCGCCCGGCACATCCCGCCGATGATCTGCTCCCATCGATGTAGATACTCGATCGTCCCCGCCTCGCGGTGAATACTGCCCGTCACCTCCGGCAGCGGCGTCGTGCGGTAATACATCTCCTGCACCTCGTACCCGCGCCCCCCCGGGCTCGTCGACAGCTTCACATCGGCCTGCAAACTCCCCGGCTGCTTGTGCTGGCTCGAGTAGATCCCACCCGCCGCGGTGACGCGCGCCACCTCTTTGAACACCTTCGAGATGTCGGGCACATAACACGTGCTCACCGGTTGAATCACGATGTCAAACGAGCCATCGCGCAGCTCCGACAGGTCATCCATCGACGCTTCGACCACGCGCACATCGAGCTTGCGGTCGGCCGCCAGTTTGCGGTCGAGCTCGAGCATGGCCGCACTGATGTCGACGACCGTGACGCTCGCCCCCGCCTCGGCATACTGGATCGCCTGCCGCCCGCCGCCCGCCGCGAGACACAGCACGCGCTTGCCCTTCACGCCGCCGTCGAGCCACTTGCTCGTCGCCAGCTTGCCGGCGATCGATTCGATGTCCTCCTCAGATGCCGGCCGCGCGAACACCTGCCCGCGCTTGGCCCGCTCATCCCACGCCCGCTTGTTGTGATCGTGTGCAAACGTCGCCACATCAGTCTCCTCAATCGAGAAGACCACAATAGTGGAGGCCAAGCCCGATGACGAGTCCGCGAGTCGTCGGGGTATTACCACGCGTCGCCGAGAGCACAACGCCGAACGCTCGCTTGCGTTTAGCGCAATCCCTGCGCCGCCCCGCAGCCTTTGCGCGTTCACTATTCCGGTTCAACCTGAAATCCTCGGGAAAACGACCCATTTTCCACTGGCACCGCCGTTGCCATCCTTCTTCCGATGCCGCCCGCGCTGCGCGTGGGCGTAACTGGCGATGGAGTGCCTTTTGGTGAGTGTAAAACGAATCATCGACGTGGCCCGCTCCGCTGGTGACGCGACCCTCGGCCAGACCTTGCTGCGACTCGCAAGCCTGGCGACGGCCGCCCACCGCTACGGCGCCGCGGCTTCACTGTTGGCCGCGCCGCGTCCCGGTCACGTCGAGCACTCCCGCGAAGAATCAGGCCGGGCCGTTGGGGTTGATGCACCCGCCGATATGGGTCCCGTCTGCACGGACGCAGCCGGATCACGGCGACAGTCCCCGCGGCGGTCATCGGTTTGCACGGAGGCGAACCGATGAACTACGGCCTGCAGCTCTCCGCCTCGGGCGTCCTCACCAGTCTCTACCGGCAGGACGTCCATGCCAACAACCTGGCTAACGCCAGCACCGTCGGGTTCAAGCGCGACTTTGCCGCCATCACGCAGCGCGACCCCGAGTCCATCGAGGGCCCGCACCACCTGTACCGCCACTCGCTGCTCGACGAGATCGGCGGCGGCGTCTTCGCCGGGCCCCAGCACATCAACTTCGAACCCGGCGCCCTCGAGCGCACCGGCAACCCGCTCGATGTCGCGCTCGAAGGCAGCGACGCCTTCCTCGTCGTCAGTCGGACCAACCCGAACACCGGCAAGGAAGAGACGCGCTTCACCCGCGACGGCCGGTTTTCCCGCAGCGCCGAAGGTTTTTTGGTGACTGCCGCGGGCGGCTTCAAATTGCTCGATGCGGACGATCAGCCCATCCAGCTCGACGATGCCCAGCCCGTGCTCATCGATCGCGACGCCCGCGTGCAGCAGGGCGGCGTCGAGGTCGCGAAGCTTCAGGTGGTCGCCGCCGTCAACCGCGAGCAGCTCGTGAAGGACGGCCAGAACCTCTTCCGCTACAGCGGCAAGGACCACGGCCGGGCCGCCGCCAGCAACGGCCGCGTCCGCGCCGGCTTCATCGAAGCAAGCGGCGTCGATCCGATTCGCGAGTTACTCGGATTGATGGAGACGTCCACCGCCATTCAATACAACAGCAACATGATCAAGTACCACGACATGCTCATGGACCGCGCCGTCAACTCCCTCGGCCGTGTCGTCGCATAACAGAACTGCTGATCCCCAAAGCCCATGCACTCCCGTGCGTGGGTTCGGCGCTTCACAAATAACGATCCATCCAAACTAAACACAACCGCCGTCTGATCTTGTCCGCTTCATAACTTTCATCGCCCCATTATTCCATAGTTTCTCGTTCATGTTCCCGCCTCTCCGCCCGAAGGACCCCGCCCCATGGCCGTCACCGCACTCCATTCCGCCGCGACCGGCCTCAACTCGCTGTCGCGCGAGATCGACATCATCGCCAACAACCTGGCGAACGTGAACACCACGGGCTTCAAGAGCCTCCGCGCCAACTTCGAAGACCTGCTGTACGAAGCCAAGGAACAGCCCGGCGTCGAGAACGCGCTCGGCGATCGCACCCCGGCCGGCCTGTTCGTCGGCCTCGGCACCCGCATCAGCAACACCCAGTTCGATCAGACCCAGGGCGACCCCATCCAGACCGGCGGCGACTTCGACATGATGATCGATGGAAAGGGCTTTTTTCAGGTGCGAGTCGCGGATGACACCGGCAACGGCGTCGCCTACACCCGGGCCGGCAATTTCACTGTCAACGCCGAGGGCGAGCTTGTCCTTGGCAACTCCTCCGGCTCGCGCGTGACCAACCCGGAGATCACGATCGACCCGGAGGCCACCGACATCGGCATCTCCGAGGACGGCCGCATCACGGGGTTGCTCCCCGGCGCCACCGAGCGCACCGAGTTCGGCCAGCTCCAGCTCGCCACCTTCGTGAACCCCGCGGGCCTCACCGCCATCGGTGCGAACCTGCTCCTCGAGAATGACGCCTCGGGACCGCCCATTGTCGGCAACGCCAACGAGGCCAACTTCGGGCGCGTTCTTCACAAGATGATCGAGTCCTCTAATGTCGATGCCGTCAAAGAGCTGGTATCGCTGATCAAGACACAACGCGCGTTTGAGCTCAACAGCCAGACGATCCAGGCCGCCGACGAAGCCCTGCAAGTGATCAGCAATCTCCGCCGCTAGTCGACGAGCTGATGAAGGATGAATGATGCGACAGGCACGCAGCATGACGACAACCCGCAAATTAAAAGCGGCAACGGTCCTCGCTCTGATGGCAATCATGGCGCTGTCTTCTGCCGTTCATGCGGATTCGATTCAATTGCGTCGTAGCGCGGTGGTCAGCAGCGATGCCGTTCGGCTCGTGGATGTTGCCGCGCTGGAGGGCGAAGCCGCCAATCAACTGGCCGATATCGTTGTGCTGCGCACGGGCTCAGCCGCGTCGCTGACGCAGGACTCGCTCAAGGCCGTACTAACCAAGGCGGGCGTCAACTGGGCCCGTATCTCACTAAAAGGCTTTGAAACATGTGAAATCGTGCGTGAGGGTGAAGGAACCACTTCCGCGAAGCTACCGGCAAAGCCGGTCACCGACATTGATGCTCCGCCAGCTCCGGTGATCGCGAATCCCACCGAGCCGGTCGCCGGCGATGCCACGTCGACCGTGAGTCAACGGCTCGACGAGTGGCTGCGTCGCCAGCATGGCGAGGGCAGCGGCGACCTGCGCATCACCTTCGCCGACCGCGAGAAGAAGGACCTCGATCTGCCGGTCGGCCAGGACACGCTGGTCTTCACCGGTGGAACCGGCGGCAGCCTCGGGCGGGTGCCGGTCACGATCCAGCGCTTCAAAGGCGACAAGCTGGTCAGCACCAGCCGCTGCACCGTCGACATTGCCCTGCGACAACTGGCCGTCGTCGCAACCCGTTCGATCAGCAAGGGCGCAACGGTGTCGGCTGATGACGTGGAGATCCGCCAGGTCGATCTTGATCGCGACCCGCAGAAGGTGCTGACGCGATTGGATGCCGCCATCGGCCAGGTGGCGGCGACCTCTCTGCGCGAAGGCGCTGTGCTCAACGCTGACACGGTTCGCTCGGCGTTGCTCGTTCAGCGCAACGATCTCATCCGCATTCAGGCGATCGCCGGAGGACTCGTCATCCAGACCGTCGGCCGTGCGCTGGAGGACGGTGCGGATGGGCAGGTCATCCAGGCTCGCAACGAGCGTTCACGCGACACCTTCTCGGTCCGCGTCTCGGGAACGCGGCAGGCTGTGCTGGTCGCCGACGCTGTCACGAGCGGGGACGACAGTGTCAAGAATCCGCAGAATACCAAGGTAAAAGCGCAAGGGGAGCACTGATGCAATTGAGCCGATCATCCTTGACCGCAATCCTCTTCGCGGCCTTGGCGTGTGAGTGCGCCGCCCAGAGCTCGTCTCTCTATGTCGACGCGGCGAGCAACCGCCCGCTGCCGCAAACGGTGGCGAAACGACACAACGGCGTGGCGGACCGGCTGGCGCCGGCGATCGCGCGGGTCAGCTTCTCGGCGGTCATGCTGCCCGAGCCGCGCACCTTCTCAGTGCACGACCTGGTGACCATCATCGTGCGCGAGTCGACCGAGAACGACACGAAGGCAACCCTTGAAACCGAGAAGGAATCCAAGCTCGATGGCGGGATCAATGCATTCCCCAAACTTCAACTGAGCGACATTCTTGAAGGGCAATTGGGCGCCAGCAAATTTTCAAAGGGCAAACCCCAGGTGGGCATCGACTTCAAGAAGGAGTTCGAGGGCGACGGCACCTTCAAACGCAAAGACACGTTCACCACCCGCCTCACCGCGAAGATCATCGACATCAAGCCGAACGGCCTGCTCGTCCTGGAGGCCCGCAAGCACGTGCAGACCGACAAGGAAACGGTCGGCATCGTCCTCACCGGCACCTGCCGCAGTGAAGACGTCGGCGCCGACAACGCCATCCTCTCGACCAATCTGAGCGACCTCCGCCTCATCAAGCAGCACGACGGCGAGGTAAAGAACGCGACGAAGAAGGGCTTGATCACCAACATCCTCGAAGGCTTCTTCGCCTTCTGAATCATGCGGTTAACGCTGGCCTGTGGCTTGCTCTGAAAGTGAAGGCGAGACGAAATTGATGCGGAACCCAACGATCACATCCCGAATCACGATGGTCCTCACCGCAGCAATTGCGCTGTCCGGGCATGTTCTGCCTGTAGCCGCGGTGCAGGTGCAGGACCTCGTCCGCATCAAGGGCGCCGAGGCGAACAAGCTCGTCGGCATGGGCATCGTCGTCGGCCTCAAGGGCACCGGCGACGGCGGCAAGTCCGCCAGCGCGATGCGCAGCCTCGCCTCCGCCATTCAACAACTCAATGATCCCACCGCGGTCGCGGCCGAGCTGAAAGATGCCAAAAACGTGGCCCTTGTGACGCTTTCCGTCAGCCTGCCCGCTTCCGGAGTTCGCGAAGGCGATCAGGTCGATGTGCACGTCAGCTCCATTGCCGCGAAGAGCCTGGAGGGCGGCCGGCTGTTCCTTTGCCCAATGATCGGCCCCGCCCGCAACTCGCCCATCTTCGCCTATGCCGAAGGGGCGCTCATCGTTGAAGACAAGAACATTCCAACGGTCGCGGTCATCCGCAAGGGGGCGCAGCTCACGAAGGACATCTTCGTACAGTACCTCGATGAGGGCGGCCGCATCACGCTGGTGCTCAATGACTCGGTCGCGACGCTCCCGATGGCGAGCAACCTGGCGAGTCTGATCAACGGCTACCTCTCACCGGACGGCCCGAACATCGCCAAGGCGATCGATCAGAAGAACGTGGTTGTCGACGTTCCGACGCAGGAGCGCCGCGACGCGACGCCGTTCATCAGCAGCGTGCTCCAGACTTATGTCGACCCGCAGATGATCAACACGGGGGCGCGGGTGGTGATCAACGAAAAGACGGGCACGATCGTGTTCAGCCACGACGTGCAGATCTCGCCGGTGGGCGTGACGCACCGCGGGCTGAGCATCAACATGGTCACTCCCGAAGCGCAGCCTACTGAAGATGCGCCGCGCATCGAGCGGAACCATACCGTGGGGATTGATCCGGAGAACCGCGGCGGTGCGAAGCTCGCGGACCTGATTAAGGTTTTCAATCAGCTCAAGGTCGATGCCCCGGACCGCATCGCCATTATTAAAGAGATTCATCGCAGTGGGAAGCTTCACGCCCAGTTGATCATCGAATGAACCCGATTGACGCCACATCCATGTTCGCCCCGCCCGCCAGTCCATCGGCGGCGGTTCGCGCCGGCCAGGCGACGGGCTTCGAGGACTTCATGCGCGTGAGCTTCGATCGGTACGGCTCGGCGTCCGAGAGTCGTGATCAGCAAGCAAAAAACGCTGCAAATCAGCTTCTTTCTGTCGCTTTCATTAAGCCGATGCTCGCCCAGATGCACCAGAGCCCGTTCAAGAGCGAGCTGTTCCACGGCGGCCAGGGCGAGAAGGTGTTTCAGGAGCATCTCGACACCGTTCTTGCCGACCGCATCGCCACCCGGATGAACGTGTCGCTGGGCGATGCGATCTACCGGAGGATCACCGGCACGCCGCTCTTAAACCAGTCTTTGCCAAGTAATCAACAAAATCATCGGATTGATCAACATGGATAAGGTGGTCGCAAAACTTGAGGAAATCGTGCAGAGGCAGATCGTGGTCCACGAGAAGCTCCTGACGGTGATGAAGCTGAAGGTGGACGCGTTCCGCAAGGCTGATCAGGACGCCGCCCTGGCATTGACCCGCCAAGAGAATGCCGAGCTTCAGATGATCGGTGAGTTGGAGAAGCAGCGGCTGGTGCTGGTGGCGGACCTGACAACGCTGGTTGAGCCGGCGGCGCCGAAGCCGCTGGTGATGCTTGAGTTGGCGCAGCGGCTGCCGGAGCCGGCGCGGGGCAGGCTGCTGGTGCTGCGGACGAGATTGAAGGAGCGGATGGAGACGGTGCAACGCGAGGGAAGCATCGCACGGCGGGCGGCGGAGTCGCTGGTTCGTCACATGCAGGGCATCGTGCAGTCGATCGGCGGAGCGATCACGGGGATCACGACGTATGGCAAGAAGGGGGCGCCGCCGCGGATGGCGATGGCGGTCAGCACCTTCTCGGCGACGGCATAACGGTCAGCGTTCACCATGGGCCTTACCAACGCATTACAAATCGGCCGCAGCGCGCTGCTTACCAGCCAGACGGCGATCGAGCTGGCGGGCAACAACCTCGCGAACGTGGCGACGCGCGGTTATCGCCGGCAGGACATGGTGATCGTTCCGGCCGGGGTGAGCGAGATCAGCGGCGGCAACTTTATCGGTCGCGGCGTACAGCTCGAGCAGATCGTCCGCCGCACCGACGAGGCCCTGGAAGGGCGCATCCGCGGGGCGGTGGCCGATCAGGCAGGCTCGCTTCTTCGGCAAGAGACGCTCTCCCAGATCGAGGCGCTTCAAAATGAGTTGACGGGTGTCGACCTCTCGACCCAACTCAACGAGTTCTTCAACGCGTTCGGCGATCTCTCCAATCAACCGCTCGACTCTTCGCTTCGGTCGCTGGTTGTTCAGCGCGGCGAGAATCTTGCGGGTTTCATCCAGGAGCTGCGGTCGAGCCTGACGGACGTCCGCGAGCAGATCGAGGCGCGGATCCGCAACGCCACCACGGCCGCCAACGACCTTCTTGATCAGGTCGAAGCGCTCAATAAGCAGATCTCCCTTACCGAAGGCGGCCTCGGCGGGGCACACGGCCTGCGCGACCAGCGCGACCAACTGCTCAGTGAACTCTCGAACTTCATGGACATCTCAGTCGCCGAGCAGGCCTCGGGGGTGGTCGATGTGTTTGCGGGCTCCACGCCGATTGTGCTCAACGGCAAGAGCCGAGGGTTGGAGGTGCAGGTCGAGACGGTGGACAACGCGGTTCGGCATACGGTCGTCGTCTCGGCCGACGGCAGCAAACTGAAGACGGGCGCCGGCGAGCTTGGGGCATTGATCGGCCTGCGGGAGGACACGATCGACCAGACGATGGCGACGCTCGACGACTTCGCCGGGCAGCTCATCTTTCAGGTCAATCGTGTTCACAGCGGCGGGCAGGGATCGAGCGGGTTCAGTGCCGTGACGGGCGAGTCGCAGGTGCTGGACGCAACAGTCGCGCTCAACGACGCGGCGACGGGTCTCGACTTCCTGCCGCAGCACGGCAGCTTTCAGATGCACATCACGCAGAAGTCCACCGGTCAGCGCATCACCACGATGATCAACGTGGACCTCGACGGCATCAACGCGGCGACCGACACGACGCTGACGAGCCTGGCGGCGGACTTGAACGCGGTGGCCAACATGACGGCGACGGCCGGCGCCAACGGCAGGCTCTCGATGTCGGTCGACTCGCCGGACTTCGAGATCACCTTCAGCGACGACACGAGCGGCGTGCTCGCGTCGCTGGGCATCAACACGTTCTTCACTGGTTCCGATTCCTTCGACATCGGCGTCAATTCCGCGATCAAGAACAACGTCGGCCTGCTGGCGGCGGGGCAGGGCAATGTCTCGGGCGACAACCGCAACGCGATTGCCCTGGAGGATGTCCGCGAGGCCGGCTTCGCGGAGATCGGCGGGCTCAGCTTGACGGGCATGTGGAGCCGGCACGTCGAGAACATCGCGATCCAGCTCGATCAGGCCAACCGGCAGGTGGAGGCGGACACGGTGGTGCGCGATGCGCTGGAGGCGCAGCAACAAAACGTCAGCGGCGTGAACGCGGACGAAGAGGCGATCAATCTGCTCACGTTCCAGCGGGTCTTTCAAGCCAGCGCGAAGTTCCTGAGCATCGTGGATGAAATGCTCGAGACGATCATGGGGATCATTTAATTTAGGAGTGCGAAGCCTCGAGCGGCTTTTTGAGATGAGTCGAATTGCGACCAATCTGACGCGGACCACGTCGATCCAGGTGACCGATCAACTGCTTAGCGCGCTGCGCAACACGCAGCGGCAGCTGGCGACGGTCGAGCGGCAGATCGCCACCGGCAAGGCGGTGGAGAAGCCCTCTGATGCGCCCGACAAGATCGCGGCGATCCTGCTGCTGGAGTCGCGGCTCGAGGCCCGCGCGCAGGAGGAGAAGAATGTCGTTCACGGGGCGGGCGTGCTGTCGAATGTCGACTCCGCGCTCAACGATGTGACCGACATCCTGCTGGAGGCGAAGACGATCGCGTCGAGCCAGATCGGTGTCGGGTCGGACGCTGTCACGCGCCGCAACCAGGCGACGGTCATCGATGCCCAGATCCAGGCGCTGACGGACATCGCGAACCGGCAGCACCAGGATGTCTCGCTCTTTGGCGGCGGTTCGTCGCTGAGCCGGACCGCGCCGGCGTTTCAATCGTTCCTTGGCGGCGTCCGCTATGTCGGATCGTCATCGAACATTCAAGGCGATTATGGGCTGGGCGCGCCGCTCGATTTCAACAGCAACGGCGCCGAGGCATTCGGGGCGCTGTCGACGCGGGTGATAAGCCAGGTCGATCTCGACCCGCAGCCGACGGCGAGCACGCTGCTGGCGGACCTCGCCGGAGCGGTCGATGCCGGCATTCGAAAGGGATCGCTGAACCTTACTGTTGATGGCACATCGGTGCTCGTCGACCTCACTTCAGCCGACACCCTGGGCGACGTGATGACACGGGTGAACGCCGCGATCACCGCGATCGATGCGACGGCGGGTTCGCTGGGACTCAATGGCGCCGGGTTTGAGCTTACGGCGGCGGCGGGCCACACGATCAGCATCGCCGACACCAACAACGGCCGGATCGCCGGCGACCTGGGCGTCGCGATCAGCGCGACCGGCGCTGCGACGGTGGGCGGCGACCTGAACGTGCGGTTGACCGAGCGGTCGCCGACCTCTGCTTTCGGGGCGACGATCGATTTTGCGTCCGGCCTGCGGATCACGAATGGCTCCGACACAAAAGTGGCTGATTTCAGCGGGGCCGCGACGGTTCAGGACATGATGAACATCGTTGCCGACCTGCGGATCGGCGTGCGGCTGGCGATCAACGAGGCCGGCACCGCGATGAACCTGGTGAGCGAGGTCAGCGGCATCGAGCTTTCGATCGGCGAGAACGGCGGCACCACGGCGCAGGACCTGGGCCTCCGCTCCTTCGGCACCGACACGCAGATCAGCGACTTCCGCTTCGGGCTTGGCATCGAGCCGGTGTCGGGACAGGACCAGTTTGAGATTCAACTTCACAGCGGCGCGAGCTTCAGTGTCAACGTGGCGAAGACCGGGACGGTGAGCGACGTGCTGGCCGCGATCAGCGCTGCCGCCGCCGGCGCGGGCCTGACCGTCGGCGCTCCCGGCGACGCGGGCACAGACTTCAACGTCGGTCTGGCGGCGATCGGCAACGGGTTCGCCTTCGAGGACGGCACCGCCGGCGCCAATGATTTCCGCGTGGCGCAGATCGGCACGAGCCTCGTCGCGTCGCAGCTTGGCATCTATCAGAACGCCGGCGCCGGCGGCACACTCAGCGGCGCCGACGTCGCGAAGGTGAAGACCGATTCCGTCTTCACGCATTTGATCGCATTACGCGACGCACTTCGCGCAAATGATTCCGCTGGCATCACGGTTGCTGGAGAGGGATTGGAGCGCAGCATTGATCATGTCACGCAGGCGCGTGCCCAGGTCGGTGTGAAGTCGCAAAGGCTCGAACAGCAACAGCAGAGGCTTCAAGAGATGCAGATTGCCGAGAAAAGCACGCTGAGCAGCCTGGCAGATGCGGATTTGACGGAAGTCATCACGCGGATGACGCAGCTCCAGCAGCAGCTCCAGGCGAGCCTTCAATCGGGGCTGTCGAGCATGCAGTTGAACTTGTTGGATTTCCTGCGCTAGTCGCGCAGGGTTTGCGCCGCCCGGTCGTCAACGGCCGACACATGGGCGGGAGTATGGCAGGACGCCGCGGGCACGAATTGGATCGTGCCCGCATTCGGCTCAGGATGACAGGCCGATCTGAGGAACATGGGATGTTGCTCAATACGTCGCGGTTTGGAACCATTGAAGTTGACGAGAACCGGGTGATCACTTTCACCAAGGGCCTGCTGGGCTTCCCTCGGTACAAAAAGTTTGTGCTGATCGAGCCCAACGACGAAGGCTATTTCTGGTGGATGCAGTCGACCGAGTCGCCGGACCTCGCGTTCGTGGTGACGGACCCGAGCCTCTTCGTGCCCAGCTACCGGGTGCCGATGAAGGCGGACCAGATGCAGGAGATCGGGCTTTCGTCGCTGGACGAGTCGCAGGTGTTCGTGATCGTGAACAAGCGCGACCAGGTGCTCACCGGCAACTTGCAAGGGCCGCTGGTGATTCACGTGGCGAGCCGGACCGGTGCGCAGCTCGTGCTGTCGGACAAACGGTTCACGACGCGGGTGCCGCTGGTGGAGCTGCCGCGGCCGGTGACGGCGATGTCGGCGTGAGAAAGAGGAAGTCAGCGAAGGATGATCGAGATGGCGCAAGGCGCGACGTTGGTACGAACGGGTAAATCCAAAAGTATGTGCCCGGTCTATCGAATGCCTCGCCCAAATCCTGACGCACGGATGCGTCGGGAATGCAACGAAGTACACCGAAGGAAGGAGCCTTCGACATGCTGGTGCTTTCAAGACACCGCGACGAAACGATCATGATCGGTGATGACATCGAAATCACCGTCGTGGACATCAAGGGCGACAAGGTCAGGATCGGCATCAATGCCCCGCGTGACATCCAGGTTCATCGCAAAGAGGTTTACGAGGCGATCAAGCGCGAGAACACGGATTCGTCACAGGTGCAGATCGACGACCTGACCGGCGCCGACCAGATACGCCCGCTGCGGCGGGGCCGGCAGGCACCCAACATCAACGGTACTCGCAAACTTTAACTCGAAGGTTTCAGCTCACGGCAAGTCCTCTACCTTGAATCAAAGTAAAGGGCTCGCAGAAAACCACCGGTCGTAGGCCACAACGGAGTGCCAGGCCGCCGGCGGATTGAACCGACTGACCTCGACAATCAAGGAGGATTGTCAATGTCCCGCATCAACACCAACGTCTCCTCTCTTATCGCCCAGAACAACCTCGCGAAGACCAACCGCGACCTGTCGACCAGCCTTCAGCGGCTGTCGACGGGCCTGCGGATCAACCGCGGAGCCGACGACCCCGCCGGGCTCATCGTCTCGGAGCGGCTGCGCAGCGAGATCAAGGGCGTGACCCAGGCGGTCGACAACTCCGAGCGGGCGGTGAACGTCATCGCCACCGCGGAAGCGGCGCTACAGGAGATCTCGACCCTCCTGACGGAGACCAAGGCCCTGATCATCCAGGCCGCCAACACCGGCGCTTTCAGCAAGGCCGAGATCGAGGCGAACCAGCTCCAGATCGACTCGGCCATCGAGTCGATCACCCGCATCAGCAACACCACGAGCTTCGCCGGCCTCAAGCTCCTCAACGGTTCGCTGGATTATCTCACCAGCGGCGTCAACTCGACCGAGATCCAGGACGTCAAGATCTTCAGCGCCAACTTCGGCACCAACTCCACCATCCCGGTGACCGTCGAGGTGATCAACAGCGCCGAGACCGCCAGCCTGTTCCTCAGCGGCAACACCACCGGCTCGACCGGCGCTCTCCTGAGCAGCGTGACCGTCGAGGTGCAGGGCATCAACGGCGTGCAGGTCTTCAGCTTCATCAGCGGCACCGCGCTTTCGGCGGTGGCTTTCGCCGTCAATCAGACCAGCGACGCGACCGGTGTGTCGGCGGCCTTGGTCAGTGCGACGAACCAGACCTCCGGCCTCGTGCTGACCTCCACCGGCTTCGGCTCCGACTCCTTCGTCAGCGTCCGTAAGATCAACGGCGGCTCATTCTTCCAGACCTACACCGCTCAGGGCGGCACCGCCACCAACCGCGACGCCGGCGGCGACGTGCTCGCACTCATCAACGGCAACCTCGCCCTCGGCGACGGCCTCCGCGTCAGCCTCAACGCGCCAACCTTGAATCTCGAACTTAATTTGACCCAGACCGCCGCCCAGCAGCTATCGACCTATTCCTTCACCGTCACCGGCGGCGGCGCCAACTATCAGATCGGGCCCAGCGTCAACTCGGCGCAGCAGGTCGGCTTCGGCATCCAGTCGGTCGCCGCCAGCCACCTGGGCAATGAAATCGTCGGCTTCCTCGAGAGCGTCAAGAGCGGCAACGAGAACAGCCTCGTCGCCGGCCAGCAGCGCAACGCCTCGCAGGTGATCGACGCCGCAATCGACCAGATCGCCGTGATGCGAGGCCGGTTGGGCGCCTTCGAACGCAACACGCTCCAGACGACCATCCGTTCCAGCCAGATCAGTCTCGAAAATCTGACGGCCGCCGAGAGCAAGATCCGCGACACGGACTTTGCGTACGAAACGGCCCGCCTGACCCGCGCCCAGATCCTCGTGCAGGCCGGCACCAGCCAGCTCGCCATCGCCAACAGCACGGCCCAGAGCGTGCTCGCGCTGCTCCAATAAGAAGAGGCGACTGGCGACAGGAGACGGGGGACAGGCAGCAGGTCAGAGCGGCAACATTACTACCACGCATCGGATTCACTCCGATCCGCACCCTTCGAACCGCCGACGCAAGCCGGCGGTTTTTTACTGGGGGTAGAAGTGCTCATTTGTAAGTGACTTTCGGTGGGGGTAACAATGCAGGCGCGGGGGGTTCAATAACGCCGTTGACTGGAAATTGACTGGATTTTGCCCCATCGGGTCCGTCGGAAGTTCTCGTTCAGGCGACGACGGGCCATGGGCTTTCACAACCCACTGCCGGCGGGGGATGGCGACCTCGACGGGCTTGCCACGGGCATCGAGGACCATGCCCAGGGCCATCGCATCTAAATCCCCCGAAATCACAGGGCCGCTGCTTCCCAAGCCGATGACCTCCCTGCTGGCAACCCTTCCGGCATGGAGGCTCATCATGGACGATCGGCCCGATACCGCCATCACCCGTCACTTTGGCGACCTGCCTGACCCGCGCATCGACCGCACCCGCAAGCATGACCTGATCGACATCCTCAGCATCACCCTCTGCGCCTTCCTCTGCGGAGCCGACACCTGGGAGGACGTCGCGGACTTCGGCCGCG
>Ga0163150_10002333_pt1 | contig 29342 bp, 20 predicted proteins | sample OliLakLV19P2IB_FD_148628 | JGI IMG/M metagenome (GOLD analysis project Ga0163150, IMG submission 148628) | Freshwater microbial mat bacterial communities from Lake Vanda, McMurdo Dry Valleys, Antarctica - Oligotrophic Lake LV.19.P2.IB | ecosystem: Environmental > Aquatic > Freshwater > Lake >...
CCACCGGCCACCGGCCACCACTCGCCACCGGCCACTTGGCCCCCAACCGCGCCATCCGCCAGCCAAGCTGATACCTTATTTGGATGGACCGCCGCAGTTTTCTTCAAGCCACCGCCATCGGCGCAGCGGGCGCTATGCAGGCTCGCAGCGCGAACGACAGGCCCCGGATTGCCTTCATCGGCGTCGGAGCCCGCGCCCAGGAAATCCTCCAGGCCATCCTCACCCTTCCCGTTGAGGTGCCGGGGGTCGTCGATGCGTATTCCGGCCGTGCTCAGCGCGCCATCGAGCGGACCGGTGGGCGCGCGCGTCGTTATAAGGATTACCGCGAGGTGCTCGCCGACAAGTCCATCGACGGTGTTGTCGTCGCCACTCCTGACCACTGGCACAAGACGATGGTGGTTGACGCCATGCGCGCCGGTAAGGATGTGTACTGCGAAAAACCGTTGACTTACCGCGCCGCGGAAGGTCATGAGATCCTCCAGACGGTAAAGGAAACCGGCCGGATCGTTCAGGTGGGTAGCCAGCCGATCAGCTCGGCGACACAGCGCCGCGCCCGCGAGATCGTCAAAGAGGGCCGCCTCGGACAGGTGACGATGATCCGCGCCGCCTACAACCGTAATACGGCGGCCGGAGCCTGGATCTACCCGATTCCGCCCGACGCTTCTCCATCCACCGTGGATTGGGAGATGTTCACCGGATCCGCCCCCAAACGCCCCTTCAGCCTCGAGCGCTTCTTCCGCTGGCGGTGCTTCACCGATTATTCAGGCGGAATCTCTACCGACCTGTTCGTCCACCTATGCACCTCAATCCATTTCATTATGGATGCGAAGATGCCCGCGCGCGTCGTCGCCATGGGCCAGTTGTATCGGTGGAAAGAGAGTCGCGAGGTCCCGGATACGATCAACGGGATCCTGGAGTACCCGGAAGGCTTCGCCGTAAACCTCAGCTCGACGTTCAACAATCAGAGCGCCGGGGAAACCGGGATCCAGATTCTCGGCACGAAGGGGACGCTCACGCTGGGCAACGATCTCGTTTTCACTCCCGAGATCGCTACTGAGGATAATCGCTGGATTGTTGAAAGCTGGCCGAGCAGCCTCGAGAAGTCTTACTATGAGGATCCAAAAGTAAGACAAGCAGAGCAGCCTTGGACCCGCGAGCCTAAGGTACTGGCTGCAGGCGAACGGTACCGTGAGCAAGGCCCCGAATCGACAGTAACCCATCTTGCTCATTTCCTTGATTCGATGCGTAGTCGTAAGCCTTACTGGGAAGACGCCCTTGCCGGACACCGGGCTGCCGCGTGTGCTCACATGATCAACCAAAGTGCTCGCGAACACCGTGTAATTGAATGGGATTTCAAGCGCGACGATATAGCTCGCGGCTGAGATCGGCGGCGCTCGTCTCGCAATCGCTACTTAGTACCCTACATACCCTCACGCCCCCCGCCGATGGGGGTAGGGAGGGAGCGTCGTGATCTCTGTCTACGCGTGCGAATCTCATCCGATCGTCGTCGAAGGACTCGTGCGTGTTTTCGAGTCTCACACCGAGTTTGAGTTTCACGGAGCCGGCACGACGATGGCGGATTCGACAGATGCCGTCCGGGTGCTGCAGCCAAACGTGATCCTCGTCGATCAGCTTTTTGGATTGAAGTCGATCTTCCAGTTCATGTCGGATTGTAGATCCCTGTCCCCGGACTCTCGATCCGTATTGTGGGTGAACGAACTCGCCGACGTAGAGTGTTTCCGGGTATTGCAGATGGGAGCGCGAGGCGTGCTAAAGAAGAATACGCCTGTCACAACGCTCTTCGATTGCTTACGCGCGGCGGCGGCCGGGACGGTTTGGGTCGAGAGCCCAGTCTCCACCGGCGTCTCTGGATTGGGGCATCGACGGGGCGCGCCCCGTCTCACCCCCCGTGAGCGCGAGATCGTCCACCACGTTTGCCGCGGCCTCAAGAACAAAGAAATCGCCGACAGTTTGTCGATCACCGCCGGGACCGTCAAGGTGCATCTCATGCATATCTTTGAAAAGACAGGCGTCAAGGATCGGTTCGAACTGGCGGTGCAGGGGCGCAAACTGTCAGGCGAAGTGGAGTAGTGGGCTAACGGCCAAACTTCCGTTCCCTCAAGCCTACAGAGAATTCCTGAACAAGGCGAACTAAAGAGGGAGGAGCGCGATCCTTGGCGTTATCACCCCAATCTGTTCTTCAGCCCTTCACTGAACGTCCCGCCGACTGGATCGGCCGCACGCTCGCTACGCCCTTAGGCAGGCTGGCCTTCCCTTCGCTGTCCGATCTGTTTTTTGTCGCGCTGATCGGTTGGTTGTTCATTGCCGGAGGTGACGGATGGAAAGGCCTCCTTCTCGATGGGGATTGCGGGTGGCACATCCGCACGGGTGAGTATATTCTCGACACCGGTACTGTTCCGAGGGTCGACCTCTTCTCTTTCACGAAGGGCGGTCAGCCGTGGTTCGCCTGGGAGTGGCTAAGCGACGTTTGTTTTGCAATTTTGTATCGCTGGGCCGGACTGAAAGGTATCGTACTAGCCGCCGGTGTGCTGATAGCAGCTTTCGCCACCATCGTCCTGCGGAGGATCTTCGCTCAAGGAGCCAACCTGTTTGTAGCGCTCTTGGTGGGCTTGCTTTCAGTCGGATCCGCCTCCATTCACTTCCTCGCCAGGCCCCACGTCTTCACGCTGCTGTTTCTTGCGATCTCGATGTGGATCATTGAGCGCGATCGAAAGGTTCAAAGCCGAAGAATCTGGCTTCTCGTTCCGCTCACGGTCCTGTGGACCAACATGCACGGCGGATTTCTCGCTCTAATCGCCGTCCTCGGCATCGTCACCTTGGGAACGGCCGTCGAGACATGGTTGGGTGAAGGGCCCGGATGGCGTGGTGTGGCCCGTTATGCGGCACTGACGACTGCTTGCGCCCTTTCCTCGGTAATCAACCCTTACGGGATTCAGCTGCACATCCACATCGCCGCTTATCTGCGCTCGGACTGGATCCGTAACGTCATCCAGGAGTTTCAGTCGCCCAGTTTTCGCTCGGAGAGTGTGATGCAGTTCGAGGCGCTGCTGTTCGTCGGTTTGATCGTGGCGGCATTGAGGCTGCGTCAGAAACGGGTAGTCGAAGCTTTATGGATTGTGGCCTTCGCCCATTTGGCGTTGGGTTCGGTGCGGCATATTCCGATTTTCGTAATCGTTGCGGCCCCGATCATAGCGGCCGACCTCACTGCCTGGTGGCGGCGGTGGTCAGCGACGATGTCTCCCCGGTCGGTCTTCGGAATCGTGGAGCAGATGGGCCGCGACCTAGCCCCAGGATTCCGGCGCAACACAGTCTGGCCGTGCTTGGCGGTGGTGGCGTTGGCCTCCATCGGCGAGTCGAAAAGCTGGCCGGTCGATTTCCCCGATGTCACTTTTCCAACCCGGATGGTTCGGAACTATCCCTCCCTTCTAACGGCGTCGCACCGGGTCTTTACCTACGATCAGTGGGCGGACTATCTGATCTTCAATGATCCGAAACGTAAGGTATTTATTGATGGCCGTAGTGATTTCTTTGGACCGGACCTTGGCGATGAGTACCTACGCGCCATGGGGGCGCACTGGGATTGGCGAGAGGTGCTGGACAAGTATCGTATCGATGTTGTCCTTGCGCCCGTCGCCTGGTCGCTAGCGACGGTTCTCAAACTCGATCCCTCATGGCGCGTTGTGGCGGATGACCGCCAAGCTGTCCTATTTGTCCGTGAACAGGGAAGACAGCCGGCTGGATCGCCAGGCGCGGCCGCGTCGGAAACGCCTGTTACCGCGCGCGTCGTCGCAATTCCGGCGGGACCGCTGGTAGTTGAACGGCCTAAATTTGCTAAGAATGCTGGAAATCTCGCAAGACTGCCGATGAGTACTTTGAGGGGGTCGGTACGGGACTAAGGTCCTAAGAAACATGAGTTTTGGGTGTAGACAACCCTAATGAAAGTTACCGACGCCGCCGAACTTTAGAAAGGAACCAGACGACTCAAATGAAACCAAATCAAATTCCGATGGAGTGGATGGGGCCAGCGACGTGGCGCCTGCCTTCGGGAAAAGCGCTGGCTGAGTTCGCGCTGCAGGCTGGCTTCCTGGCTCCGCTTCTGTTGGGTGACGGCGGGTTTCCGCGGCCTCTCCGTAAGCAGCGCGGTGATGCGCGAGGCCCTCAAGGCAACCTTACAAAGGTGGCGCGATGACCGCTCAGGTCGCGATTGCCGTCGCCGTAGGCCTTGCAGCGATTACCGACGATCTTCTCCGGCGGCAGGTATCCAACTGGATCCCGGCGCTGGCGTTCGTTGGTGGCGTAGCAGCGTTGACCGTCGAGCGCGGGTGGCGCGGAACCGGGTCGGCGCTGATGGGCACGGTTGGCGGTTTTGTTGTCTTTCTCGTTTTTTACTTACTTGGCGGAATGGGCGGCGGCGACGTGAAGTTAATGGCTGGCTTCGGCGCCGTACTCGGCTGGGAGCGGCTGCTCGAAGCCACCCTGTGGACTGCCGCCTGCGGCGGGCTGATCGCCCTCGCAACGATCGCGCTAGCAGCTTTGCGGCGCCGTTCAGTAATAGCAATTCCCTATGCCCCGGCAATCTCGTTGGGAGCATGGCTTGCGTTGATTCCGAAGATTTAAATAGCAGAATTCCGGTCGCGGAGACGTGACTGAGCAGCTAATGCGCAAAGGGTAGGAGACATTCGATGGATCGCAGATTTTTGACAGTTCTGGGCGTCAGTCTGGTGTTCGCCCTGGTGGTCTCGAGCATTTTCTATCAGATTACGGCCCGGGCCGGCAGCGGTCCCCGGAAGGCCGAGGCCAGCGAGCAGAAGGACATCGTGATTGCCGCACGCCCTCTTGGTGTGGGTGTCACGGTCAAGCCGGGTGATGTAAAACTGGCCAAGATTGCGGTCGAATCATATCCCAAAGGCGCCTTCGGCAAAGTTGAAGAGGTAATTGACCGGCCTGTCGTGAGCAATATCCTCATGGATGAACCACTCCAGGAAGGACGCCTCGCGGTACGCGGCAGCGGACTCGGCCTGGCGCCGATCATTCCCGTCGGTATGCGCGCAGTCTCGGTTCGAGTTAACGACGTCGCCGGTGTCGCTGGCTTTGTCTTGCCAGGCATGCGCGTCGACGTCCTGGTAACGGGCCGCCCTCCGTCAACCGAAGGGTCCGTAACCAGCACCTGCCTGCAGAACATCCTCGTACTCTCCGCGGGCCAGACAATCCAACCGGATGCCCGCGGCCAAGCCATCCAGGCGCCTACTGTAACCCTGTTGGCTACACCTGAGCAGGCAGAAACTCTCACTCTTGCCAATGCTGAAGGCCATATCCAATTGGTTCTCCGCAACGGCAGTGACCAGACCATCGAGAAAACCCCAGGCCGGCACGTAGCCGACCTCTACGGTCGATCGCGGAAAGCGGAGGCGGCTCCGGCTGCTCCTCGTGCACCGCGCCCTCGTACGGCAACCGTGGCGGTAGCAATTCCTACACCCCGCGCCCCCGCACCGCCTCCTCCACCAGACCAAGTGGTCGTGATTCGCGGCAATCAACGCGTTGTTGAAATCGTAGGCAAGTAGATTCTTTGTAAAGCAGGCCTAATATGACGAGCATTACTGACACCCTTAAACTGTTCTTCGGATTTGCGGTTCTAGCGATGACGACGCTGGTTACGCCGGTGGTAGCGCAGACGTCCGCCGAGGAACTTCGGCTGACCGTCGGTAAGAGCGTTGTCATCGATTATCCGAGCGACGTCCGGCAGATCTCAACCAGCGACCCGGCGATCGTTGACGCTAGCCCCGTCACCACGCGCGAGATCCTCATGCATGGCAAGGGGCTTGGCAGCGCGACGATGATTGTCTGGAGTAAGGATGGACAACGAACGTTCTACAACGTAACGGTCGATCCGAACCTCGACCCTCTCCGGCGCCTGCTGAAGGAAACCTTTCCGGCTGAGGAAATTCGGGTCCAATCCTCGCGGGATTCGCTGTCTCTGACCGGAAAAGTGAGTTCGCCCCTTGTTGGTGAGCGCGCAACGGCACTCGCTACGCCGTTCGGTAAGACGATCGTCAACAACCTTCAGATGGCCGTCGGCCCCATCGATAAACAGATCATGCTGAAGGTCAAGTTTGCCGAATTGGATCGAACCCGTGCCGCGCAGTTCGGCGTGAACCTGCTATCCACCGGAGCTACGAACACCATCGGAGCCACTTCTACGGGGCAGTTTGGCGGGGCGAAGCCTTCGTCTATCGGCGGTGGTGATAACCAGTTCACCATCTCCGATGCACTCAACATCTTCGCTTTCCGTCCAGACCTGAACCTCGGCGCCTTTATTAAGGCCCTCCAGAGCGAAGCGGTCCTTCAGATTCTTGCCGAACCGAATCTCGTCACAACTAACGGGAAGGAAGCCTCATTCATCGTCGGCGGCGAGTTCCCGGTCCCGGTTCTTCAGGGTGGCGGAAATGCCGGGGCGGTCACGATCATGTTCCGTGAGTTTGGTATCCGCCTGCTGTTCACGCCCGTGATCACGGAGAACAACACCATCAAGTTGCACCTTCGCCAGGAAGTCTCCACCATCGATTTAGCCAACGCGGTCAACTTCAACGGCTTCACTATTCCGGCCTTGGCCACCCGGCGAGCCGAGACCGATGTTGAGCTCGGAGCGGGGCAGAGCTTTGTCGTTGCCGGCCTGATCGACAACCGCGAGACTGAGAGCTACGCGAGGATTCCCGGGCTTGCCAGCCTTCCCATCTTCGGGGCGCTCTTCAAGACCAAAGACGTCAAGCAGAGCCGCACCGAACTGGTCCTTATCGTGACGCCGGAAATCACGGCGCCGCTTAACGCCGGCGATAAACACCCGACCCCCTATTTCCCGAAAGACTTTTTGGTTCCAATAACGCCTCCCGCCGCGGCTAAGGCTGCCAGTGCGCCGCCGCTTCAGACGAAGGCTTCCAATGACAAGGACGGAAAGACATCCGGACGCCGCTGGCTGGCATTCCGCCGAGCGGGTAAATAGAGACAGTCAGACATGAACGTTTAGGTACTGAGGTCATGAGCGTGCGCAATCCAAGACGACGGGCTGAACTTACGGCGGTGCTGATCGCACCAGACCGCGAACTCGCATTGCAGTTCACCGAGTCTATCGCGCAAACCCGCGCGTTCCAACTCGTCGCGGATCTGAAGACCTACGTACCCGAGCAGACGCTCGAAATGCGCTTACGTCAGTTAAAGCCGGAAGTCGTGCTCGTCGATGTTGCCTCCGATATCGACCAGGCTTGCGGCGTCATTGGAGCGGTGGGGCGCATACTCCCGGAATCTTCCGTTATCGCCCTCCATCGTGTCAGCGATTCGGAGGCGATCCTGCGTACCCTGCGCGCCGGAGCGATTGAATTCCTGCACGCGCCGTTCGACCCAACGATTCAGGCGGACGCCCTTGAACGGCTCCTGCGTATGCGACCCTCCGAAGCGGAGGAGGAGGCCGATCTCGGCAACATCATTGTTTTCTCAAGTGTAAAGCCAGGCTCGGGCGCGTCGACACTGGCCACGCAAACTGCCTTCGCTCTTAAACGCCTCACCGGCAAGCGGGTGCTGCTTGCCGACCTTGATCTCACCGGCGGCACCATCGGCTTCTATCTCAAGTTGAGCCATTCCTATTCGCTGGTGGAAGCTATGCAGCACGCCGAGCATATGGATCCGGCGCTGTGGAGTTCGCTTGTTGTGAACTGTGGAGGCGTGGACATAATGCCTGCTCCAGCCGCCCCTTACGCCGAGATGGTGGAGCCCAGCCGATTGCATGTCGTCCTCGAGTATGCGCGGGCGTACTACGACTGGATCATCATCGATCTCCCGGCGGTTTTCCAGAGAGTTAGCCTGGTCACCCTCTCTCAAGCCGAGCGTGCGTTTCTCGTTTCCACCGCGGAGCTTCCTAGTCTCCACCTGGCCCGCAAGGCGGTAAACATGCTCCAGCAGCTCGGGTTTCCGAAGGAACGGTTCCACATCGTCGTCAACCGGGTAAGCAAGAAGGATGGCATCGGCACCGGGGATATGGAGAAGCTCTTCAATTGTCCCGTCCATGCCGCTTTTCCGAATGATTATTTCTCCCTGCATCGTGTAGTGACTCTGGGACAGCCGCTCGGTGGGGACGGTGAGCTTGGCCGGGCCATTGAGAACTTGGCCGGCAAACTGTCCGGCCAGATGGCGACCGCCCGCAAAGGTCCCCTCGCTTTGCCGGATGTAAAGCTCGCATTTTCGGTTTTGTAAAGAACAGTCATGTTTCCATCGATTGATCAACGTCCATCACAGCAACTCACCTGGGAGCAGCGCCTCCTGAAGAGTTCGTCGCGGACAAAAGCGGCGCTGAAGCCGGAATATCAGGAACTCAAGTTCACCCTTCATCGGAAGCTGGTGGACAAGATTAACCTCGAAGCCCTGGCCACGATCGATAATCAACGGGTCCGCAGCGAAGTGCGTCAGGCACTGATTGCGCTGCTCGACAGCGAACCCACGCTACTCAGCGCGATTGAAAAACAGCAGATCAGCGACGAAGTCCTCGACGAAGTTTTTGGTCTTGGACCACTCGAACCTTTGCTGCAGGACCCCACCATCTCCGACATCCTGGTGAACGGAGCTAAGCAGGTGTACGTCGAGCGTAAGGGACTGCTCGAACTTACGAACGTCGCGTTTCGTGACGATCAGCATCTGCTCCGCATTATCGACAAAATTGTTTCGCAGGTCGGTCGCCGCGTGGACGAATCGACGCCGATGGTAGACGCTCGGCTCATGGACGGGTCTCGCGTCAACGCGATCATTCCCCCGCTCGCGATCGACGGGCCGCTTCTGTCAATCCGCCGCTTCTCCACCGACAAGCTAATGCCGCCAGACCTTGTGCAGCGGCGGGCGGTGACGCAGGGAATGATGGAACTGCTGGAAGCCGCGGTCAAAGCCCGGCTGAATATCATCATCGCGGGTGGAACCGGCTCCGGAAAGACTACTCTGCTCAACGCGCTTTCGTTCTTCATCAATCCTAAGGAACGTATCGTAACCATCGAGGATGCGGCGGAACTTCAGTTGAAGCAGCCGCACGTCGCGCGACTTGAGACACGCCCGCCCAATCTGGAAGGAAACGGGGCGGTCCGCCAGCGGGAGTTGCTCATCAATAGTCTTCGCATGCGTCCGGATCGGATCATCTGCGGTGAGGTCCGAGGTGAAGAAGCCCTGGACATGCTTCAGGCGATGAACACAGGTCACGACGGTTCGCTTACAACGATCCACGCCAACAATCCCCGCGATGCGGTCTCCCGCCTTGAGGTGATGGTTTCGCTCGCCAACTCGAACATGCAACTCGTCAGTATCCGTCAGCAGGTAGCGAGCGCCGTTAACCTGTTTGTTCAGGCCGCGCGCATGAGTGACGGATCCCGCCGCGTCACCAGCATCACGGAAGTCACCGGCATGGAAGGCGACATTATCACTCTTCAGGACATCTTTGTGTTCGAAAAGCGCGGACTCAGCCCTGAGGGGGCCGTGGTTGGACGGTTCGCAGCCACCGGCATTCGTCCCAAATTCTACGAGAAGCTGCTAGCGGCGGGTATCCGGCTTAGATCGGATTTGTTTGAGGAAGTAGTGGAGGTCTAGATCATGACCAGCTTCATTCTAGTCTTCGTTGGCATCTGGGCGGTCGTTATGGCCATCTGGTTCTTTGTCTCGAAGGCCTTTCGCACCGCGGACGTGGACCGCATCAAGAGCCGTCTGACGGGTGGGGGCTCGTCGGGCAAGGGAAAGAAGGGCGGTGCGCCTGACGCCAAAAACCTGATTCACCAGGAAGCAGGTCCGGGTCGGATTAACGACCTGCTGAAGAAATACAACTTATTCCCCGTCATTCAAACTCTCCTTGAACAGGCCGGTCTGAAATGGGATCCCTTGAAGCTGATCCACGCTTGCGGTTTTGGAATGGTTGTCTCTTTCGGCGCCGCCTGGAGTTTTGTCCCAGGCAACTTCCGATCTCTCGCCATCGTGGCAGCGCTTCTCGGCGGCACGATTCCCTTGCTATATGTGCTCCGTCTGCGCAAAAAGCGCCTCTTCCGCTTTGAGGAGCTATTCCCGGAGAGCCTTGAGTTCGTGGCCCGCTCGATGCGGGCCGGACACGCATTCTCGGTTTCACTCGAGATGATCTATAAAGAGTTTCAGGAGCCACTCGCGGGCGAGTTCCGGCGGACCTTTGAGGAGCATAACCTTGGCCTGCCTCTCGAGGTGGCGCTGCAGAAGCTCGCAAAGAGAATTCCGTCCCTCGACGTTCACTTTTTCGTGTCGGCAGTCCTGCTACAGAAGCGGACCGGCGGCAACCTTGCCGAGATCCTCGACAAGCTTGCATATATCATTCGGGAGCGCTTCAAGCTTCGCGGCAAAATTCGGGCCATCAGTGCGCACGGCCGGATGACCGGAACGGCTCTCACTCTGATTCCGGTTGGCGTAGCTGTACTTATGTTTTACGTGAACCCGGATTACGTGAAGTTCTTCTTCACGGACGAAGTCGGCAACATGATGCTGGGCGCGGCGGTCGTTCTCCAACTCATCGGCTACGCCGTTATTCAGAAAATCGTCAAAATTGAGATCTAAGTATGACAATCCTCGCAACTGCCATCTTATTCGTTCTGCTGGTACTCGGGCTTTCGGTGGTCGGCATGCGCTTCTACGTGCGGCCGAACGAGGCCTTGGAGCGGATCGCCGGAAGCGGCATCGACACCGGTGAGGAAGTTCCCAAACACCCTAGCCTCGCCTTCCATGATCTTGTAAAAAGGCTCGGCTCGATCGTTCCGGCTTCACCCAAAGATGTGACGGTGATGCAGCGGCGCTTGATTCGTGCCGGATTTCGCGGGCCGAACGCACTCAAGGTTCTTTACGGCGCCAAGGTCCTGCTGGGTGTAGGCCTACCTCTCGTGGTGACGGCCTTGATCGCGAACTCGTCCGCGGAAGCTACAAACAAATTTGGCGCGGTCCTGGGCGCTGTGGCGGTCGGTTTCTTCGGCCCGAACGAGTACGTTCGGATGGTTGCCAAGCGGCGCCAGCGCCAGGTTGCGCGGGGACTTCCTAATGCCCTCGACCTCATGGTGGTCTGCGTCGAATCGGGACTCGGCCTCGATCAGGCGATCCTCCAGGTTGCCAAGGAGCTCGAGCACGCCCATCCGGAGATTACCGAAGAGTTCACCCTGGTGAATCTCGAACTGAAAGCCGGCAAGCGTCGAGTGGAAGCGTTACGGAATCTGACGGAACGTACGGCGTGCGAGGATCTCAAGAAACTTGTCGCCGTTCTCATTCAAGCCGATAGATTCGGCACCGGCATTGCACAGAGTTTGCGCGCTCATGCCGATTATATGCGTGTGCAGTCACGGCAGATTGCCGAAGAGAAGGCGGCGAAGCTTGGTGTAAAGCTCGTTTTTCCGATCTTCTTCTGTATCCTCCCGTCTCTCTTCGTCGTGACGGTGGGGCCGGTAGTGATGAAGATCATGCGGGAGCTGATTCCGATGATGAACAACATGTAGTGAACAGGTGGCGCGAGCGCCTGATCGGGTGTGTGACTCGCGACTTTGCGGAAAGGAGAACAGTGATTATGGATAGCGGATTCATTCGGATCGTATGCGCGGTCTTGGCCGTGGCGTTTCTCGGTCTAATCGTGCTTCGTCGCAAGAAGAGCGTCGATTAGCGACTTCGGTGGCACAGCCGGAAAGGGGCGCGGGAATGGGATGAGCGCGCCCCGTTAAGGCTGTAGGTGAGTACATCTTGCGTTCAACGGCTTCCGAGCTGGGTGCGCGGGAAATCAAAGGCTTGGCGGGAACCCGTCGGGGTGTTCGTCAAAACTGACCTGGATGGTATGTCTGGGCTTGGCGGAGAAGTAGATTGTTCGAGGAGTTTTGGAGCTGAATATGCTACGCAAGTTTTCTCTGTTTGCGATCGGTTTGCTGATGGCAAGTGCCGCCTGGGGCGGCACATTCGGTAAAGTAGTGGCCATCGGCGGCGCCGCCTCCGATCTGGCGCTCGATGAAGGGCGCGGTCTCTTATATATCGCCAATTTCACCGCCAATCGCATTGACGTAATGACGCTGGCGGATAACAGCATCCAGACGTCGATCAACGTGGCGGCGCAGCCGAGTTCCATCGCGCTTTCTCCAGACGGGCGCTATCTCGTGATAACCCACTTCGGCAACTTCGTCGCGCCGGGATCCTCTGCCAACGGACTGACTGTCGTCGACCTTAATACCAATGGCAAGCAGAGCTTCGTGCTTGGAAATGCGCCGCTCGGCGTCGCCTTTGGAATTGACGGCCGCGCGTTCGTCGTCACGACGCAGGAGTTCATCGTTTTTGACCCGGTACTCGGAACGACACAGGTGCTCGATACTATCTCCGGCGTGGTCGCCAAACCCCTGCACGTAGCGCCTGCCAACTTTCCGCCAAACATCACCGCTGCATCCATCAACGTGTCCAGCGATGGCCTCTGGATGTATGGTGTCGGCGGTTCTACCGGAACGTTTACGTTCCGCTACGACGTTCAGAATCGCGCTGTTTTGCCGGGCGGTGTCATCCTCGGAGAAGGTGGCCTGCTTGGGCCGCGGGTGGTTAGCATTAACCGTGATGGATCACTGGTCATGGTCGGCTGGTTGATGGTGGATGTCCGTACCGGCACCTTCATTAACCAGTTCGGAGTGCGTACGAATGCCCTGAACGTTGGAAGCACCGCTTTTGATAACGGGCGCGGAGTGCTCTACGCGCAGTTGCCTCAGACGGCCGGCGAACTACCCACTCTTAAGATTCTCGATACCCTTAGCTTCGCCGTGCGTGAGAGATTGCAGCTGCCCGAGAATCTCGCCGGCAAGAGCCTCCTGTCCAGCGATGGGAACGTTCTTTACTCCATTTCCGACAGCGGTGTTCTCGTGATGCCCGTGGGCTCACTCGATCGGCAACCCCGCATCGTTGCGTCGGCGGAAGACCTGGTGTTCCGCGGCAATTTCTGCGACCGGCGCGTGGCCACACAACAGGTGACCATCACCGATCCGGGGGGAAACCGAACTCGTTTCTCGATCACATCAACTTCGCCGGGCATCTCGATCTCCCCTTCGTCCGGCATCACCCCGGCCGTTGTCCGCGTCAGCGTCAATCCCAACGCCTACCAGAACCAAAAGGGAACATCGGTCGCGAAACTCGACATCACTTCTACGGATGCAGTCAATTTCCCCGCGTCCGTCCGCGTCCTGATCAACAATCGCGAGCCGGATCAGCGCGGGACCTTCGTGAATATTCCCGGTACACTAACCGACATTCTGGCTGACCCGTCTCGCGACCGGTACTTTGTTGTCCGCTCGGACACGAACCAGGTTCTGGTGATGGATGCCAACAACAATACGCAGATCGCGGCGTTGAACACCTACAACACGCCGACCACGATGACGACCACCTTCGATCGCCGATACCTGCTGGTGGGCCATATCGATTCGCAGACGCTCGCCGTTTGGGACCTTGAGAATCTTGCCGCGCAGACTCCCGTCCGGTTGCCAAGCGGGCACTCGGCCCGTTCAATCGCGGCCTCCGCGAAGGCATTGCTCGCGTTCACCAACGATGTAGAAGGAAAGGGCCGAATCGTGCGGATCGACTTCGACACTCGAAGCTCAATCCAACTTCCGACGCTCGGTATTTTCACCAACGACCTAAATCCGAACGGTGTGATCACGGCTTCGCCCAATGGCAGCTCGATCCTGTTTGCAGCTCCAGACGGCAATGTGATGTTGTATAGCGCCGTCACCGACAGCTTTACGGTCTCCCGCAAGGACCTTACCGCGCTCGGCGGAGCATACGCCGCATCCAGCTATAACCAGTACGTGGTCGGTAACAACATCCTGAACGCGTCCCTGGTTCCCGCCGGTAAGCTCGAAGCCGGGACGGGAACTTCGTCGGGATTCGCGTTCGTCGACACCGCCGCATACCGCACGACGGCGCCGGACGCGTCATCCGCCGGCGTGATTCAACGCGTCGAGCTGAGTGCCTCCTCCGCGGGGATCCGCGCTACTCGTATGACCGAAGCGCCGTTGCTCGCCACTGCCACCCGTCCCTTCATTCGCACGCTTGCCCCTCTCTATAGCCGGACCGCCATCATGAACCTGAGCGTCTCCGGTGTCACCGTGCTGCCCTGGACTTACGATGAATCCGTAGCCGCTCCCCGAATCAGCCGCGTGGTGAACGCCGCTGACCTGAGTCCCGGCCTGGCGCCCGGCGGTCTGATTACGCTCTTCGGCAGCCAACTGAGCCCGGTCAACCTCGCGACAAAGGAGATCCCAATTCCAACCGCACTCGGCGAAAGCTGCCTTACGGTGAACGGACTCCCGGTCCCGGTGTTATTCGTTTCGCCCTCGCAAATCAACGCGCAGCTTCCCTTTGAAACTACTGGCCAGGTGACGATGGTGCTGCGCACTCCCGGCGGCGTCAGTGACAACTTTAACCTAATCGTTCGGCCCGCCGCCCCGGGGATCTTCCGTAACGGGGTCGCCGGACCGGACAGCGACATCCCCACTGTGATCCGCGATGCCAACAAGCTTCTTGTAACGCCATCGAATCCGGTTCATCGCGGCGACAACCTTGCGATATTCCTCACGGGCATGGGACAGACAAATCCCGCAGTTACGGCCGGCATCCCATCGCCTTCCGATCCGCTCGCCTCTACGCTGATCACCGCCGTCGTCGACCTCGGCGGCACGGAATTACCCGTTAGTTTCGCCGGACTCGCGCCCGGACAGGTGGGCATCAATCAAATCAATGTGAGCATTCCACGCAACGTACCACTCGGTATCGAAGTGCCGCTCACTATCAATCAGGGTGGATCTTCGACCACCATCACGGTCAGAGTCGTCGACTAGACAATCAGGGCCGCGGGGGAACCGCGGCCCACCAACCTAAAGAAATCATCTCGATTCGGAACAAACTATGAATTCGATTACCCGAAGTCTGCTCGCTCTCGCCATCGTCGCCACGCCTGCTGCGCTTGCCCAAAAGTGGGAGTTCGGCGGCGGCGCGGGCGGCGGTTTCTATACTTCGCAGGACATCAGCGCGCCCGCCGGAACCGCCGTCGCGAAGTTCTCCAGCAACATTGCAGCCGCAGCGTGGATTGGCAACAACAACGGCACCCTCTTCGGCGGCGAGCTTCGCTACGACTGGCAGAAGGGTGACGCTGAGCTCAAATCGGGCGGGACCAAAGCGAACTTCAGTGCTGTCACGCACTCGCTTCACTATGACTTCCTGCTGCATTTCGCCCCACGAGACTCCGCCGTTCGGCCGTTTGTCGCCGCTGGTGGGGGTTTCAAACTTTACCAAGGTACGGGCGAGGAAGTCGTCTTTCAACCGCTTAACCGCATCGGGCTTCTAACCAAGACCACGGAGATCAAGCCCCTCGTCAGCCTCGGCGCCGGCATCAAGTTCAAAATCTCGCCGGGCCTCGGACTGCGCGCCGAGATTCATGACTTCCTATCGCCCTTTCCGGATCAGGTCATCGCGCCCGCAGCCGGTGCGAAGGTCGGCGGCTGGGTCCACGACTTCGTAGTCACCTTCGGCCTGAGTATTCTTTTCTAAGCCTACTTAACGCATCGTGATCGAAACGTTCCGGCAGCACTCGGTGTCCGGTCTAAATCACGTGTGACTTATAGTGGGGAAGTGCCAGCAAGACTGATCCTGTTCCTTGCGTTGGTCCTGCTGCCGCAACTCCGTGCGCAGCCGCAGACCAGCGCAGCCAAACCGGCCGACTCAAATCATCTTATCGGTAGCAATTCCTGCCGTAAGTGCCATCCGGACATTTGGTCCACTTTCTATAGAAACCCGCACTACAAGAACCTCGCCAACGCTCCCGACGCTCGGCCCGGCGAACCCTCCAAGGCGGCTGGCTGTGAAACCTGTCATGGCCCCGGAGGAGCTCACGTGGCGGCCGGAGGCGGGAAAGCGACCATCATAGCCTTCTCGCAACTGGCCCCCAAGCAGTCCCTCAACGCCTGTCTTGTCTGCCACGAAAATACTCTATCCCGGGCCAACATCCGGCGTTCGCAACACACTCTGACCGACGTTGTTTGTTCGAGCTGTCATTCGATCCACAAGTCCCCGGTCGCCAAAAACCTTCTCGCCCGCAAGCAAACCGACCTCTGCTACAGCTGCCACTCAAACGTCCGTGCCCAATTCTCGATGCCCTTCAAGCATCGCGTTAACGAAGGCTTCATGAACTGCACCGATTGCCATAATCCGCACGGTTCGTTTGCTCCCACTTGGCGCACGGCATCCAGGCCTCGGATGGTTCAGCAAGCGCTCGCCAACGAGCAGCCCTGTCTCAAATGCCACTCCGACAAGCGCGGACCCTTCGTCTTTGAACACGCTGCCGTCCGCGTGGATGGGTGTGAATCCTGCCACTTTCCGCATGGATCGCCGAACCCGCGCCTCATGCGCCGGCCGGTAGTTTTCACCATGTGCCTCGAGTGTCATAACGGCCGAGGGAACTTTGGCCGAACCGCCGACGGCGTCACCCCTCAAAGCCCATCTCACAATATGGCCGATCCTCGCTACCGGAACTGCACCACCTGCCACGTCCGCATTCACGGTTCTAACGCCGATGCGAGGTTTCTGCGATGAAGTTCCTCGGCGCAGTCCTGATCACTGCCGCAATAGCCCTCGCGCAACCCACCGTCGCGCCTACCGCCGAGCCCGCCGGTTCCACTCGCGGGCAGAATGCCGGCGCCTACAATATCGTCAACTCCTTTGAGACCGGCTACCGCTTCGCCGAGATCGGAGGCGACCTCGGCAAGTATCGCAGCGACGTCAACTTCACGAGCGGCGTCCGGCTTCTCTCCAGCAGCCTGATGATCCACTCGCGCGAAGGCCACGGACGCTTCTTCGACCAACTCGTGCTGACCACGCAGGGCCTCGGCAACGACCCGTACGAGAACGCGATCCTCCGCATTGAGAAGAACCGCCTCTACCGTTTCGACATGTCATGGCGGCAGAACGAGTACTTCAACCCCGCTCTTACCATCGCCTCCGGTCTGCATGGCATGAACACGCTACGCCGCTTTCAGGATTACGACCTGACGTTGCTCCCGCAGTCGAGCTTCAAATTCTTCCTGGGTTATACCCGTAATAATCAGTCGGGACCGGCGCTCACCACGATCCAGGTTTTTGATTCGCGAGGTGACGAGTTTCCCTTGTTCTCGAATATCCGCCGCCAACGCAACGAGTACCGTCTTGGAACCGAGATCAAGGCACTCGGTTATCGACTCAACCTGATGCACGGCTGGGACAACTTTAAGGAGGACACTCCCACCGCTCTGACTGCTGCGAGCGCCGGCGCCAACTCGAACGACGCAGTTACTCTGAACACGTTCAGCCGCGCCGAACCTTACCACGGCAACAGCCCGTATTGGCGCGTGACGCTCATCAGGGAGGATCGGAAAAACTACGCGGTGAATGGCCGTTTCACTTACACAGCCGGCCGTCGCGCCTTCGTGCTCGATGAGTTCGCCGGCGGCACAGCCCGCTTCGGCGCCTTCAACCGTCAGGTGCTCACCTACGGCGACGCCAGCCGGCCCGTTGCAACAGGCAACCTGACCGTGAGCCTCTTTCCCACCTCACGGCTCACTCTCACCAACCACACTTCCGTGTACAACGTTCGTACCGACGGCAACTCCTACTACCGCACCGTCGACAACGGGACACTGGCCACCGACTTCCTCAACTTCCAGTACCTCGGCATCCGCACGCTCGCCAACGAAACCCAGGTGAATTTCGAGTTCAGCCCGATGGCAGCCGCTTTCGGCGGATATCAGTTCTCCCACCGGCGCGTCAGCTCCATCGAGCGACTCGGCTTCACCGACGGTGGAGCACCCGACCTCGCCGCCGCCACTCAAACCAACCGCCTGCATTCCGGGATTCTCGGTGTCCGCCTGCGGCCCATCAAGCCTCTAGTGATCGTCCTTGATGCCGAACTCGGTCGCGCGGACCGCCCCTTCTATCCCACCTCCGAACGCGACTACCACCTGCTCGGCGCCCGTATCCAATACCGCAGCCGCAGCGTGACCTTCTCCGCCCAAGCGCGCTCCAACTACAACAACAACTCCACCTCGCTCACGAGTTTTAGTTCCCAAAGCCGCAATTACTCCGGCGACCTGTCCTGGAATCCCCGAACCTGGGTAGGCCTCGACCTTTCCTACGCGAAAGTCCACCTCTACACCGTTGGCGGCATCGCCTATTTCGCGTCAGGCGCGTTTGTTCGGAACGACCGATCGTACTACTACAGCAATATCCACCATGGAAACCTCACCGCCCGCTTCAGCCTTCGCCGCCGCGCCGATCTCTTCGTCGGCTTTAGCCGGGTGCAGGACACCGGTGATGGTCGAGCCACGTCCACCGGTGCCGGAATCGGCTCCGCTCTCCCGCTCTTTCAGACCGCACAAACCTATCCGCTGACATTCCAATCGCCGATGGCCCGACTCTCGCTCCGCCTTCGCGAGCGCCTCCACCTGAACGTGGGGTATCAGTATTACGGGTATCGGGAAGAGTTTTCAAACCTACAGAACTATAGGGCAAATACCGGATACACTAGCCTTCTCTGGTCTTTCTGACGATGTATCAGGCATGGACTTCCGTGCTACGCCACTCAACGTGACGACGCTTCTGGTGATCGTTCTTGGCGCGATTGCCGGGTGGTTCCTGGCCAAACGCCGGTACGAGAGCAACTTGACACTGTTTTTCTATCTGACCGTTCTCGTTTACGCTAATTGGTCAGACCGGTATGTCGACTCGACGCTCTTCGCCGTCGGCCTTGTGTTTGCCCTGCTCCTGCGGTTCGAATTTCTGAACCCGCCGCTGACAAAGCTTGTGATGGCGCTGGAGGTGTGCGCGCTGGTCGCGATCAACCTCAGCTATCTCGGCCAAGTCTTCACTTTTTAAGGAACACGCGCACAACGGACTCGCTTCGGCGCGCTCGGGCAGGCGTGTTCCCCCATCGTTTAGTTAGCGTCGCGCCTCCGCGGCCTGTACGCTCTAACTCTAACTAACTTAACTAACCAGCACTCTAGACTAGCGCCCCATAGCCACAGGCTGCTAGCTACGCAGCAGCGTCGCGCTCAACACGAGGTTGCCGCCTCGTATCTCCGCGCCCTCCGGGGCGTTGAAGAGGGTCGCGCTCACTTCAATCAGGTAGCTCTGACCTTGTGTCGCGACAAACTGAGGAAACCTCGTCGTCGCCGCGGTCGCCGACTGCGGCGTCACTGAGCACGCCAGTTCCTGATTGGCCGCGTTGTACACAGTCACCACCGTGCCGCTGTCCGTGCCTGTGTCTTCACGCCGACTCAGGAAGCTCAGGCGCAGCGTCCCCGACTCCGGCGCCGTCAATCGGAACCACACCGTCTTCGCGTCTTTCGACCGCGTGCACGAATGCGTTGGATCGCTGTCCGCCTCTGTTGCACTTGTCGTGTTCATCACGGCCACCGCTGGCAAGATTCCCAGCGCGAATGCGGACGCGCTCTCGTCGTTGCCCTGCGCTAAACGCGGCGCCGCCTGCGTCACCGTGATGGCCTTATCCTGCACCGCGATCATGTTCGTCCGTACCTGTGCCGTGGTGTTCATGGCCGCGGACACTATAAACCTGCGGCTTCCTTTACCGCCGGCTGGCGATAAAACGGTGGCTGCCGTGCTCGTGCCGAGAGCAGACCACGCGCAGCTCTCACCCGTGCTCAGATTCACGTCTGAAGTACCACCGAACGCCGGCATTTCTATCGCGGTGGCGGACAAATCGTACTTGCAGCCATCGCCCGTGCCGAGGAGGTTCGCCTTCCACGTTCCCCGTCCATGCGTAAACGCATAGAGCGTCGTTCGCCCGGCGCTGCGGTCGAGCGTGAGCGTCTCCGTCACCGCATTCGCGAATGGGTTCTCGTCCCGCGACCACGTAGCGCCCCCATCGATCGACCCGAACACGCCGAGATCGGTACCGAGATAGAGGCGCGAGGTGCTCAGTGGATCCACGATGATGGAGAACACGGGGATGTCGGGGAGGCCCGTGTCGCCGCTGCCGTCGATACCCTCCCACGTTGCGCCTCCGTCCGTCGATCTGTACACGTGATGCTGCGCTGGTTCGGCCTTGAACTGGCTATATGTCGCATACACCACGTCGGCATTCGACGGGTCGAAGGCGAGCCGCGAGAGGTAACCCGTTCGAGGCAAAATGCGCGGCCAGTCTGTCTCCTTGCCTGCGGTTAACGCTTCCGAGTTGCGGAAAATGAAGCCCGACGAAGTGCCCACCACGATTCGATTCGAATCGGAAGGAGCGATGGCGATCGCGCTGATGTTGCCGGTAGTGATCAGCGGCGCCGATGCTTCAGCCCAGTTCAGGGCTCCGTCCGTTGTCCGCCACAGCGTCCGCCCGCCGATGTACAGCCGCTTCGGGTCGCTCGGGTCCATTTCAAACGGCGTGATGAACATGAAGTTTGCGGGGGCTTCCGTGATGCCGCGGATTGCCGACGTGAAGCTGAGTCCGCCATTTGTGGAGCGCCCGAAGGTGAGCCCCTGCGATTCGCCGTAAACCAGATTCGGATCGGTTGGATCCACCGCCGTGAACCCCCCGTCGCCGCTCAGGATCCGCCGCCAATCATTGGCGCCCTGACTGTCGGTTCCACGCTGCGTGCCGTTATCCTGCGTGCCGCCGAAGTACGCCGAGCCCCCCGGATAAACGGAGCCGTGATAGAACTGCGTGGCCGAGTAGCTGTTGTTGATGCTGCGCCATGCCACCTGAGTCGGGTACGGCGGGCAGGCCGCGCGCTCACCTGTCGCCGTGGGAGCAACCGCGTTGTTCGTGCGATACATTCCACCGTCGGTGCCCACGATCAACGTCTGATTGGAGCTGCCGTTGTATGCCGGATGAAACGTGATGGTGTGCACGTCCGCGTGCACCAGTTGGGGCGCGAGCGCCTGCCAGAATCCGGCGATCCCCCAGTTAGCGCCGCCATCGTCAGACCGGAACACATCGATTCCGCCCGCCCAGACGACGTCCGGATTTGTCGGGTCAACCGCGATCACATTGTCGTAATCGCCCTGATTGGTGAAGGTGGCGCGCCCGTTGGTGCAAACGTCCGCCATCGATTCGCGCGGGTTGGTGAGCAGCAGCGTGTTCAGCCGGTTGGCATCTTTATTCGTCACCCGCGCTTCCCAGGTGTCCGCATCGCCATTGAAAATCGAGCGGTAGACCCCCAGCAGACCGAACCGAAAATCCCCGGTCTCGAGACTTGCCGCCATTGCGTAAACCATGCCCTGATTCGACGGCGCAAGCGCCAATGAAATACGTCCGGCGTTCTGTGGTGAGAACACATTTTCCCAAGCTCCGTTTCCGCCGGCGTCAATATTCCGGAAGATCGCCGTGGGTGAAGCCGTCGTCGTTCCGCAGGCCGCCAGCAGAAAATCGGTCGGCTGGTCGGTGCGGATCACCAGATCCTGGCAACCTGTGTTCGGGGACACGCGCGACAGCGTACGCCGCCAGGTCTCGCCGCCATCGAGCGACACCCACACGCCCCCAAAGGTCGCCGCGTAAACATGCTGGCTGTTGGAGGGGCTCACGACGATTTTGTTGGTGTAGTAAAAACTGCTGTTTACCGTCGCCTGCAGTTGGGTCCACGTCGCGCCGCCGTCCGTCGTCTTGAAAATGCCGAGGCCGCGGATCGAATCGCCGCGCGTCGAGCCGGTGTACCATTCGCCTGTACCGGCATAGAGAGTGTCGGGATTCCGCGGGTCCATCGCGAGCGTGCCGATGCCGATGCTCGGCAGCAGGTCTGAGAGCGGGAACCACGAATCGCCGGCATCAGTGGACTTCCATACTCCGCCGCCAACAGCGCCCGCGTACATGATCTTGTGGTCGTGCGGATGGATGATGAGTGAGCGCGTGCGTCCACCAACGTTGCCTGGTCCAAGGTGCTGCCATGAGCCGATCGCGATGTCGCGCGCTGCCGTCTTCGGCCGCGGCGCGACGAATTGGCCCGCGCTCAACGAGTAGACCGGCATTCGCTCCGCGCGTCGCTGCGCCTCGAGATAGCGCTCCACTGGCAGCGTTCGGCCATCAGGGGCGCGCTTGAGCAAATAGAACTCGGTGGCTTCGCGGTACTCGTCCTCTCGCTCGCGATCCTCTTCGGCTGCCTCCACCAATTCAACTTGTGGCGCCGGTGCAGGGTGCATGAGCGTACGCCGCGCCGGCATGCCGCAGCCCACGCACACCAAGGCGCACAGCCATCCCCACTTTCGATACATGATGCCTTTAGTTTATCCTCCGGCGGGCGGTGTAGATTGGAACCGATGACCAGACGTGAATTGCTCCTCGCTCCCACAGCCCTGCTCGCGCAGCCGCCACGCCCCAACATTGTCCTCATACTCAGTGACGACCAAGGCTACGGCGACCTGTCCATCCACGACAACCCCGTCCTCAAGACTCCCAACCTCGATCGCATCGCTCGCGAGGGCGTCCAGTTCACGCAGTTTCACGTCAACCCGGTCTGCTCGCCCACTCGCGCCAGCCTGCTCACGGGCCGCTATTACTACCGCACCGGCGTCGTCGACACGTTCCTCGGCCGCTCCATGATGCACCCGGATGAGGTGACGCTCGCCGAAGTCCTCCGCGGCGCCGGCTATCGCACCGGCATTTTCGGCAAGTGGCACTTGGGCGATCACTACCCGATGCGCGCTATCGATCAGGGCTTTGAACAGGCTCTTACTCACGACGGGGGCGGCATCGCGCAGCCTTCCGATCCGCCGGAGGGCAACAGTTATTTCAACCCCAAACTCAACTTGAATGGCCGGCCCGTCCAGCCTTCAGGCTACTGTACCGATGTGTTCTTCAATGAGGCGATGCGCTTCATCGAGACCAACCGCTCGCGCCCGTTCTTCGCCTATGTGACACCGAATGCCCCGCATACACCCTTACAAGTGGATGAACGCTATGTCGCGCCGTTCCGGAAAGCGGGCGTGAATGAGGTCACCGCCCGCGTCTACGGAATGGAGACGAACCTCGATGAGAACGTCGGACGCTTGCTCGCCCACCTGCGGAAACTCAATCTCGAACAGAACACCATCCTCGTCTTCATGACTGATAACGGACCTCAGCAGCCTCGCTACAACGCCGGCATGCGCGGCCTCAAGGGCACGGTCTACCAGGGCGGAATCCGTGTGCCGTGCTTCATTCGCTGGCCTCGCGTGGTGAGCCCCGGATCCACCATCGACCGTCTTGCGGCTCATATCGATCTGTTCCCGACCCTCCTCGATGCGTGCGGCATCACGCCACCTCCCGAGCCTAAGATCGACGGCTGGAGTCTGCTCCCCCTCATGCGCGACTCCTCCACCATCCGCTGGCGCGACCGCACTCTCTACTTCCAGTGGCATCGCGGCGAGAAGGGCGAGATGCACCGAAGCTGCGCTGCCCGGTCGCAACAGTACAAGCTCGTCAACAGCGCCGAACTCTACGATCTTGAAGCCGATCCGGCGGAGTCGCGCGACATCGCCGCCGAGCATCCCGGCATCGTCAGCCGCATGCGCGCCGGCTATGAGGAGTGGTTTCGCGATGTTGCCTCCACTCGTAATTTCGAGGCGCCGCGCATCTACATCGGCGCTCCGCGGGAGAACCCCGTCCTGCTCACGCGTCAGGATTGGCGCGGTCCGCGAGCCGGCTGGGCTGAGGATTCACTCGGCCATTGGGACGTGGATGTTCGAGCGGCCGGCGACTATGAAGTGGAGTTGATCTTCAAGGCCGATGCCGCCGCGCGACCGGTGAAAGCTTCCCTCAGCGGCGTTGAAGCCTCCACCCAAGCCGCACCCGGCGCCACCCGTCTGAAACTTCCGCTGCGAAAAGTGCCGCGCGGTCCCGCTCGCTTTGAAGCATCTATTGGCGACAACGGCGTACACTATGCCAACATTCGGAGACTCACATGATTCAACAAACTCATCGTTGACGCTGCCGCCGGACGGGCATCGCAAAGCTCGGCAGGGCCGCCCGGCCGAACTTCATCGTGATGCCGGTGGACCATCTCCGCCGTACTGACCTGGGCTCGCATCCCCAACGATCACCACCTCGAAGACGGCCAGTATCTTACGGAGCGCATCGGCGGATCCAGCAGCCCCGTTCATTCGCCGCCGCGCCTCGCAGCCGTTCTTCCTCTACAGTGCGTTCAATGCTCCGCACTACACGATGCATGCCCCGCGCGAAGTCTCTAGCGCTTCACCACAGTGGCGTCTTCTCGCCTCATGCGTGAAACGCGGCTCGCAGCTAGCCCCCGGCATGCTGCCGCCAACAGGTCATGTCAAAGCCCGCTGTGATAGGATTATCCGCCATGCGCGATCGCGGGATGATGGTGTCGCTTCTGGTGCTGGTGGGCGTCAATATTCTGAACTTCTATGATCGGAATGTGCCCGGCGCACTGGCGGAGCCGATGCGCAAAGAGTTCAATCTTACCGACGCTCAACTCGGCCTCATGGGCAGTGCGTTCATCTGGCTTTATGCGATCGTCGGCGTTCCTCTCGGACACATTGCGGATCGCTGGAGCCGTAAAAAGCTGCTCGCCGGAGGCATGGTTGTCTGGAGCCTTCTCACCGCAACCGCGGGCATGGCCACTTCATTCACGATGCTAATCGCGTCACGGCTGGGCGTCGCACTCGGTGAAGCGGTGGCGGCGCCTACCGGCACCAGTTGGATCGGCGATCTGTTCCCCGCGTCGCAGCGCGCTCGAGCACTCTCGCTGTTCATGCTCGGCGTCCCCATCGGAGGCGCACTCAGCTTCTTCTTTAGCGGCCCCATCGCGCAGGCCTATGGATGGCGCACCGCCATGGTATTCGCGGCCGTGCCCGCTCTGCTCCTCACACCCGCCCTGCTCTTTATACACGAACCGAAGCGCGGCGCCGCCGAAGCTCACCCGCATCACATTCAGGCCGCCGGCTCTATGTGGACCGTCCTCCGCATCCCGACACTCTGGTGGATTATCGCTTCCGGCATCTTCATCAACTTCAATATGTACGCCATGGGCAGCTTTCTGCCCGCGTTTCTCAGCCGCATCCACGGTGTATCCGTCGCCCAGTCAGGCATCTCCACCGGCATCGTGTATCTGATTGGTGGTGTCGCCGGCGGCTACCTCGCCGGGATGTGGGGCGACAAAATCATCCATCGCCGCAAGGATGGGCGCATGCTCTCGGCAGCCGTCTTCGCTCTACTAGGCGCCCCTGCCGCCTACATGGCCATCGTGCTGCCGGCGGGCACGCTGTTCCTTGCCACCGCGCTGCTCACCTTCTCCTACGGCACGATGAACTCCTACTACGGCCTGGTGTATTCGTCCATCCAGGACATCATTCCACCGGCTAAACGCGGCACCACGATGGCCATCTATTTCATGCTCATGTACCTGTGCGGCGCCTCGTTCGGCCCGTACCTGACAGGTCACTTGAGCGATACGATGGCGCGGCGGGCGGCCGATGCCGCGGGTTCCGCCAAGATCACGGAGGTGTTCCGCGCCACCGGCCTTCAACAGGCCATGGTGATCATCCCGGTGATGAGCATCGCCCTCGCCATCGTGCTGTGGGCGGGCTCCCGCACCATCATTCGCGACATGGCCCGCCGCGAAGAGGCGGTGGCTCTTGCGGCCGCCGGCGCGGCTACTTCGCCAACAGCTTCTTGATTTCAGCCGGCGGCTCAAACGTACCCGCCGGAATTTCGACGTCGAACTTAACCGCGTCCGCCGTCACCGCGATCTCATTGCCCATCATCTTCTGCAGCACTCGCGTGGGCACCATCAAGGTGTCGAACTCCTTGTAGTCTTTAGTGAAGACCTCCACCGGAATCTCGCCCATCGGAGTCGTCACCACGCGCGCCCTCTTGATGAGCAGACCGCTCTTCTTGCTGTAAAAGTTTGTTTCGGGCTGGCCCGCGGCCGGCGTCATCACCACCTTGTAGCAATCTTCGCCTTCCACGTTCTCCACGCCCGTGGTCTCCGCGCTCTTCCACAATTCGCGCCAGTAGAGGAGTCCATTGAAGCGCGAGTCGCGCAGGCGGTCGGCCTTCTCCGACCCCGTCACTACTCGCGGACCCGTCATCGGATTCGTCTCCCATACGACGCCGTTGAAGATGCCCTGGTCGATCTTGCCGACGCCTTCAAGCGTGATCGACTCGATGACGTTATTATTCGCATCGGCATAGCGAGTGCCGGCGCCTTTGATTCCTTTGCCGACAAACTCCATCGACATCGTGGCCTGCTCGGTCTTGTGCTTCTCATAGGCCTTCCGGCCGCCGGTGACCTCGATGTACTTGTCGATGATCGTCTCAGGTTTCGGCAGCGCTTCATCTGCCGCGAACAGTGAAAAGGAAGCGGCGATTGCGGTCGCCAGAGTAATTCGGAGGAATCGATTGCGCTTCATTTCTGATCCTTTTGCTTGCGAATATATGCGAGCGCGGCTTCAAGCACCGGGTCCCGGCCTTCAAGCAGCGCCTGACGCGTCAGCTTTACTTCTTCATCGGGAATCACGCCGATTCCCTCCAGTGGCTTGCCGCCCTCGGAGATGTAATTGGCGATGGCGTACTGGAATCCGTCGCCGTTGGGAAGGCGCTCGAACATCGACGGCAATGCTGCCCCCGCGCTCCGCGTCCCCACCACCCGGGCGCGCCCCAGGTCCTTCAAGCCGCCCGCGAAAATCTCCGATGTCGATCCTGTCAGAGCGTCGGTCAACAGCACCACCGGTCCATCGAAAGTCTCCGCCCGTGGAAACACCATGAACTTCAATTCGTTCTCTTTGGTCTTCATCACGCCGAGGCGCTGGTTCGGCTTCGACACAAACCATCCCGCCATCCCCATCGACATGGCGCCCAGGCCGCCAGGATTTCCGCGCAAGTCGATAATGATGCCGTCGCACGGCTTCGCGCCCATGCACGACTGCACGGAATCGCTGAACTGCGGCGCAATCCGGCCCGCGTCCATAAACATGTTGAACGCGATATAGCCGCTGCCCGACACCTTCTTCGATTCAAACCAGACGTGCTGAGTCGGCAGGTGACCAAACTTCGATTCCATCCCCCGCGGCGCCACCAGTTCCACCTCGAGTGGTACACGCTTCCCTGCCCCGTCCACAAACTCGGCCTTCGCTTGGGAGCCGCGCGGTCCTGATAACCCGGCTAGCAAAGCCCTGGCCATAATCAGTTCCCGTGTGGTGGTTTCCTTGTAGGTTTCCGACAGCTTCTTCAGCACCGGCTCAAGATCCTTGCCTTCCACTGACACCACTCGCCATCCCGGTTTCACGCCGGCCTTCGCTGCCGGTGAGTTTGCTTCCACCGTGGTCACCACAGCCTCGCCGTCGAGGATTCGCAGATCGAAACCGGGCTCGCCATCGCCCTTGGCCTTCGTCGCCACTGTCTCGTAGACATCCGACGGAATGATGTTGAAGTGGGTCATCTTCAATCGCGAAATCATGTCTCGCATGGCTGCCCGCGCCTCGCCCATACTCTTCGCGCTTTGCACTTTCGGCAGCAGTTCGTCGTGTATCTGTTTCCAGTCGACGCCCGCCGGCATCGGATCCCACATTTTGTCGCGTATGGTCTTCCAGGCGTACTCAAACGAGTCGACGTTCAGCTTTTGCTGCGCCGGCGTCAGGTCGGCTGCGCACAACGATATCGTCAGCAGCGCGGCGAGCAGAGGAGGTTTCATAAGCAGGCTCAGATAAGAGTATACGAGACCGCTTCTCTCCAGTCTGTGCCTGCCGCCGCGATAGAATGGACATCTCGTGCACGTCATCCTCCTACTGGCTCTGCTTACGCTCTCCGCGCTCGCTCAGGATCGCTCCGTCGCGCGTTCCATGACCATCACCAAACGCGGCATCGTCGCCACCAGCCAGACGCTGGCGTCTCAGGCGGGCGCGCAAATTCTCGCTCGCGGCGGGTCCGCTATAGACGCCGCCATCGCGGCCAACGCAGTCCTCGGCGTGGTTGAACCGATGATGTGCGGCATCGGCGGCGATCTTTTCGCCATTCACTGGAGCGCGAAAACCGGCAAGCTCACCGGCATCAACGCCAGTGGCTGGACGCCCAAGCGCCTCGGCATCGACGTGCTCAAGAAGAAAGACCACTTCGCCATGCCGTCCTCCGGCATCCACACGGCTAGCGTCCCAGGCGCCGTTGAAGGCTGGCACAAGCTCCACCAGAGGTTCGGTAAACTTCCCTGGCGCGACCTCTTCCAGCCGGCCATTTACTACGCCACCAACGGCTTCGCCGTCACTGAGCTGATCCAGTGGGACTGGGAGAACGGCGAGTCGAAACTTCGCGCCGATGAGAACGCACGGCGCGTGTTCCTGCACGACGGGAAGGCTCCGCAAGTGGGCGGGATTTTCAAGAATCCCGAACTTGCCCGTGCGTTCAAGCTCATTGCCGGCAACGGACCTCGGGCTTTCTACAGAGGCCCTATCACCGAAGCCATCCTTGCGACTTCCAAGCGGCACGGTGGCACGCTCGCCGCGGACGACTTCGCCGAGTATCAAGCCGAGTGGGTAGATCCGCTCGCCATCGACTACCGCGATTGGAAGGTCTACCAGATGCCGCCCAACGGCCAGGGCGTGGGCACCCTCCAGATGCTGAAGATCATGGAGAACTTCCCGCTGCCCGAATACGGCGCACTCAGCACCGAGGCCTATCACTATAAGATTGAGGCGCAGAAACTGTCGGTGCTCGATCTGAGGCGGTGGGTGGGCGATACGCGCTTTTCAAAGGTTCCTACCGAGGGGCTGCTGTCGACAGAGTACGCCAAGCAGCGAGCGGGACTGATTGAGGCCGACCGCGCCCGCTGCGACTTCGAGCCGGGCCAGCCTCCTGGGAGCGGCAAGGAAACTATCTACCTGTCGGTGGTGGATGCCGAGGGCAACGTTGTCTCCTGGATCCAGAGCATCTCCGACATCTGGGGCTCGGGCGTGGTGGTGGACGGCATGGGTTTCCATTTGCACGACCGCGCCGGCGGCATGACCTTCGACACCACTCACCCCAACGCACTCGCTCCCCGCAAGCGTCCCTTCCACACCATCATTCCGGGCTTCATGCAGCGCGGCGATCAGCACATCGGCTTCGGCATCATGCGGGGCATGAACCAGGCCCAGGCCCAGGCGCAGTTCGCCTCCAACGTCGCCGACCATCGCATGACCATTCAGGCCGCGCTTGAAGCGCCGCGCTTCACCAGGCTCAGCACGAGCGGCTGCGACGTTCGCATTGAATCGCGAGTGCCAACGGAGATCCGCGACGCCCTCCAAAAGAAAGGGCACTCCCTCAGCGTGATGGGCGACTA
>Ga0163150_10002335_pt1 | contig 29306 bp, 28 predicted proteins | sample OliLakLV19P2IB_FD_148628 | JGI IMG/M metagenome (GOLD analysis project Ga0163150, IMG submission 148628) | Freshwater microbial mat bacterial communities from Lake Vanda, McMurdo Dry Valleys, Antarctica - Oligotrophic Lake LV.19.P2.IB | ecosystem: Environmental > Aquatic > Freshwater > Lake >...
CCGATGACCCGCTCGCCACGTTCGGTACCGGCATGGCCTATATCCACCTCAACGAATACGAAAACGCGCTCCCCCACCTCCACCGCGCCACTGAGGTTCAAAAGGACTATTCCGTCGCATACCTCAACCTCGGAAAATGCTACGAATTTCTCCACCGCATCGAAGAAGCCCGTGCGGCCTACAAAACCGGCATCGAATCCGCCTCCCGCAAAGGCGATCTCATGCCCCTCCGCGAAATGGAACGACGGTTGAAAGGATTGCATTGAACCTGCCAAACGTGTTCAATCACTCTGAAGCTCCGCTAATGTAGCGCTGAATTCCGATTCGGCGCGTGCATGATCGACGATTACCCGAATGCAAGCGCGTCGCACATCGGAGGCGTCGGCAGCGACGGAACCCGCAGCTTAAACGATGACAAATTGGCGAGATGCAAAGCGAAGCTTTTTTCACTCGTTCCCAAATTTCCATTTGGGAATGCACTCCCGAAAAGCTTCTGCTTTGGCACATTGTGGAATCAGGATGCAAGACGCAAATCGGAGCTTTTCAAGATCGGGTTCCCAAATGGAAATTTGGGAACCAGCTAAGAACGGAAATTTGGAAACCAGTCAATGTCGCATATCGGTGTTCATCGTCACCCATCTGTGGTTCGAATCTTCCCTCTGCGAAATTCTGCGTAATGGCCAATCGCTTTTACGCTCACCTGCTTTGCAATACTACGTCGTACTCCAAAACAGCGTTCTCTGGTATGTATATCGAAATCTCGTTGTGATCGAATTGCACACCTTCCCAACTCTCCGGGAAACGAATCACGGCGTCGCCGGAGGGTAGGCGGTCTATTCGATAGGTTCCATCCGGTTTGATGTCCACATCCCGGCTGCCGGCGATATTCAATGCCGGATAATCGATGCGAACGTTGGATACGGCGGAGATCGGTTGTCCGTTTAGCGTAACGACGCCCGTTAGCGTGGATGTGGCCTCCGGGAAATCCACATCGAGTTCTATTGGTTCCCCAGTGGGGATGTGGCTGTCCACGATTTTCTGCCAGCTTGCGTAGTTGCCGTTCGACGCTATAGTAACGGTGAAAGTTACCGAGTATTCTCCCTGCGACAGCCCTGCTACACTGTAGTTGCCCGCCTCATCACCCAGGAAATTTCCCCTGACCCCGAGCGCGGGATCGTTAAATTCTAACCCGCAGCGAACGCCTGGCGTCTCGCCAATGGTGATCACGCCGCGCAATCCCCCCGTGGGCGGGAATTCAAACACGACGTTGTCCTTTTCCAAGGAAGGCGTGACGGTTTGCGAAACGATCCCGTGTTCTGGGTGTACAGCGGACCATAGCAGCACATCACGTCCAAAATTGTCTATGCGAAACGTCCCGTCTCTGCCAGACACGGCGAGCACGTTGGCCCGATTGGGTTCCAAGGTTCCAATGAGGTGGAAAGATTCGAGAGCTCCGCGGATGATGATCGCATCTGCGACGGGTTGTCCTGACGCGTCGAGCACGAGGCCTTCTACGCGTGCACCTAGTTCCAACGCAATGACAACGCCGCTGCTGCCTGCCTCGACCACGCCGGTGTATGGGGCGTATCCCGAGGCCATGACCAACAACGAGTGGGGACCAGAAGCATAGGTGGAGAAACTGAACGCGCCATCCTTGTCAGTCACTTGATGCGCCAGCGGCACGCTGAGATCCCAAAAGCCGGTTCGATTGACCGCAGCAGGATCAAGCTCCACGTAGATACCTTCGCGGAGATCATAGCCGAACGATTTGACTGGCTCCCCGGTTTGCGCGTCAACCACGCGTCCTACTATCGGCCCGCCCGGCTTCGGCGCCGACTCCAGATTCAGGCGGATTTCGACATCCTGCGTGCCGGCAGGGACGCGTTCGCCTTCATAGTACGTGCGACCGCCATAGTCGAAATATGCGATTTGATAGATATGGTCCTGCAGACCGTTGATGAAGAACGCTCCATTTTTGTCCGTGGTAGCGCGCGTTTGATGTTGCTCGCTCATCACGGCGAACGATACTCCTTCCAAGGCGTTGCCTTCGGAGTCGAATATGTGGCCAGCGATACTCAAACCTGCTTCCGGGTCGTAGATGTAGCGCAGGCCGGTGCGCTTTTCGCCGGGCCGCAACGTGATAGTTTCCAACTCGTGCGGCGGTGATGCTGCGTAGCCCCCTTGCGCGGGAATTTCCATCGATAGCGTATATGTGCCAGGGTATATTGGAGGGCTTGTGAATGCGCCATTGGCGTCCGTCTTCCCTGCATTCTTGATGACCGCCCCTGCGACGCCTGTTCCATTCGACGTTACGACGTGCCCAGATATGACCGCCCCGAGCACTGGCCTGATCACAACATCCATCATGTCCTCTACGCCCGATTGAAAATTTTTATCATCGGGGAGTGTCATGCCTTGCTCGCGTGACGGAGAATCAAGGTCATACCAAACCCCCCAGCGTTTCGGTATGTTCGGCAGCTCAAACCGGCCGTCTTCATCACTGGTAACGTTCAATTGCAACGACATATTGATCAGTCCATACCTCAGCGTGAAGTCCGGCACGGGTTGATCGTTTTCGTCCAGAACACTTCCAAAGATCGTGATCCCCTCGCTCAACGGAAAATCTATGCCGCCAATCGAATCGCCCGATTCAACCTGGATGCGTTTGTCTTCCCCCTCGATCATGTGCGCGTATTGACCGATTGCGCCACGGTAAATTCGGTGTTTCCCGGAGCGCAGACTGGATAACGTATAGGAGCCATCGTCTCCCGATGTCGTTTCAAGTTCACTGTCGGTATACACGCGCACGCCAGCTACCCCCATCCCGGTTTCTTTATCCAATACACGGCCGGAAATGGCGGCCATTTGCTCAAGTTCAACATCGAGCGTTTGGCTAGACGATGATTCAACCTCCATTTGCTTACTAAAGCTAAACGTGTTTGGCGCCTCCACGCGAAGGGTGTAGCTACCTGCGGGAAGTCTGTCGAATTGAAAGAGTCCGGAATCGGTTGTGCGTGCGGTGCGCCCGGGTTTGGTGTTCTCCCGGTATCTTTGGAAACCCCCTGTATCGAGCACCACCGTCGCACCGGAAACGAATTCCTTCGTCTTTTCCAGCCGGACACTCCCAGCGATGGCGCCATCGCCAGTTTCGGGGATCGCCGCAATTGACACGGTGGGTTCTGTTGAAGTCACATCTATCGCATCGGTCGTCTGCGTATCGCCACGATCTTGATTTCCTGCGGTCTTTGATCCGTTCCACTCGTCGCACCCGCCCACGGCAAACGGAATCGTTCCAAGCGCCAGAGCGACTGTCGCGATAGCGCCGATAATCTTTGCCACCGCACCCACACCAACTGCCGCCGCGGCGCCCGTCGAAGCCAGCGCGGTCCAGGGTGTCGCCCCCAGCGGAATAGCCGCAATAATCGCGCGCGCCTGTTTGTCGCGCCGATTCAGTTCGTCCGTTCGAGGTTCGATGTCCCGCAGCAGTTCACGGCCCAGCGCTTCGCGCGCGCGTTGTAGCCGTTTCTTCACCGCATCACGGGTAATCTGCAGCAAATCTGCGATGTCGCGGGTGCTGTTGCCCGCGAAATAATGAAGCAACAGAATTTCGCGATCACTTTCTTCCAATTGATCCAGGCGCGTGCGAACGAGTCTCCGCGTTTCATTTCGTTCAATCTGCGCGGGAAGCGTCTCCCGTCCGGCGACCGAATCGCTGATTGGCTCCGTTACCTCACTGTTTTTGCGGCCGACACTGTTGCATGTATTGCGCACGATGACGGCAAGCCACGCACCGAACTGGTTCTGTTCACGGAGCGTGTTTAGCCCACGGTATGCTTTGAGAAAAGATTCCTGAACGGCATCCTCCGCATCCTGGGGGTTGCGCAGACGGGACATCGCGATGGCCTGCGCCATCGGCATATGCCGTCGCACCAGCTCCTCGAACTGATCCTGGCGTCCCGACAACACCCGCCGAACAACTTCCCGGTCAGCGCTTTTTCCCAAACGAAACATGGCAAAAGTTCTCCTTTGCCAGTATAGACACCAATTTCGGGAATTGGTGACTAACAGCGCCTAACATAAGCCAGACACTTCATCCCGAATGGGAATTTGGCGTGCAGCTCGCAGTTGCGACGCGCGGCACTACCTTGGGGTACGTCGTCAACCCACTGAGTTTCAACCCGAGTGGGGTTGCGAGGCTTTAAGTTGAGACCCAAAAACTTCAGCGGAAGCAATTCATTCCAATGAAATGGTGCCGACACGGAAATCGATTTGAAGACACATGTTGCGCATAAAGTCGAGGCCAAGAAGGCCATCAACCGTCGCGCTGGTTGGTAATGTATGGCAGAGGATTCCGATTGTTTCTTGAACCTTGCCGAGTGCCGTCAGACGCTCCACATAGACGCGCGGCACAAATTCCACCCCGCTTCCAGTCGTAACTTGAACGCGGTCTGGCACCAATGCAGGATCATAACCTAGCGCAACCAATAATGCAGCGTTCAGCATGCTTCCGGTAGCACCAGTATCCAACGCCATCGAAACCACCGCACTACCATAGGGCCAAACGACCTCCGCCGAAACAACTACCAGCCCGCGCCGAGGATCGAACGGTGTGCTCATAATACGATCGCGGTATCCAGCGGCATCTCTCCAGTAAATACGATGGCGAACCTCTCGGGCCGCAACTCTATCGCTTTGCGATATACCTCGTCGCGGTCGCTGCTATGCCAGAGCACTGTCCCCGATTCCACCCCTAGATCAGGGTTCGTAATAGGGTTCCCTAGTAGAACCCATTCCGAATCACGCGGATTCAAAGTTTAAATGCACCGGCAGCGGAAGGCCGGGGGAAATGTAGAACGGGCACCGAAAGGCGCTTCGGGTAGGATGGAGTTCTTGATGCTTCATTCAACCGAGGAGACCTTACGGTGCCACACGAACATCTTACGCCATCGGACCGGGTAACAATCGAATCTCTTCTCGTCAACCATTTCGGTGTTGAACATATAGCGAATCAGTTGAAGCGGCCCGTGTGTACGGTCCGGCGGGAAATAGCGCGCAACGCCGGGCCTTCCGGGCGCTATACTGCCGTCAATGCGCAACGCAAACACCTCGGTCGTCGAGAAGCCTGCAGGCCAAACCGCAAGCTGTCGAATGCCGTTCTTGAGGAGCATGTCAAGGACAGATTGGCCGATGAGTGGTCTCCCGAACAGATTGCCGGGCGTTTGCCCATCGATTTCTCCGAAGATGCCAGCATGAGGGTCTCGCACGAAACCATCTACGCTTACGTTTACGCCGAAAAGCGCGCCGGGGGTATTCTTTATCAAAAGTTGCGCCAGTCCCACAGAAAACGCCAAAAACGCGCCAATTCCAAGAGCAATCGGGGCATCATCAAAGACCGGGTACTCATTCATGAGCGCCCCGCCGCTGTCGAAAAACAATCCCGCTTCGGAGACTGGGAAGGCGATTCGGTCATTGGCAAAAACCACCGGGGGGCAATTGCAACCTTCGTCGAACGCAAGAGTCTTTACACCATTGCGGCCCTCATGCGGGACAAATGCGCCGCGTCCATGTGCAAGGCCGCCAGGAACGCATTCGGCCGGATTTCCAAGCGTCTGCGCCGCACCCTGACGGTCGACAACGGCAAAGAATTCACCGGCTTCAAATACATCCAACACTGCGTCGGAATCGATGTCTACTTCGCCGAGCCTTATCGCTCCTGCCAGCGTGCGATTAACGAAAACACCAACGGCTTGATCCGCCAATACCTTCCCCAAAAGTCCGACTTCACTACCCTCACCAACCAAACCTTGAATCGTTACATCCAAAAGCTAAACAATCGTCCAAGGAAGAAACTCCACTACCGCACCCCACGCGAGGTCTTTCTCGCCACTGCCGGTGCATTTAGACTTTGAATCCGCGATTCAATCTGCTTTCAATCTCCCGTGCGCTGATTCCGTTCAATCTTTTTTTGGCTTTCGCGCCGTGCGTTTCGGGGACGATTTGGGTTTCACAACCTCTGAGGGCTCTTCGGGATACGTAATCTCCGTGCCACGGACTTTGGCGAATGGCGTCAGCTTGTGGACCTGCCGTTTCGTCTCGCTCATGATGTGTTCGGCGACAATCCCGCGAACAAGCAAGGCATCCGCGACAAGCGAACGATGACACCGCCACGGCACCGCTTCCGCGCACATCAGCACAACTTGCTTCCGGCTCGCCAACTCCACTAATTCCTCGATACTCTGCTCGAATTCAGGCGTCTGCATGTAATCCGCATAACCCCGAAAAGACAAATTTCGCCACCCCGTGTTGACTGAATCCGCACGTGTTCGCCTTAACCCGCCCAACCCCGGCAAATGACTGTACCCAACCCCCGCCTTCTTCAAAGAAACGGGCAACGAATCCTTGTTGAATTGGGGGTTATGCCGGGACTTCGGCACCGTCCGTATGTCCACGACGTGCTCGCCACCGTGTGCCCGCAACAGGCCAATGAATTCATCAATCGGCCGCGTCGAATGCCCAATGGTCAATACCAGTGACGAAGGCTCATTCTTGGGCTTGGTCTTCGTGCGCAATGGAAAGTTATCCTTATCTCCGTCGCGCTCATTGTTGGAAAGTTTCTGCGTGAGCTTGGTTATGCCGGTAGCCGGCCGCGCAAATCATCGGCGCGGAACGGTCCGGGTTCTGCGATCAACGCTCGTGCCGAATCGACCTGCTCCCAGACATTCCACAGCAGCACACCGCGCACTCTTCCGTCGAGGAGATAGTAGACCACGCCCTTCTCGTAGGGCTCTTTCCAGTCCACCACAGTTTCCAGCCGGGCATCCAGGTCGCCGACCGCTTCGAATCCCAGTTCGAACAGGTCTGAATAGAAGGATGGGAGGTAATCATAGGTGACCGATTGACCGGCCATCGCCTGGCCCGCCAATTGGCCCATTGTGTTGGCATTATCCTCGTGCTCGACACGCAGCCGCTTATCCAATGCCGGATTGTGGAAATTCGCAACGTCACCCGCCGCGTAGATATCAGGGTGGCTCGTGCGCAACCCACGGTCCACCCGTATGCCGTTGTCCACATCCAGGCCGGCTTCGATCGCTAATTCCACGTTGAGCTGGATGCCGATCCCAGCCACAACACCATCGCCAACGATTTCCCGTTCATCCTGGGATTGACCGGATGAAGTCTTAAGCACGAATTTACCCTGACGCATTTCCCCGCCCGTGACGTGCAACCCGGTCAACACTTCGACACCCTTCTTCCGGTAAAAATCGTTCAAAAACTTCGCGAGATCAGCCGGATATAAGTGACTGCCGATAGCGTCACCGGGAAAGACCATCGTCACCTTCTTGCCATTCATCGCCAGTGCGGCTGCAACCTCCGAACCGATGAACCCGCCGCCGATGACTGTAAAGCGATCGCCCCGGTCTGCCAGCGCATGCAAGCGCTCGTAGTCGTCCAGCGTTCGATAGTAAATGATTTCGTCACCGCCGAAGGGCAGCCGGCGTGGGGTGCCGCCCGTGGCGATGAGCAGTTTGTCATAGGTATAGAGCGTCTCTTGATCATCTGTGACTTTTTTGTTTTCCGCATCCAGACTTTTCGCTTGCCGGCCAAGGTGTAGGGTTACCCCGTCGTTCTCGAACTTTCGCCAGATGCTGTCCAAGGGCTTGCCTTTCCAGAGTCCCTTGGACAAGGGCGGACGATCATACGGGGGATGAGAATCAGCGCCAATCATGCAGATCGATCCATCACGATCTACCTCGCGGATACCGCCGATGGCAGCGCCGGCTGTCATCCCGCCACCCACGATCAAATACTTGAAGTGCGGCATCCCTTACTCCCATTCCTTGCTACTTCCACTGTCACATCGTCGCAGGAACCGAATGAGAAAAGATTAGTCGTGACGTGGATAATGATCGCCAGCCTTACGAAGCAACATGGTCAACAACACGGATGCGTTTTCGATTCCTTTGATCGAATGCGGCACGTTACCGGTGAGATAAAGCATTTCGCCCGCGTTCAATTCCTGCGTTGTTTCCCCTGCCGTGAAAGAGATTCGGCCTTCCAAACATTGCACAATAATTTCGCCCGGAACCTGATGTGTATGGATAAACTTTTCCGGAGAAATCATCATACGGATGATTTCCAGCGTGTCAGGTCTTTACAAGGGTGGTTGTCCCGGCTTGCGATAGAGCAACCCCCAGTGGGCGAATGTCGATGACTTCACCTGATTGCGCGTGTGGCAGTGCCATTGTCGAACTCCCTTAGAAAACGCGGATCGAATACGACGTGAGCGTCTCAGTATACTCGTTCCAAATCGCAAGCGAGCGATCTCCGGAATTTCATTCTTCCCGGAAAAAATACAAAAAGGCCATCACATTGGGGTGATGGCCTCTTTTTTATCCTGAATTACGGCCCATGTCGGCCATAAACTACTGATGGCTCCGCGAGCAGGACTCGAACCTGCGACCTAGTGGTTAACAGCCACCCGCTCTACCAACTGAGCTATCGCGGAATAGTGCGGCGAATAGCCTACAAAACGCAGCCACTCCTTTGCAACCTTGATATATGCGCACGATGCCGTGTCACGCTACTGTTGCGCGGAATCCGGCGCAGTTTCGTCGATCAGACTGCCCGCATACGTCGCCTGGCCACCATACGCAGCAAGCAGTTCCGGCCACTGTACATAGAACCGGTCCGCGAGCCGGCACAACACGCGCCCCGTCAGCGATGGTGTGGTGAATTGCGCGCCACACTCGATATACGCGCACGGAATTCCGCGCAACTTCGCCACCAGAAAAACCGGAATGGCAATCTCCGCGCCGGTGGACACCACCAGATCGGGCCGGCGCGCGCTTAAAAATTTCCACACCCGGGCAAGATTCTTCACGAACTCGATTGGGTTGTACGGCGCGTTCGGAACCAGACGGGCGTTCGGCAATGCTCGCGTAGTATCGGCGTCATAACAGAAATACGAAAGCTCGTGCCCATTAAACGCGTCAGCCAGTTGCAGCATCTCGGACAGGTGCCCGCCATGCGAACAAGTCAGAAAAATGCGGCCTCGCTCCGGTACCCGACCGATATCGCGAAGCGGTCTGCGCGCGGTGTCCGGTATCGGCGCGAACAGACCCTTCAGAATCCCATAAGCATACGGCCAAATCACAATCCACCGCGCAATCCAACGGGGAACCGCCATCCACACGCTGCGAAACCGGTTGATCAAAAACAGCAAGGTCACAATCAACGGAAACAAGGCAGTCCCCGCGCCAATCCGCCCATTGAAAAACGCGAGAAGGAGTCCAAACGGCAGCATCGCCGCCAGCAATGGAATTGCAAGCGTGTACCACCACATGCCGCCACGAAACCCGCACGCGCGCATCATCACCGTGATGTCCTTGCCCATCATCTGCGACTTGCGCATCAGCCCGCGAAACCGCGTCTCGTAGTGATGTTCAACCGCCGCGCCTTCCTCGAACCAGATGCGATGTCCCGCCTGTTGCAACGCCATCGCGATGTACACGTCCTCCGCGGCGCTGTGCCTGGGCAGATTCAGCCACCCGCCCACTTCGCGCAACGCGCTCATGCGAAAATAGCTGTTTCCCCCAATAATCCCCCGCGTGTACCCAGTGCGCTCTGTCTCGACAATGAACCACATATGATGCAGCCATGCCGCAAAATTCCTCGGCCCCACTGGCGGATGCCGTCCCGTGCCCGCGGCAACGTCAGGCTTTTCATCGAGAACTCGCTTGGCATGCGCGACCCACTCCGGCACGAGCACACAGTCTGCATCAGTGAACGCAAGATAATCCGTCGTACACGACGCAAGTACCGCATTACGCGCTTCATAAAGGCCCGTCGCGTTGCTCGCAATCACCCGCGCGCCGTACGCCTTCGCAACCTCGCCCGTCGGATCACCGAGATCATCCAGCGCAACAACAACTTCATCCGGCGCGACGGTCTGCCGCCGAATGCTTTCAAGGCACGCGCCGATGATGTCCTGCGCATTCCGCGCGCAAACCGCGACAGTAATAGTTGCCATAAGACGCGCAGTATAAATTCGGAGCGCGGGTTTTCCAACCCGCGATTGATTATCTGTTTCATAAACCCACGGATCGAAAAAACCGCCCTCCACTACTTGCTTCTCGTTTGTCCCTTCCCTACAGTCTTTTAATGCAGTATCGATACACGCCAATTGTCTTTGCCTTCACGCTGCTCGCGGGATGCGCCGGCCATTCCAAATCCAACGCTCCAGACCAACCACTCACTCCGCGAGAACAACAGGCGCGCGATATTTCCGCCTTGCAACAGTCAGTGTCAGCGAACCCTTCTAATCCAGCGACACACTTTGCGCTTGGCAATGCGCTGTTCGATGCTCAACGATACGCCGAAGCAAAAAACGCCTATCAAGAGGCCATTCTGATAAGGCCGGACTACGCCGCCGCATACTGCAACATGGGGCTATGCCTTCGCGTGCTCGGGCAACACGAGGAAGCGCTCGATGCCTACCACCGCGCGCTCGAACTTGAACCCAACGATCAAACCACCCTCGCCAATTTCATCGCCGGCCTGCGCGCGATCGGCGATGGCGATGCTTCAGTCGCCGCGCTGCAAAAACTGCTGTCGCTTCGCCCGGACGACGCATTGCTGCAATCAGAACTTGCAAACCTACACTTCCGGCAAAAAAATTATGCCGCGGCCGCGATCGCATTTCAGGAAGTGATCCGCCTCGATCCCGGCATGTCGAGCGATTACTACAACCTCGGCCTTTGCCAGATGGAACTAAACGAACTCGACACCGCGCTCACGACATGGCTCACCGCCATCGCATATGATGCCAGCAACACCTCCGTGCGCAAAGGCCTCGCCGTCCTCTACTGGCGGCGCGGCGAATTCGACAAGGCGTGGCAGGCCGTCGTGGATTGTCAGACCCGCGCCATTTCATTGGATAGCGATTTTCTCGCGTCGCTTCGGCGCGATTCCGGTCAAACCGGTCCGGAGTCGTAAAGAGCGTGATCCACAACGATTCATTCGCGGGTCTTGCCCGGTTCTACGATCCCATAATGCAACACGTGAACTACGACCGATGGTACCTCGTCGCCAGCGCTGTCGCCGAGCTTGCCCCCAAACCGTTTCGCCACCTCGACGCGGCTTGCGGCACTGGTGTGCTCCTGAAAAAACTCTGGAAAGACCATTGGCACAGCTATGGCCTGGATTTGTCCGGCGCAATGTTGGAAAAATGCAGGGACACAGGACACTCGCGAACGCTACGCGCCGATTTGCGAGCTCTGCCCATCCAATCCTCGTTCGACTATGTCACGTGCCTGTTCGACAGCATTAATTTTCTCCTTTCGGAAGATGATCTGCGCAACGGCATAGGACAACTCGCGGGCGCGTTGCGCGATCCGGGCGTGTTGTATTTCGACGTGGTCACCGAACGAATGGTGCTCGATCACTTCGCCGGCCAGCAGTGGACCGAAACAAACGACGGCTTCACCACACACTGGTCCTGCGAATACGACCGCGGAACCGGCAACGTCGAAACGCGCATCCGCGTCAATAGTGGTGAAGAATATACATTGCGCGAGCGCGTATACCCGTTGGACTTGGTGCTAGACGCCGTAGACCGCGCCGGGTGCCAAGTCCTCGCCACGCGCGACGCGCAAACCTGGAAATCCCCCGGGCGTAAATCCATCCGCGTCGATATCATCGCCGTTCGCGGCAAATCCCGCGACTACAGGCGAGCCTTCAGAAACGTTCACACCATCGTGCGGCAAATGTTGCGATAACAACAAAGATCACCACGAAGAACACGAAGAAATTCATTCCCTAAAATCCAAAACTCCAAGAATCCGAAAAATGATCAAGTCATCATTAAAAAACCAATTGAAAAAAATTAAATCCACTTGCCGTCTTGATTCCTTCGTGTTCTTCGTGCCTTCGTGGTGAAAGAATCTTTCCCGCTTAACTCGCCGGTATCCCATACTCCTTCATCTTGCGCCACAACGTGGACCTCGAAACTCCCAACCGCTTGGCCGCCTCCGTTTGATTCCCTTGCAGACGGTCCAGCGCCGTCTTGATAAGTTGCGCTTCCATTTCCGTCAGCGATGGAATGCTTTCCGCCGAATAGTTCGGCAACGCAAGCTGGGGGCGTAACCCTGACCGCACCTGGTCCGGCAGGTCTTCCGCGCGCGCGATATTGCCGTCCGCCATAATCACGGCGTGCGCGATAATGCTCTCTAGCTCGCGCACGTTTCCCGGATAATTATAGTGATGCAGCAGCGATTGGGCGCGGTCATCGAAACCCGCAACGTTCTTTCCAAACTGAATATTCGATCGCGACACAAAATGCGCGACAAGACTCGGCAACACCTCGAGCCGGTCGCGTAAAGGCGGAATCCGCACCTGGATAACGTTCAACCGGAAAAAGAGATCCTCCCGGAATGCGTATTCCGCCACCGCCTTCTCAAGGTCCTTGTTCGTTGCCGCGATCACGCGAACGTCCACGCGCTTCGGCTTGGACGAACCCACCGCGCGAATCTCCCCGTTCTGCAACACGCGCAACAGTTTCGCCTGCGTGACCAGGGCCATGTCGCCGATCTCATCAAGAAATATCGTGCCGCCGTCCGCTTCCTCGAACAAACCGCGCTTATCCGATTCCGCGCCCGTAAACGACCCTTTCAAATGCCCAAACATTTCGCTCTCAAGCAATTGATCCGGAAGCGCCGCGCAATTGATCGCGATGAGCGGCATCTCGCGGCGCGGGCTCAACCGGTGTACCGTATTCGCCATCAATTCCTTGCCCGTGCCGCTTTCGCCCAATAACAAAACCGTGCTATCCGTCGGAGCGACTTTCGATATGATCTCAATCACCCGCTTCATCGCGGGCGACCCTCCCGCCATCTCTTCGAACAATTCCTGCTCGTAGGTATGCGCGGTTGTCTCGTGCGATAAATTCTTCAGCGCCTTGTGAACTACCAGCGCAACGTCCGACGGCATGCAACTATTTGGCAAATAAAAATACGCACCCTGCCGGATTCCGTCCAAAGCACGATCAATTTGCGCAATTTCGAATAACAGAATTATCCGGGTCACCGGGCTGCGCCTACGAATGAACGAAACTAAATCCATCCCCGCCTGCTCACCAAGCGAAAGGTCCAAAACAATGATGTCGAAGTCCCGTCGGCCAGCCAGCCGAAGCACCCCTTTTGCATCGTGGCATATTTCCGGGCTATCCCGGGTCGTCGCCAAATGGCGCACCAAAGCATTCGCAAACCCAATATCTGGGCTTGCAACAAGGACTTGGCCGGTTTCCCGGGATAATGTGTTTCGCATTGCAGCGCGCATCCTTCTCGACGGGCCTCATTGTACCAAAATGAATCGGAGGGGCGAAAAGCTCCGTGCACGTGCAACAAATCGACGTCTAAAATCCGCGCGGAGCGCCTTGGAGTGCGGCAGCGGGTAGCTGCCGCTTTCCATTTCCTAGGCAAATTCGCTTCACAATTAAGCGCGATCGCCCTGCCTTCAACTAACGTGGTCCTAAAGCCTTCAAATTTATTCGAGCATTTCGAGTACCCCGAAGTGAAAGCGGCGCTGACACGCCGCAGTCCAAGGCGCTCAGCGCGGCCTAGTCTCCGCGCGGAGCGCCTTGGAGTGCGGCGGCGGTAGCTGCCGCTTTCCATTTCCTAGGCAAATTCGCTTCACAATTAAGCGCGATCGCCCTGCCTTCAACTAACGTGGTCCTAAAGCCTTCAAATTTATTCGAGCATTTCGAGTACCCCGAAGTGAAAGCGGCGCTGACACGCCGCAGTCCAAGGCGCTCAGCGCGGCCTAGTCTCCGCGCGGAGCGCCTTGGAGTGCGGCGGTAGTTGGCGCTTTCAATTTCCTGGGCAAATTCGCATCGCAATTGACCGTGATCGCCCCAGTATGCATGGGCCCATTGAATTAAGAAGTCGGCCTGTGCTACAAATACTGCACTAACGCGGCAATCTAACCGCACCGGAGGAAATGTGATGCCAGCCCATTCGACTTCTCCCCGTCGATGGCGTCACCATATCCACGCCTAGTTTCCTCCTATTCTTTCTGGTAGTCCCGAAACGGTTATTGTGTTTACACGCCTCCGAGCCGGCTGTAAAACAAGAGGATGGATTGTCATGCGCTCCGATGACCCAAAACCCCAAATGATTGCAGACATCCTGAAGCTGGATGCAAACGGTCTCGTCGCAGCCGTAATACAGCACCACGCAACCGGCCAGGTGCTCATGGTGGGATATATGAACCGGGAAGCGCTCGATATTACGCTGCGTGAGCAGCGCGCATGTTTTTGGTCACGCTCACGGCAGAAATTGTGGCGAAAGGGTGAAAGCTCCGGCAACTTCCTGAACGTGGTCGAAGTCCGCACCGATTGTGATAATGACGCGCTACTGTTGCGGTGCGACCCCGTCGGCCCCACGTGCCATACGAACGAAACCAGTTGCTTTTACCGTGTCGTGAAACCCGATGGCGCCGTCGCTCTCAATGGCGATGGCGTTGCCACCGGATAAAAACATGCGGCTTGCCGCGCGAGGATATACAAATGATTCACCCCACACGCGAGGAATTCCGGCGCGTTGCTACCCCACGCTCGCTGGTACCGGTCCATCGCGACATCGTCGCCGATTTGGAAACACCGGTGTCCGCGTACATGAAAATTGCCACGGATCATAAATTCTCGTTTCTCCTAGAAAGCGTCGAAAAGGCCGATACTATCGGCCGATATTCTTTTCTAAGCGCAAACCCTTCCATCGTCTTTCAATCCAAAGGCAACCAAGTCACCATTACCCGCAACGGCGAGCCCTCAACGTTTGAAAGTCTCGACCCGCTCACCGAATTAAAGACACTCATGGCCCAGTATCGGCCCGTGCAAATCGACCGCGTTCCCGGGTTCCACGGCGGTGCAGTCGGGTACATGTCTTACGATCAGGTCCGCTTTTTCGAAAAGCTACCCGATGAGAATCCCGACACGCTCGGACTTCCCGATCTCTATTTCATGATCACCGACACTATCCTGATCTTCGACCACGTCAACAATCTGCTTAAGATCGTGTCAAACGCGCATGTCGAGAAAAATGCCGACGGCGCATACGACGCGGCGGTCCAGAAGATCGACGCCATCTCCGCTCTGCTTAAGCGCCAACTTTACGTTCCCACCACCACCTCGGCGCACGCGGACGCCACCACGAAATCGAGTTTCTCGAACGAAGGCTTTTGCGACGCTGTTCGCAAAGCGAAGGAATACATCTCCGCGGGTGATATATTTCAGGTAGTGCTCTCGCAGAGGTTCGAGCGCAAGGTGAATGCTTCGCCCATCAACCTCTATCGCGCGTTGCGCTGCATCAACCCGTCCCCCTACATGCTTCTCCTTCAGTTTCCCGACATGGCGCTCGTTGGTTCGAGCCCGGAAGTCATGACGCAGGTGCGCAATGGCCGCTGCATGGTGCGGCCCATCGCGGGAACCCGTCCCCGCGGCGCGACGCCCGAACATGACCTCGCCCTCGAAACGGAACTCCTCGCGGACGAAAAAGAAATCGCGGAGCACGTCATGCTCCTCGACCTCGGACGCAACGATGTTGGCCGCATCTGCAAGCCAGGCACCGTCGCGCCAACCAAACGCATGAGCATCGAGCGTTACTCGCACGTCATGCACATCGTCAGCCAGGTTGAAGGCGACATGCTCGACGAAGCCGACGCATACGACGCTTTGCGCGCGACCTTCCCAATGGGCACCGTCAGCGGCGCGCCCAAAATTCGCGCCATGCAAATCATCGATGAACTCGAACCACTCCGGCGCGGGCCTTACTCTGGGGGTGCGGGCTACATCAGCTTCAACGGCGAGATGGACACCTGCATAATCATCCGTACCATGATCCTCAAAGATGGCGTCGCGTACGTCCAGGCTGGCGCAGGCATAGTTTACGATAGCGTGCCGGAACGTGAATTCGAGGAAACCGTAAACAAGGCGAAAGCACTCTTCCGCGCCGTTGAATTTGCCGAAAAAGGACTCGAACTATGATCGTCCTCATTGATAATTACGACTCGTTCACCTACAACCTCGTCCAGTATTTCGGCGAAGTGGAACCGGACGTGCGCGTCTTTCGCAACGACGCGATCACCGTCGATGCCATACGTGATCTAAAACCGGACCGCATCGTCATCAGCCCGGGGCCGTGTACGCCGAACGAGGCAGGCATTTCAATCGAAACCATCAGGGCGCTCGGCAATTCGTTTCCCATTCTCGGTGTGTGCCTCGGGCATCAGAGCATCGGCGCGGCATACGGAGGCGAAATTGTCCGCGCGGACCGCATCATGCACGGAAAGATCAGCAGCATCAGCCACACCGGCAACCCGCTCTTTGCGAATGTGCCGTCGCCGTTCAACGCGACGCGCTATCACTCGCTGATCATCCGGCGCGAGACCTGTCCTGATTGTCTCGAAATCATCGCGGAAACGACCGATCAAGGCGAAATCATGGCCGTTGCGCACAAGGATCACCCCGTGTGGGGTGTGCAGTTCCATCCCGAAAGTATCCTCACGGAATCCGGAAAACAGATCGTCAAAAACTTCATGGTCGCCTGATCGCCAACACGGCGCGCAATCGCGATCAGACTGCAGACACTTCGCGCCCGATTGCTCGCAGCCCGGCTCGAATGCGCTAAGCCGCTGTGTTTTCTTGGCTTATGGTTTTGACTTCCCGCCAACAGTGTGCTAAAGTCAAGAGATTCTCTTGGGGAATCCCAATCAACAGGGAGGCGGAGCCTCATGGCCCCGAACAAAAAACAGCTAAAGTTAATCGAATTATTGGACCGTAGCATCCAACTGACCCGCGAGTTCATGAACGACTGGCTGCTCTTTAATCAGATTCTGAGCGCCTATCCAAGCCCCGGTGTCAACAAGGCCCAGTTGGAAAACCAGTTCCTGAAGATCAAAAGCAAATTGGCCCGCGGCCATCAGGTGCTGCGGGAAAGTCTGGGCGCCGACTACAAGTTTGACTCGAACACGATGAATATCGTGTCCGGCGCAACGAACCTGGAGTCGATCTACTCGCAATCCGAAGTCGCCATCAAAAAACTGCAAAATGAATGGCATCGGGCGTTCATAGCGATTAACGAAACGCTCGGCGGGCTCGAGGACAAAAAAGTCCGCGCCGAAGGCGGCGAAAATGTTGTCGTCGGCAACATGGTCATCACCCAAAAGGCCGGCATGTCAAAAGGCACCAAACAGGGGTTAATCTTCCTGCTTGTCGTGGGCGTGCTTGGCGGTCTCGGATACGTCTTCAAAGTACACGAGTTATATTTGAGACTTCTTGGTGGCGCGACGCCGCCAGCGCCGTAGCAACAGTTGGCGGGGGTAGCTCGGATTCACCGGAAGAATGCGAGGAGGAGAAGGGGGAAGTCGTTTTGACCAAACGAGAACTTGTCATTGAAGTGGCCGAACGCCTGGGTTATACGCAAAACGAAGTTTCAGTGGTTGTACAAGGCACATTGGACGCCATCGTTGCGTGCCTGGCCGAAGGCCAACGCCTCGAGATTCGAAACTTCGGCGTCTTCGAAGTAAAATCGCGCGACGCCCGCATGGGCCGCAATCCGCGCACCGGCGATGAAGTCCCTATTAAAGAAAAAAAAGTTGCCACGTTCAAGCCCGGGAAAGCGCTGAAAGAATATGTGCAGGACCCTGCCCAGCTCCCGCCACCATCGTTCAGCGATACGGAACTGGTCGCGGAGGTTACATCGAGCGCATCCCATTAATCCGTGTAATACTTTGTTTTCTATTCAACCGAGGACGGCCAACGCGCCGCCCTCGGTCTTTTATGAATCGCGCCGGTTGCAACACTTCCATCCGGCCTTGTACGATCCCCGTGCTGCGGCGTAGCTTGATAGAGACGGCTTTCCGGCGCTTCGCGCGGGAGTCGCCCAAAGGCGGTAACAATCACGATGGCGACGATGGGCCTACTTAACGGCGACGATAAGCGCATGACGTTTACCGAGCACCTCGGCGAATTGCGCATCCGCCTGATTCGGGTCGTTGTCGTCCTTGCCCTCGCTTTCATTCTGTGCTTCTACTTTTCAGAAGCCCTCTTCAAACTTATACAGCGCCCCCTCATTGGAAAAGATATTCCGTGGACCACGCTGCGCCCAATGGAGTCGTTCCTCGTCTACATGAAGCTCGCCGGCTTCGGCGCGGTCGCGATTTGTTTTCCCCATATCGTATTTGAACTCTGTTCCTTCATATTCCCTGGGCTCAAAACCAATGAGAAACGCGCCGCAATGGTCCTCCTCGCCGGATGCGCGGCGCTCGCCATCGTCGGCGTCGGCACAAGCTACTTCTTGGTCGCCCCCCAGCTTATCAACCTCATGATGGACTGGACGCCCGATACCGTCACGCAGCAGCTTCAAATGTCCGATACTGTCAGTTTCGTGTTGATGCTGTTACTCGCCTTTGCAATAGCCTTCCAATTCCCGATGGTGGTCCTGATCCTCGTGTTTTTGGGCGTCGTCACACCAGACGCCCTCAAGCAGTACCGGAGCATCGCGATTGTCCTTCTCGCAATAGCCGCCGCGGTGCTCACACCCACCGTGGACCCGTTCAGTTTCCTTATCATGTGGGTGCCCCTCGTGCTGATGTATGAGGCCTGCATCTGGATCGCGAAACTGATGGTGCGGAAACGCAAGGAGTAGGCGCACAGCCGCAACCAACATGTTGAACATCGGATTACCAGAGATGGTCGTTATCGCGGGCATAGCCCTCATGGTCCTCGGCCCCGAAAAATTCCCCGGCCATGCCAAGATTTTTCTGCGAATGCTGCGCGACGTGCGTGATCATTGGGACGACGCCAAACGCGAAATTACCAAGGAACTCAATCCAGTCAAAAAGGAACTCCGCGATCTCCAGCGCTTCAAACCGGAAGAGTTCCTCGACAAAATGACCGGAGATGTGAATAAAGAAATTACCGCCAGTCCCGCCAATGACAACCCTTATGGCCCCGGCTATCCCTACGCCGATGTCATTGAAGACACAGCGAAACCCGCAAGTGATGCGGCGCCAAAGCCCGCCGGAGATACTGTCGAATTCGATTCGTCACCGAAGGAACCGTCACCCGGCCGTTCGGAAGACTCCACCTGGGATAGAAAAGAACAGGATGTAGTTACCGATGGTGGGCCATTGACGGAAGAACAGGAATACCGTTCCGCGCAAAAAGATGACGATCCCCATCCAAAAGACGGTTCGGATTGATCGAATGACGCGCCAGGAATTCAAGCAAGTCTGCAAACAACGCCGCATGTCCTGGGGCGTGGTCCTGCTCGAACACGTGACGCCCATGATGGCGCGCACCTTCGCGCGCGCGGGTTACGACTGGCTGTGGATCGACAACGAGCACGCCCATCAATCCTATGAAACCATCTACGAAACCGCCCGCGCCGCGGAAGACGTCGGTATCATTCCCCTCGTGCGTGTTACCTCGAATGACTACTCACGTATTGCCCAAGCGCTAGATATGGCCATCGGCGGCGTGATCGTCCCGCGCGTCGAGACGCCGGAGGAAGTGCGTCATATCGTCGACTGCGCCAAGTATCCCCCAGCCGGCAAACGCGGATTCGGCATGCGCGCTGCGCTGTTTGGCCAACATAAAATGAACATGCAGGACCGCGTCACCGACCAAAATGACCGCCGGTTCCTCGTCATCCAATTGGAAAGTCCAAAAGCCGTGGACAATATCGAGAGAATGATCGAAGTCGCCCAAGGACAGTTAGACGCCATCTTCTATGGACCCGCCGATTTCCAAATGAAAATCGGTTGTCCCGACACTCCAGATCATCCCGACGTCATCGCCGCCGCAAAACGCATCACGAACGTATCCGCGAAACACAATCTGTCCAACGGCGTGCCCGCGACATCCATCGAAACAGCCCGGCATTGGCGCGATCTCGGCTTCAATCTCATAACCTACAAGAGCGACGACCAATTCCTCGCCGACGGCGCCTACGAAGGACGCAACGCATTGCGCGCGCTGGAACCGTAACGCGCTTCCATTGCCGGGACGTTCCGGCGATACTCTCGTCCATGTTCTTCCACGCGCGAATAAACCAACAGGCAATCCTCCCTCTTATTCTCGCCGCCGCATGGTGCATCCCGCCAATGGCCGTCAACGCGCAAACAGTCCTCGTCGAAACCGCCACGCTCACAGCGTCCCGCGAATCAGTCCGCGTATATCTCCAACAACTCCGGCTCGACGACCCAACTCTTGAACTCCTCCCGGTCCAGATGCCCGGCGATTCACCCGCAGGCCCCATCTTCCTCGCGCCAGACAGTTCGACCGCCATCACTGCAACAAGGATACATCGGTATGGCAATACCGCGGACATCCTGGCCGGGATTTCTCTCGCCACGCCCCGCATCCCAGATAGGTACGCACAATCAATTGGGTTGCTGAATCAGAATCTCGCGGGACTGGTCAATGGAAACGCACAAGAATCTCCGCGCGCCGTCGTGGTCGGAACATTAGACAGCGGCCCTCTTGCTGGACATGGCCGCATCGACGCGTGGCCGTACCAGTCGAATCCATCACTGTCATTTCATGATTCGCCCGCCACGTGGTTGCTCCCCGGCGCTCCGTTCGCCGCGCTCACGCATCCTACCGCGAATTGGGCCGCTGTGTTGTGCATGACGCCCGCGGGCACAACCGTCCTCCACGTCAGGGACATGCTGCGCGGACGCATCCTTCAGGAACGCATGCCCATCGCCGGCCCGCGCGAACAACTCGAGCCCGCGGCGCTCGCGCTTCGCGCAGACAGCGGCATTTTGCTTGCAGTGCTCAATTACACCAGCACGGAAGGCGCTGGCGGTGAAGGACGCTGCCATGCGGTTGCAATTGATGCCCGCTCCTTTACCCGCCGCGGAGATGTCGTCGAACTGCCAGGCCTTTTCACACAGGACTGCCAGATAGAGCAAGCCGCGAACGACGCATGGTGGATTTCTACACGCACCCCCGGCGCCGGGTTCGCATTCGTTACGCGCCTTGTCGCGAATGGGGAAACATTCGAACAAGGAAACCAGTATTCCTTCACGAGTGTCACCCATAACGTCCGCATCGCCTCTTCGGGTACGAATCTCGCAGTCAGTGTCGACCGCAGGCTGGCGATTTGGCCAAACGGCGTGCCCGGTAGCATCTCGGTCTCGTACGCCACGCCGATTTCTGCCATCGATTGGGCCGGAGACCTGGTCATCGCCTCGGAAGCAAATCGCATCCACGGCGTCAGGGCCAGTGACGGCGACGAAGTGGCGATGTGCGCTGTGCAATCGGGCCACGTAGTCGCCCTGCGCGCGCTTCCTCCAAATATAACGTTGCCCGTAGAAACCGACGGCGATCGCATCGCCGACTCCGTCGATCCCGAACCCGGCCAAGTTTCGCCGCACCTCGATCTGCCCTCCCGGATTACGTTGCGCGCGGAAGCCGCGGGCCGCGAGGTGCGCGCCATCCGCATTGATGCCGAGCACGCCGGCAACGCTGTCTGGACTGTCGATGTAGACCCCCAACACGCCCCGTGGTTGCGCGTGTTCCCCAGGCACGGAACCGTGCCCGGCTGGTTTCTCGCGGGCATCGATCCCTCACAACTGTTTGAAAATAACGGCGCAACCGCGACAATCGCGGTGTCACTCTCCGGCACTACGCCTAAAATGCCCGCGGCCAACTCCCCACGTCGCATCACCGTGGATATCCGCCCGCGTAGCGCGGACGCCAAAAAAATACTGTGGCTACTGGGCGCGAATGTCTCACCCAACGAACAAGACCAAGAGACCGGAAACGGACCAGAAAATGCAGTAGAGCCAGGGAACCCAGACTTCGCGGCGCTCGCGCGTGTCCTCGCCGGACCTCCCTTTTACTTCTCCCACGTCTACCCCAATGGCCGAGCACCCGAAGTGCTCGTTCCCTACGGCGCAGTCGTCGTCGATACCGGCGCCATTGACCGCGGAATCGTAAACAGGCAAGCCCTCCTGGATTACGTCGCGGATGGCGGCGGGCTGCTACTCGTCGCCGGAATGTCCACTGCCGCCGCTCCGGTATCGCAACGCTGGCTCTCACCTTTGGGAATTGTGCTGGACGGTGAAGGCTTGACCGCCGACAAAACGAAAGTTGTCGCGCAACACAAATTAACCCAAAATTGGCCCGCTACCGATATGTCAGACGCTGCTCGCATTCAAGTCGGGGCTGGCTTGACCGTCTTGGCGCAAACGGGGGATGTTCCCGTGTTTGCCATACGGCCATTCGGTCGAGGGCGCCTCGCCGTCCTCGCCGCTCCGAATCCCCTCTTCCTAAATCCGCCCAGTCTCAATCGCGCCTTCACGCTCGACCTCTTCGAGTGGCTCTCACGCGCAATTCTTGAATCCGCTGACCTCGACGACGACGGACTGCCAGACTCCCTCGAAGACCGCAACGGCAACGGCATTGTCGACCCCGGCGAAACAAGCCAGCTAATTCCCGACTCGGACGGCGACGGCCTTCCAGACGGCGCCGAAGACCAGAATGCTGATGGCATCGCCGATGAAAATGAAACCAGTCCAATCCATCCCGATTCCGATGGAGATGGCAACTGGGACGGCGCGGACTACGACCCCCTGCCCCCCGCCGGCGCTCCAACCGCCGCCGCGTTCTTGCCAAACACGGGACCAGCCGAAGGCGGAACGCGGGTCATAATCGATGGCCGCAATCTGACCGCCGATACCGCCATCTGGTTCGGCGCACACCCCGCGCGCATCGTGCGTCTAACGAATACGACAAGCCTGTTGGTCGAGTCTCCCCCTGCTGATGAGCCCGAAGGCGGGCCGGTGGACGTTCGGATTGAAGGCGCAGGCGCGCAAAGCACCATTCTCACGGGCGCATTTACCTATACCCCCCGAAGCTCGGTGATGCTATCCATTACCGCAGTCGCCGCGTCGAGGACGCAATACGAAGCACTCGTAACACTCCGCCTTGATGCGCCTCCCGGCGTGCGGATCGGGCGCATCGCCGCGCGGCTGGATTCAGAACCACCCATGCAAATGGAATGGTCCAACCTCCGCCCTACGCCCGATGCCACCCTCGCGGGCCGCCGCGTTGTTCAGGACGGTCCCGTCGAATCCGGCATCGCATTCACTATTACTGCACCCACCCGCGCGCCGGACGCCAAAGACCTAATCACCGTTAGTGGCCGGAGCCGGTTCCCGCTGACCGCCGGGCCGTCTGTCTCGTTGACTCTCAACGACATAACCGTAACCGCCCCAAATGGCGCGCCTCTCGACGTGGAAATTGCCCCCATCCCATTCCAATGGCCCTCACGCACTCCGTAAACTCAAAATACTGCGTGGAAGCACTTCCCGGTTAATTTTGTTTACAATAGATGCAGACGAATCGGGAGTGTTCCAAATGCCGTCATGGTTTTCCAAAGTTTTCAAAGATAAGAATAACGCTGCAACCGGGACCCGCCCACCTTTGGGCGGCATAGACGTGAGCGAAGACCCGGAACCGGAAACCAAGCCTGTTCCGGAAAAACGGCGTCTGCTCGTAAACGCCCCCGTGTTGGAAGACGCCGTCGAAACGGCCGCGTGGAGCGCGGATGTCCGCATCAAGGCGCGCGTCGAAAAAGACAACAGCGCCTGCGTACTTATGGTCGACCGGCCGATCCTTGAGGGCCATTCCGCGTGGTTTCCGTCAAAGTTAAAAGCCGGAACGTCATCGCTTGCTCAAACTTTGTTTGAAATTGATGGCGTCGAAACGGCCCTGATTCACGGCTTCACCGTAACGCTAACGCGCAGGCCAACAATGCACGGCGATTGGAAGCAGCTCGCGCAGGAAGCCGGTAACGCTATTCGCGCGCACCTGATCGAAGGCTTGCCTGTCGTCACCCCAGAATTCCTGGATGGATTGCCGGCGGAGGACGCGATCCTGACAACGTTGAAGCGCGTGCTGGACACGGAGATCAACCCCAGTATCGCAGCCCATTCCGGCGAAATCGCGCTGGACCGCGTCGAAGGCAATACCGTCTACATACAGATGATGGGCGGGTGCCAGGGATGCGCGGCGTCGGACGTGACCTTGCGCCAAGGTGTCCACGACGCATTCCGTAGCGCCGTTCCGCAAATCGGCGCTATCCTCGACAACACTGATCATAGCGCCGGTAAAAGTCCGTTCTATAAAGAACTGCCGGTGGGGATGAGTTGATATGCCAAAGCTGAATACTTTCGACGTGGTCATTAAAACTGGCGCAAACGGCCCCGCCGCGCTGCCCAAATGGGCGATCAACGGTTTCGTTGTCGAGTTTGAGCAATCGAAAGGCGGCAACGGCCCCGGTGAAACATTTGAAGGAACCGCGAATCCGGGAAGCTTTCCCCATTCGCTGCTCATTCGCGGCCCGGAGTCCGGACAATGGGATATCGAGGAAACCAAAGTGACCTATTATCCCAATGGTGAATCACCCTATACCGTGCGGCTCGGAGCCGCCCGGCTTGATGAAGAGTCCGATCTGAACATTTGGCACGAGCGGCCACAGGCCGTCTTCGACGTATGAGGTAAACTATCATGAGCGTTGAACTCGCGAAAAAAGAATGTGTACCGTGCAAAGGTGGCGTCGAGAAACTCACCGTCGCGCAAATTAAACCCTTGCTCAATGAACTTGGAAATGGCTGGGATGCCGTGGACAATCATCACCTCGAAAAAACATACAAGTTCAAGGATTTTGTCCAGGCCCTTGCATTCACCAACACCGTCGGCGAAATTGCCGAGGAACAAAACCATCATCCGGATATCCTGACGACCTACGGTAAAACCAGCGTCACCATCTGGACACATACTATCGACGGGCTGACCGAAAGCGATTTCGTGTTCGCCGCAAAAGTCGAGGAGGCCCATAAATCACATGCCATGTAGCGATGTAACCGAAATCATTCATGTCGAAATCGACAGCGAAGATAATCTGCAGGACTACTACTTCTCGAAACGCACCTGCGGACAAGGAGTAGGTTCTGGCAATCTGCTCATCGAGAACCTCAAAGGCTGGAGCACGGACCGAATCCTTGCTACGGACTCCGACGAATTCGTGTCCCTGTTTCCCGTCGAAGACCCGCTCGAAGAGTTTCTCGGCCTGAAACATTTCTTCGCGATTCAAGCCGTGCTCGAAGTGCTCACCGGAAAAGAACCCGGCGGCAAAAACGACCCCTGCGCCGCCGCCGAAATCTCCTACGGTGACGACAAACTCATCATCGACGGACAAATCGCCGTAGACCTCGTCACCGAAAAGATCAAGTCCTGCGGAAGCTGTAAAGGCTGCGGCAAACCGAAAAAGCCGAAGATCGTTTTCAACTGATGTAGCGCGAAGTTCCGGGTATCGGGTTCCGGGTATCGGGTTCCGGGTATCGGGGTTCGGGGTCCGGGTTCCGGGTTCCGGGGTCTCGTACATCGTGCTCGTATAATCGTAACTGGCGCTATATCTCCCCTCGTTCCAAAATTTCCATTTTGGAACGCGCTCTTAAAAAGCTCTGCTTTGCGAGCCAACGCGACGGCTTAATCTATTACGGTGGATTGGAGACCTGCGGTCGTCCCGTGTGGCGCGGTCGGGAGACCGGCCACAACGGCACAGAGACCAGCCACAACGACGATAGCAACATCCCCGACGACGAAAACGCTACTTGAATTCCTTCGTGTCCTTCGTGTCGTCGTGGTGAAAAATTCTTAGTTATGGATCATCCCCCGCATCCTCAGAGTCATCGCCTTCCTCTACTAACTCACCAAACCGCTTCTCCGCATCGGCCATCCGCTTCACGCCCGCCTGCCGCTGACGCAGCTCCCTCGAAATGTTCCGTTTGCCCTCGCGATACGCCAACCGCACCCGCGCCAGCCGCGCGCCGTCCTCATCCGGTGACAACGCCCGCGAACGTTCATACAAACCAAACGCGCGCTCCGCGTTTTCCTCGCTCGCCTCGGCGACGGCGCGGTCCGTGTCCGCCTCCATGCGCAACACCTGTTTCGCGACGCTCTCCGGCGTCGCACCCGCGCCATTATCCGAGTCCGGCAGCAGCCGCCGCACGTGACGGTACTCCCACATCAACCGCATCAACGCCGCAAACGCGGGGTTCATCCGCTCGTCGTGCCGTTGACAATTCACGGTCACGATCATCTGCGTCAGCTTGTGCGTGCCCAAGGTCGCCGCCGCGCGCGACATCATCACCTGCAACAGCGCCAGCATGTGTACCGCCTGCTTGTCCAACGGGTTCGCATCCGCCCGCCGCTCCACCAGCGACATTCCGTCCGTCACCAGCGCGTTATACTCCGTCTGCTCATACGGACACGTCGGCCGCTCCTTCGGCTCCATCGCCTTCACGTCCGGTCCCGCGCACGGACACGAATTCCACATCGGGCAATGTTCGCCACACACCAACAACCGCCGCGAATACAACCCGTGTACGACGTGGTTCCGGTTCCCCTTCGGCGCACCCGTCAATTCAAACCCGCCATGAAACCGGCACCTGCCCGACGCGTGATCGCTCTCCAACGTGCAAACCGTCCCCGCCTGTGTCCGCGCCCCACACACGCGCCGGTTCAGGTTCTGCTCGGATGTGTGCACCTTTTCAATCCACGCATCGTCCCACAAGCGGGAACAAGGTGTGCCGAGGGGCGTGTAACGGAGCGACGGCGTCCCGCCGTCGGCATTGAACTCACGAGTGGTACGCAAGCGATCTATGTGCCCGCAGAGATGGGTTGGTAGGGTTGTTTGGTTGGGGATCGATCGCGGATTGGACGTCTGGGTGTCTGTAGTGTTCATCGTTGAATGCCTCTACAGAATAGGCCGAGGCGTTGCAGTGGTATTGGAGATTAATTCAAGGGGTATTGAGGGTTTTTTGCAGATTTGCCGGAAACGGACGGACATGGACTTTCGATGGAGACAGCGTGATGGACAAAATGGACATAATGGACGCGTTAGACGGATGGACGGGGTGGACCGGGTGGACGGGGGACGGTTTAGTAGATCACCATGTTTAAAACGAACACAACACAGTACGATGTCGCCGAACATCTGCGCAGCCCAAGAGAAATGTTGGAATATCTCGAAGCGAGTATGGAAGAAGCGCAAGGCGACGCTGCCTTTATCGCCCACGCATTGGGGAACATCGCCCGTGCAAAACGCATGTCTCAGGTCGATTTTGAAAGTTTTATTGATGCTCTTGGACTGATGCTGCACGCTGAAGCGGTGGCGGGAGAACGGTGATCGAAAATTGGCGCCGGCACACTCAATCTGCCGTATTATCTGCAGACCCAAACTACATGTCGGCAAGGAAAACTATAATGACTATCAAGCGCCTGACCCTTTCCCTCCTCCTCTGTCTGACCGCAACCGCAGAGCTTCAGAATGTCATAGTGAATGGCGGGTACATGGTGAATGACGCCGATCGTTTCTCACGAGTCATCCAGGAATTTACCTATACGAAGAACGGTCTTACGATTCCGGCATTCCGGTTGGGGCCGCCGATCATTGAAGCAACTGCTGATAATCAGCAGCTAAGTCATCCTCAAAATTATGTGGCACTGGAAAACATAATGGTTCCCGAACCGCAGAAGGTTAAGGATTATCCCGACCATGTTCGACTATTCTTCACTTTCTATGCGCGGTCCGTTGCACTGTCCAAGGGCGCGCAAACCAGGCTGTCCCTGATAACGTATGTAAACGATGAGCGCGCGTTGGTAATCGACGATCCAGGCGAGAGTTGGCGGTTGTATCTGATCGATATGGGTAGCAATGCAGGCAACGATGTTTCCGTCAGATTTGTAGCTCCCTGGCTTGCCCGTTCGATTGACGGAAATTTGGATGTGCGGGTCGATATTGCATTGCCGCGCATTGTCACGTGGCATGGCCCCTACTATGCCGGGTGGGGCGGATTATCGATGCCGGGGCGACACGGCAATAACCAAGTTCACGGCGAAAAAAATTTAGATTTTCCTTCTGTTAAGCCGTCTGATATCGTCGGCGAACCGCTCATGCTCCGGTGGTTCGATTTTGTGGAGCGTTCTACGCTCAGCCTGGTCTCTTCGGCACAAGACGCCCAGTATCAACTGCCGAGCGGAATACATTGCATTGCTCTGCGACTGGGCAGTGATACCGAAAAAGGGTATGTTCAAAAACTTGTCGATGGTGAAGTCGAGAGTTGGGCTATCGACATCGTGCCCGACTTTACCCGGGATGATGACGCAAGACTCCTGGAACTTGGGGAGAAGTTGGAGGCGACGGACAAAAATAGATAAGTGCGACACCGGAGATTGATTCCGGAAAAAATTGCCCTGGAATCCTGCAAGCTGAGCTGTAATTTGTCCCGCAAATTACTTTTAACCATCTATTCTGCAGCTTCCCCTTTTTTCGTCTTCGTTTCCTTTTCATTGGATGCAGTTTCGTCTATTTGAATCTCCAAATTCGTCACAGACTCAATAGCATTTTCAATAGTAATTGCTCGTCCACCTTTGGGCTTATAGCGCAGAACGACAGCGCCGGACAATTTTGGTGTCTCTCCCGCCGGTGTAGTTAGTTTCGAATCGGAATACTCAATTAGAAGGATATCGCGCTTTTTCTTTCCGATTAGCGCGAATAGAAACAGAGGCGTTAGAAAGATGGCGCCGATGATACTGCTTTTCACTCTCCGCTTCGCGAATTCGCCGCCGGAAAGACCGGTTACGTGTTGCGGGTTAACTTCAAACATGCCTTTTCGACTCTTAAACAGGATTTGCGTTGGAGTGACGGTTAATGTTCCTTCGATTTCGTCTTTGGTGGTCAATGAAGGGTGCCCACCCAGGTATTCGACAGGAACCTCATTTACCAGTATGGGTCCTGTTTCCGCCGACGGCTCGGCGGCATAAGCACAACTTCCATACATCGCCATGGAAAAACAAAGCATGATGCAGATTAAACGTTGCATTGTTCGTGCCCCTAACTGGTTTAGTGTATGCTCCTATTTAATGGTAGCAAATAGGGTCTGGTCAAACTAGTACGAGAGGATGCGCTGCATAGGTGACTCTTGGTTAGCATTGTTAGATGCGTTCAACTCTGCCGAACCATTCCCCTTGTCTGCACCACCCGCTTAAATTCATCCCCAACCCCACTGCAGCATCCCCGCCAGATCTGTAAGGCAATAACTCATCATCGTCACTTGGGCAGGACGTGAAGCCGGGATCGCAATTGCCAGGCAAGAAGGGCGTCAACCCCGGAAATTTTTGGCGTTGTCGCCGGCGTTGAACAGTCACCACTGGCTTCAACGAGTTGCTCTCC
>Ga0163150_10002336_pt1 | contig 29298 bp, 48 predicted proteins | sample OliLakLV19P2IB_FD_148628 | JGI IMG/M metagenome (GOLD analysis project Ga0163150, IMG submission 148628) | Freshwater microbial mat bacterial communities from Lake Vanda, McMurdo Dry Valleys, Antarctica - Oligotrophic Lake LV.19.P2.IB | ecosystem: Environmental > Aquatic > Freshwater > Lake >...
GGAAACGCATGTGTTGACTACCACTACGTTAGCTCCCAACGGCTCCGTCCGAGCCGAGTTGCAGTTGTTTGGTGGTCTGTGATTATACACCGAGACGGTCATTTGCGGAATATACATATTATACACCGTGGGCGGCACCCAGTCGCGGTACACCACGCCCCGCGCCGTCAGCGTGCCGTTGGCGTTGACCAGATCGGCCGCGCTGCCGTTGTCGCGGTTGGTCCAGATGTAGGCGCGCTCGATGTCAACAATCAGTGGCGCGGCCGTGAGAAACTTAGCCAACTCGTCCCCGCTCTGGTAGGGGAACGCGCCCCACATGGCAAACTCGGTCAGCCAATACGCGCCGCCATAGTCCAGCGCGCTCAACTCTCGCAGCCGCGCCACTGAGGTGTCGGCATATTGCGAATAGCAGTGGATGCCGAGCGTGTGTGCGAAGGCGTGGCCCGCCTTGAGCTTATACGCCGCCAGGTAGTCTTTCAGCCATTGCAGATCAGCCGCGCCGCCATTGTTGAGATGGATGTTCGCGGCGACGATCCGCATACCAGGGCAGGCCTGCTCGATACTCACCGTGACGCTGGCGGCCAGCGTGGCCGTGATCGGATGGCCTGCTGGTTCCGGGTTGGTCGGCTCGTTGCCGAGCAAGGTGGTGGGTGGGCAGAACGTCTGCGCGGCCACATCCCAATTGCGGTTCATCGGCGTGCAGTTGGTGTAGTTGCCGCCGCACGAGTTCATGCCCCAGGCGTAGAATTGCGTCACTCCCAACGCGGCGCGATCTTCGTTGTGCGACCAGTCGAGCTGGGCTAGGCCCTTCGTTGCCGGCGGCGGTGGGGACACGGACAGGCACAACAGCGACAGAGCCAGGAGCAGGCGGCGCATAGCCCGGGCAATCGTTGCTAGGCTCATGCAGTCGTTACCGTCCACTCGGGTCCAGCATAATTTCTAATTCTTTCTAGCCAAATTATAAAATCGTCGAATGGAATTCGTCCCTTAGCAAAATTACAAGTAGAACAACAGGGAATGCAGTTTTCTTTTGTGTATCCCACTGAATTATCCTTTCGATCTATTCCCGTTCCGACGAAACTGCCATTATATTTTCCAGCAGCATGAAGTGGAGCCGGCTCCCTTCCACAGTAGAAGCAATTCCTAGAAATCACTTCTCGGAATTCATCTTTTGTTAAACTGAATTCCATCTCTCTTTCTCTCGCCCCTCGGTTGTACTTATACCAAACCGAGTTAAAACTTCCTTCTGTCTTTGGGAGAACCCATGCTCTAGACCTGGCAGCCATCCGCTCTCTTGCTTTCTCTCGTCCCAGGCACCCGCAACTTTGGGTATCTCCATTTATTAGCGCTCCTACGCTAATGTTCTTGGTAACACCGCAGTCGCATAGGAATTCCCATATGCTTGCGCGATGCGAATTTAATCCAAAGAACTTTATCGCAGTCAACCGACCAAATCTCATACCGGTAATATCGCTTCTCTTAGAGCATCCACAACTAGCCGAATGCCCACTCATTAAGTCTCCAGCAACAACTCTCTTTTTCTTACCACAAGAGCAGCTGCATAACCAAGTCGCCTGCCCATGTCTGTTTGTTCCGCCGCACTCAATAACAGTCCATTTCCCGAACTCTTGGCCAACCATGTCTTTTATCATTTCATGATTGTATCATGAAATACGATTTTGTTAAAGGGTCGTTACAGTCCACTCGGGTCCACTAGCTGTGCATACCCCGTTGACTAAATCGTAGGCGTACTCCTTGCCCGTTGTCGGCGGGCACACCGACGCATATACGCCTGACGGCGCTGCGTTAGAGCCGCCCAGCAGGTCCAGCGTGGGCGTGGCCCAGGTAAAGTTAGCCTTGTTGTTCCAGATATTGAGCAATACCGCGTCTACCTGCGGCTGCGTCAGGCTAGACTCGTATTGGATCGCCCGGATGGCGTTGATGCCAGTCCAGACCGTAATCGGGGTCAGACCGGTGAGATTGAACAGGTACAGGAACGTCAGCCCGGTCGGCATGGGAGCCGATGCGCCCACCGCCCAGGTGAGACCGGCGAGACTGTCCAGGTACAGGAACGTCAGCCCGGTCGGCATGGGAGCCGATGCGCCTACTGCCCAGGTTAGACCGGTGAGGAAGACCAGGTACAATGTAGTCAACCCGGTCGGCATCGGTGCCGCCGCCCCTACTGCCCAGGTTAGACCGGCGAGAGTTTGCAGGTACAGGTACGTCAACCCGGTCGGCATCGGTGCCGCCGCCCCTACTGCCCAGGTTAGATTGGCGAGACTGATAATGGTCAATGAAGTCATACCGGTCGGTAGGCGATTATTAGCATTGATGCTGCCGCTAAGCTTCGTATCCCGCAGGTCAAGCACGGTGATATTCTGGTACCCACCGCCGGTGCCCATTCGCACCGTGTACGTTCCCGCGCCCGCGTAGTTGTGGGTGCGCGCACCAGCGCCCGCCGTGTAGGTGTCGGTCAGGCCGTCGCCCCAGGCCACCGTGACGGTCTTGCCCGTCGCCACGGTCATACCGTTCAGCGTCAGCGTGACCGCGCCGACCGTGGTAGCGGTCAGCACGAAGGCGTCTTGGACGACGCCGCTAAACAGCGACCGCTGCGCCCCGCCTTTCCAGCCAAGTCTGTACTTAGTTCTAAAGTCTCGAAACATTAAGGTCGACGCGCCCACGCGACGAAACTGTACGCATAATCAAGCCCCGACGCGCCCCTGGCGGTTTGCAACTGAGATGCCGCCGCGACTCTCATCGGGGGAAGATCAATCGTGCTGAGAGACGGACTAATTTTGAGTCCGATGTTGTTAGTAATATACGGAGAGATTCCAACAAAGAAGTCCACTGTCCCTGCCGCAGCAACTTGGACATGCAGAATCTCATCTTCATTCAGCGCGGAGAGTCCGCCGAAGTTTCCGAAGAATTGCTGAACCGTAGCCACGGAAGCGGTTGTAGACCCCGCGCCGACAAAGACATAATTAACATCACCCTTGCTCAAATTGCACCTCCCGGCATTACTGCCGTAAAAGAAAACAGGCGAGGGCGAGATTGCCTCGTTCCCTCGCCTGTTGTTTGGATTGCGTTGCTAACTACTAGCCGATGGCACTACCCTGATGCAGCCAATCGCCACTGGCTTGAGGCGGTATCTTGGCCGAAATTCCAGTACACTCCACTCACCGAGCCAGCGGCGCGGAGGTAGACCGAACCAGGTACGGCGGTATGCGTAGGCACATTCCCGCCAGCGCCGATTGAAGGCGTCGAGCCGCCGATGTCGAAACGGAACCCAGTCCCGGAAACGGTAGAGACAATTGTGACCGACGCACCGGCCTGTGCTGTGAACAGCGCGCCAGCACTAAGGATTTGGGAACCGGCTGTGATGGTCTGATCCCCGGAGATAGCCAGCGTCCCGGCGACGGAAAGAAGTCCGCCCGCGAGGACGTTGAGCGAGCCGCCCGATGCGACGGTCATCTCGCTTGCGCCTTGCTGACGCGATACCCTAGAATTAAACATGATTTATTCTCCAATCAGGCTGCGGTTAAAGACAGCCCCATCTTGTATTGGGCCGGAGGGGAATTTACTCCCCTCCGGGTATTTTAGAAACTAGCCAGAAAGAACGTCACTTAATACCACCACCCCTGCCTCCTGGGTCACAACCGGCTCGTACCGAGCGTGGAAGGCCAAGAGTTCGAGATTCACGATCATAGACCCGCCCGCGCCGTTGGTGTAGTGAACACGATGCCACACCGCCGAAGAATTGGTTTTGAACGAGCGCGTAACCACGGTGTTGTTAGTCGGCTGGCCTTGCGCCGAAGCGATAGTAGCAAATGTTCCATTGCTTGTACCCGAACGCTGCACCTGGAAAACCGCGCCGGTCACACCCGGAGCCGAGCCAGTCGAGGCGATCAGCATTGCGCCTTCGTAACCAGCAAGGTTCACGGGATTGGAGCTACCAGCCGCCGCAATCGCGACAGGGGACAGCGCATTGATGATTCTGATAACCGAGCCGTTGAAAAGTCCTTGAGCCATTTTATTTTTCTCCTAAACAGTAGGCATGTATGGTATAATAGACACTAATCTATTATGGAGCAAACCTGCCATGAATTGCATTCACTGTACTAACTCTTACACTCGCACATCCGGCGTTCTTAGTTTCAGAAAAGACTTTGGTTATTGCAGTATTGAGTGCATTGAATCTTCTCGACCCCTCTGCCTCAACTGCGGAACAAAGATTACCAGACATACGAATGAGATACTTTCTGAGTTTATCAGGCGTCGGTTTTGCACACAACGCTGCGGAGCCAGTTTCTACGCGAGCCAAAAGCGTTCCGATGAAGTCCGTAAAAACATGAGCGCCGCACAATTGGTGTTCCATTCATCCGAGCGCGGTAAGGAAGTAGATCGCGCCAGGGGTGAAAATAGAATTGAGTGGAATAAAACACCGGACGGAATTGCCGCCACTCAACGTACGGTTGCTGGATTTCGCGCATGGCGACATACCCCGGAAGGTGATGCATGGTTTGAAGGTGTCCTTGCTATCAAGAAAACTCCTGAGTATAGTGCCAAGCTAAGTCAATCCCAACGAGAGTTCTACAAAACTGAGCGCGGGCAAGAACTCAAGGAACACTACCGTAATCTCTACTCTGGCATCCCGCGCCCGCCAGAAGTTACCGAAAAGATGAAACAATCTCTTGATGATTTTTGGAACAGCCTCAAAGGAAATGCTTTGGCGGAAGAAATATCCAACCGCATGACCAATGGGCTTCCAGAAACACCCTACGGGCCTAACTGGAAACGGCAGCGCCAAAAAGCAATCAAGCGCGATCATTCAGTTTGTAAGTTCGCCCATCTCGGAAATTGCCTTGAGCCAGATATGATTGACGTTCACCATATCTTTCCGAACAGGTTTTTTGGTTACATTCCGGGAGAGAACGAGCATTTTCGCTGGGCAAATCATTTGAACAATCTGATCTGCTTATGTCGGCGTTGCCACCGTTTGTGTGAAAGTACCCGTTCTCTCGTGCCGGAACCTTATCTAAGTAAAGCTACAGAACATTACGGTCAGTATGTGCTAACTATCACGCACTGATTTTTTGGCTCGCCAGGCCCCACGGCTCGACCAACTGTCCACCGAGTCTGCGGCGGGCAAAGATGGCAACTTTGTTCGTGCCAACCAACGTGCTATCGGTGACTCTCTCAACGCTCATGCCAACGCGGTCAGCGATGATGTAGGCGTTCAGATTACCGAAGATGATCGGGTGATTGTTGGCGCTGATCGCAGGCAGGGCTTCCGACTCAAGCACCGGATACCCCAACAGGGTAGCGGGCTGTCCGGCCTGAATCGAGTCCTGCCACAGATAGCGGCCGTTGCCGTCCTTCAACTTGCGGGCGTCTCTCTGGGCCGTGCGAGTCATCACAAACACCGCACCGTCTCTGTACTGCGAAGCAATCGAGTACACCAGATCAAAGATGCCGTCTGCGGTAATGGCCGCAGCGTTACCGGAGTTAGCAACCGTCACACCAACAGCGGGGGTCAACTCTGCGCCAGAACGACCACTCAGAATACCCATCGGTGTTCCGCCGCCAGTACCAGTGAGGAACTGCTCATCCTCGTCAATCCGCATGGCTTCCGAGAACAACTCACCCAACACATCGAGCATGTTAAAGGCGCTATCCTCAAGCAGGTTGCGGCTCAGGTCAGTGCGGGCCATCACTGTATGAATGGGAATCTGAACGGTTCCGAATGTCGGGTTGGTTTCAGCACCCGAAGGGTTGATGGGTGTTTCATTAACCCAGGTCACGCGGACGGCGGAGGTATATCTTGTGTTGCCGCCTTCCAGCTTGGGCCACTCAACCGCATCGCGCAGAGTCGTAACCACGCGGGCACGGCCACGAACCACGGTATTGCCTTCCATGCGCTTGATGATACTAGCGCGGTAATCTTCGGGGACGAGATACCCGCCCAGATCAAGCGAGCCTTCCACCAGCGTAGCCTTGATTTCTGCTACGCTGCGTCCGGTCTTGAGTTCCGCTTCCAGCGCGTCAGGGCGCAGGATGATATTTTTATAGTGCCCAGCAATCAGGCTTGTCTCAGCCGATGTCATTTTGCTGTCACCGACTCTGACATACTTCGTGAAAGCGTCCATCTGAGCAGATCGGCGCTCGTTGTACAACTTTTCGCTACCGTACAGATCGGCAATAACGGCCTTGATCGCATTGGGGGTCTCTCCAAAGCGCATCGCGTAAGCCGTGTCCTCGGACTTCGCCGGAACCGTAGTGTTGCCCAAATCTTCCAGGCGAACAGGCTCCTTCGCGGCGGCTTTGAGGGCGTCAATCTGCTTCTGCAAATCAGCAACCTTAGCCGACTCAACTGCCACTCTGTCAGCCTCGACCTTTGCGGCGTCAGATTCCTGTGCAGCCACGAGTGCCGAAACGGTCTCGATCTGAGAGTTGAGGTTCTTGATCTCGGCGTTTTTAGCAGCCGCTTCCTCAAACTTGTTTTCCGAAATTAGCTTTTCAGCATCGGCCATCGCCGTCGCCTTAGCAGCCAGAAGTGCATTCAACTTGATCTTCATGTGTATAACTCCTAGATAATATTTAACTAAGGCGGGCGAGTTCCAGTCCCAAACGCGCTTTCTCAGCGCCTTGTCGGTTCGGAATAACCCGTTGAGAATAGTTAGAAACTTTGTCGAAATCAGTCACGCCAATTTCGGCAAACTCTGATTTCAGTATTTCAATGACTGGCATTCTGTACTCGGCCGGAGTGGGAGTGCCTGTGATTTCTACAATCGCCCATCTGGTAATTTCACCAGTGGATTTGTTCCACTCGAATGAGGTCGGGAATGTTTGCGAAGAAGTCTTTAATCTTCCAGACGACAGCATTTGCTTAATGTATTCATCGTACTCGTCTGCCAATTTCAATTGGGCTTCGTACCACAATCCAATCGAGTCGGCTTTCAGCACATCTACTACACCGGATACTCTTGTTTTTACGGTGTTGTCCATCGCGTGATGATACATCCACGGCAGTCGTCCAACTGCGTCAAAGATGGCAGTCAATTCGGCGGTTTTTGTGGTGAAGAACTGATCTGTCAAGTCCCTCTTGCCTTCATTCCCCCAAATGACAGCGTATCCGCCAATTCGTTCCGGCGTGAGACTTTTGATAACAGAATGATCGGAAACAGCAACCAGGGGAGGCGTGACCGACTTCATCTCAGCGGGTTCTTCGAGCCACTTGGCAAAATCTTCTGCGAGTTGCAGAACAGCTTTGGGCTTGTCTTTGATTTCTGAATTGCCAAGCACCCGATCAACCAATTGCTTATACATACTGGCGACTTCGTAAACCTCGTGGGCGCGATGCTGTGCGGCCTGCGCGTCAAGAGCTTCTTTTAGTGTCGTGGCCGAATAAGGAACATACGGCCCGTAATCCATGTCATCCCAACACTTCACGCTGCCCGCGCTGGTCTGCGCCAGTTCAAGCGTGTCAAAGGTATTTAGAGCAACGCCAACAGGCTCTCCCTTATCGGAAGTCTTGTGGGTGGTGAATTTTGTACCAGCACGCTTGATCGCAAGAGTCATATATGTTTTTGGGAAAATAAAAAGCGCCCGCAACCGCATCCATAGGACGCAATTACGGGCGAACAAAGTCGCACAATTTTTATTTAGTTTTGTTGACGGCGATAAGTTTACATTATGAATTACATTATGTCAATAGCGAGTTTTCTGCCAATTATGTAAATGCAGATATGGAATTTATTTGCGCCAAACGACTTCGTACTTCGATCTATCGTTCAGGACTGTAATTCGCTTGAGTCCCTTCTTCTTTGCGAAAGACTCAATTACACGAATTGACTGATTCTTACCCCATCCGTTTTTCTTCATCACCCTACCTACGGTAACATCGTCCGGCAGGATGTGATTTAGCTTCTCAAACTCAGCCATCTCCGCGTAGACATCTTCAATGTTCTTCTTCATGCAACTACTCGATCTGATTGGACAAACTGGATAGTACGAATATCCACGTTAGTGATTTTGCCATCGTCTATGTCAATTACTACGCCGCCGATGTCGCAAACATCTTCATGGCTTACTACCATGTGAACATACTCAGACTTCCACTGCCACGCGGGAGTAATGATTGCGTGACAGGTGTGCCCGTAGTCGTGGGTTGTTTCGTGGACTCTGTGATGGAAATGCGAACGAATGATGCAGTCGGGGGGCCTTCGGTGCTGAACCATTGCGTCAAGGATGATAGTTCTGGCGTATCCGCGAAGGGCGTTTCCGTAAGTCCAAATACGAGTTCCGGCAGACGGGCCATGATGGGCTATGTCGAAATCAACACCCTCTAATACCAACTTCAAATGATAACTACTATGTACCTTACGCCCCTTAACAGGCTGCTTCGCGCCGATCTCCCTCGCGATCAACTCGTCCCCCGCTCCTGAAACAAGCACATGCGTTGGCGTGCCCCTTGTAACGTAAACCGGGTATTTGTTTGCAATTGGAGCCATGATCTCCGCCGCGACAACCGCTTGCTCAAGCGGATCGTTCGACCAAATCTGAGTTGTATTGTGGTGTACTCCATCAAGCCCGTCGCCGTTTAGTACAACTACCGTCTTTCGCCCCTTGCTACGCTTTTCAACGTAGGGCCAAAACTCTTTCGTCCAATACTTCCAAGCGTCTTTCTGCAACTGATTTTGGCTAACGATATTGCCGTCATCTAGTTCTACGGTCGGGGGCATCAATCCTATTTTCGAGCCAACGTGCAAGTCGGATACTACGACAAGTTGCGCCGATTGGAGTTTAGGCATTAGTTATCCATTGTAATCCAAGTTGCTCTAGCGATACTACAGTCTTGTGATATTGCCCGTCATGGCGTGATACCACCACGAGGCAGTTTCCCTTGATTTCAAGGGCAACTCTAGCACAATGATTGCAACGAATTTCTGATGTAGGAACGGAAACAACGCGGGTGAGCCTGAGTGGTTCAAAGCCGCTGGCGGAAATCGCGTATGCAGTCTCAGTAACTCCGCTGGCAGAAATCTTGAAAAAGACCTCAGTTGCAAGCATTATTTGTTTTCAAAATACTTGCGTAGTGAATCTCTCAAGCGCATCTGAAAGCCACTCATCGTTCCTGGGTCGGGTTGCTGAGTCTGCAACGGCTTTAACTCAAAGACCTTCACGACTCGTTCCAGGTCTTGCAGACTCATAGGTTCGCCGTCAACCCACTTCACCAATGCTCCAATAGTAAGGAATCTTTCTGAGTCAAACATAATTAAATTACTTTCCCTGTTCTTAGGTATTTAGCAAATCGCCTACCGGCTTCCGAGAATATGCCATTTACAGACTTGCGAACATCTCTGCCAATTCCCGCTACTGTGCGCCAGCCCCTTCTTTTGTGCCACGGCTCCTGAGATACGAGTCCGTGGATGGACGGCGCGTAAGGCACGTTGGCGGTACTCATCTTCACCGTTCCAATCACCCCGCTATCTATTAACTCCACATCTTTTTCCCACTGCTTATTCGACTGGCGCGACTCGCCTCTGTTGGTTCCGTTAGCATACTGAGTACCAGTTCCACGGATGTAATACGGCGCGGGCGGCTGATTGGCCTCGGACAGCGGCGGTTGAGAAGCCGCGTTGTTAGCAGTCAGGTCTACGGCCTGTTGCATTGCCTTAGACAAGAGTTGCTGCGCGACCAGATCGCCTTTCTGGAAGGCGAGTATAAGTTTGGTAGCGTTTTTGAGTTCAATCGTAAAAAAGTCGTTTGGCAATTTGTTCTTTCGACGCGATTGATAAAGACTTCTTAGCAATCTCGAAATATACAGGATCGGACTCGATCCCGATAAAGTTCAAGCCAAGCGCGAGACACGCCTTGCCAGTGGTTCCACTTCCCATGAATGGGTCAAGAACTGTCATTCCTGATAGCGTGACACTGTTGACCACATTTGTCCACGCCTTCAACGGCTTGGGACATGGATGCCCATTCTTCTCCGGTATTTCAGTTACTTGCCATGACAATTTTACACCCATATTCTTCTTGCGCGGATTTTTACCATAGTAGAAAACTGGCTGGGCGTCTGTGTTTCCGAATACCTGCAAACCAGGTGATGCAGGTTGATAGAAACAGCCAAACGATTGCGGTTGCGGATAGAATGAGAAGTTTTTGTTGCCAGGAGTAAGAACAACACACCCACACGACTCAATCATTGTTCTTACAAGCGGAACAATAACATCACGGATATACTCCGGCGTATCTGGGAAGTTAGAATTGTAGACGCCTTTGGCTCTCGCCTTATTTATTCTTCCTCGTCCGCCACTGATTCCATACGGCGGGTCTGTTACAACAGCATTAATGCCAACCCAGTCAAGTGTGGGAATAATATCACCAGCGCCACCGCGATAGATTGTGACATTGTTTGAAATGTGTGCGATTTCTGTATCTATAAGCATATAGGCTCCTATTATCGCACGGTTTACATAATGTGCAATAGTACCGTTAGGCTACTTCCGATCCAAAACATCGGCAATTGCTGTGGCAGGCGACATTAATGCCAGGAGCCTTATTGCCTGTCTTTTGGAGCATTTCAGAGAAGCTCGGATAGGTCGTGTCACCGAATTCCAAACAATCAACACAATGATTAATTACGGCGGGGTCAATGTTCCAGCGGTATTCAGTACCATGTTCGTCAGATAGCATACCAGTTGCCATTTGGTAGACCCACCACCACGCCCCAGCATAGCTTCCGACTCGCGCCGTTGCAGTTGCCAACAGACTAGCCAGTGCATCGCTTCCAACACCACCAGCGATAGCCGCTTGAATATCCTTGTCAACAAATCCGTTGTTTAGTTTAGTTCTTAGATCGGGAATTAAACTGTCGTTTAGATACGACTCATTTGATCTGAGTTGGTCGAGTAGAACTTGAACCATCTCCGGCGTAGTGCCGTCTTTGCCAACAGCTAAGTCGAGTGCATCGGGCAATGCAATACGTCCAGCATCTCTCAAAAGCAAGAACAGCGCGAGGAGTGCTGCAACAATAATGGCGTCTCTCGCAGTCGTATCGGCTTCTACAATGTCGTCTGCCCAGTCCTCGTACCAATCCTGGTACAACTCCTCCAACTTGGCTTGATACTTATTGACCGCAGCGGTCTCTTTGTTCCTACGCCCTCTGCCGCCTCCGCGAAGGTCTGACTTGATTTTCTCAAACACCGACTTGACTTCCGAGACTTCTTTAGCCATAAACAACCCGCCAGCCACTTGATACTGAATGGACTTCGGCAGGATGTCGGTGTTGAAACCTAATGCTAATTTGCCAGCGTTGATGTCGTTCTCGACTGACTTGATTGCCAGTTTTCTAAGCCTGTCCAACTCAGCACTAATGCCGCCAATTTCGGCAGGAGTCTTAGCTGCGTTAGTCAACTGATTTACCGGCGCGTCGGATTCCGAGAGAGAAGAATTTGGATCGGTTGGCTTTCTTTCGGTTCTGCCATTCTGTTGAGCGCCGGGCCTAAGACGCTCAATTCCAATGCCAAAGTAAGCGAGAACAAACTGCGGATCAGTGGCGAGTTTAACGGGGAGATCGCCCAATTGCGGGAGGCGTTCGATCTCCGGCAACGCTCCCTGCTTGAGTACGCTTCTGGCTTCATTGAATGTCTTGAATCGTCCGTAGACATTCATCTCTTGGACGTTCAAGGCTCTGTCTTGCGCCCGGATGTCCTCGAACTCAGTAATATACTGTTTGCCATAATACGGCTGAGTCAACTGCAATGTTAATTGACCTGCCAATAGACGGTGGAGCGGGTAGATCGTGTTTTCCTTGAAGGCTTTATACTTTTCCTTGAAGTCGCTGCCAGATGTCCCCGAAAGCGCAAAGCCCAGGATAAGTATTTCCAACTCATCTCTAGTAAACCTTCTCTGCCCGATCAAGTCCATGTCTCTTGCCGAAAGTCCAACAGTGGCAACTTTCAAATCTCCGGCGCGGGCGATGATGATTTTACGCTCTTGCTCGAAGTCTTGCCTGATTTGAGACGAAATCGAGATAAAGTCTCTCTCGCCCATATCCTCGTTCAGCGTAATAACCGAATGTGGGACACCTCTGCCCGTTACATAGGTGTCTCTCTGGTATTCTGATGTACCTGTTTCTGTTTCAATTGGCACTGCGCCAGACAAAAGAGGACTGTATCCGTCCAGAAGTGAAAACGGATTGGGATACATGAAATGCACAACGTACTTTGTGGGAATAAACTTGTATTGGCCTGAATTGAGTTTGTACGCATATCCCTTGACAACATTGTTGGTGTCGGGAATTGCAACCATTCTGTCCGCTGGAACAGGCCACACTTCGGCAATAGCGTTTTCATTACCAGACTCGGGGGCTAGAAACCAATACCCGTTTCCGCGAAGGTCGAGCCATTCAATTGTGTACTGCCAAATGAAATTGATGTCTACCAGGGGGTTTGGATTTCTAAATAGAATCTCTTGGGGATGGTCGTTGACCGAAATAAGTTCTTCGCCCTGAATTAGCTTGACCTCTGACTTGGCCGACGAAAACTCAGTGGCCTTGCGTCTGATGGCGGCAAAAATCCAGGAGATCGCAAACGCCTGTCGTCTTTTCTCTTCATCGTTCCAGTCATTTGCCTGTGTGTTAGTCGTGGCGATTTGGTACGCCATCTCCCGGCCAGCGGGATCAACTGCCTTAATCCACTGCTGGCGGGCGTATGATATTCGATTGACGCCCCATCCCACCACACGATCAACTACAGAAAGTCTTTTATCTTCCATCTACTGCCTCCGGCGCTTCTCGCGCCCTATTGCTGAGGTGTTGCTGAACTAAATTGCTTTCAGGTACTTCATTGAAACCCACTCATCGCCATTGGCAGAGATACATCCCCAACCAAAATTGAGTGTATTGGGTCTATAGACTCCAAAGACCTTCACCTGCTGGCCCAGATTCAATTGTCTCACAACAGCCGGGATTCTCACGCCCGTCCACGGAAACTGTCTAACATTGAGAACTGTCGCGGAGAAAACGAAGTGCGTATTTGGATTTGGCATAGGTGTATTTACCACGTCTATTAGCCTGTCAACAATATCTGTTTCGCTTACGTCAAACTGATTCCACTGCCCGCCGCCATCGCCGGACGAAAATACCGTCGCGCCGAGACAGAAATGGTCTTTGTTGATTTCAAGCAGATATGGAAACAGATATTCATTCCAGTATCTATCCATAGTTTTATAAAACAGCTTCCACGGGCCAGAGCCGGGAACATTATCTCCACCACATTCAGATATGATTACTGGCAAGTTGGGGAATCCGAGTTGCGCGAAGGCGTCGTTGTCCCTGCGATATCTGAGTGACAGAAATGTGTTGAGAGGCCCATACTCGTGTCTGTCCAGTGTCGCGCCGAACTCCCCAACTGCTTTTAGTGCCGGAACGTATGACGGCCACAGATCGAAACTTGGAGTCCCAGTTGCCCATCCACCAATCAACGCTCTCTTGCCGTTCAGGTTAACGATCTTGGCGAACTCGTGTAAGAAGTTGGCGTACCATGCCATCGTTTGATGGTCGGTGATGATCTGCTCGTTGGGGCCACTCCAAATCTGTATTTTTGGATTGAGTATGACAGCGCGAGAAAGCACAAGGTTGTAATATCTCGCCGCCATCGCGAAGGGGTTTGCGCCCTGCAACCGATAGCGGTTGGAATCAAATCCTTGCCCGTCTATAAGTCCGTCATCAAGCACCCTGCCGATTTTCAACACACTATCCGGAGCCTCAGTAGACCCTCCGAGATCGCCAACGTACTTTGCGACAGTCGGGCGGGCCTGTTGTACCCACCTCTTTGTTATATTGCTATTTGGAAAGGCGTGCGGCCCAAGTTTATTTAACATTTTCGCTCTGGTGAGTAATTCTTACTTCGCTAAAATCGCACATCAACTCGATCAACTTTCCATCACGAAGCCCCATAAACATTCCGCTTTGCGCGCCGTCTTTGCGGTAATCCTCAAGCAAGTCCAATTCAGAGCCTTCGTCAAATTGAGAACCCTTCTTCGCGTAAAAGACGGTAATCGTGTTTCGCATGTTAGACCATCGTGACCAGCGTAGAATGTTCTTTTACGATTGAAGAAAATAAATAGCGCACACAATCGGCCATATGCTGCGCTGTCTTGGCGGCGATCTCGTCGGTGGGATTGCCCATCGCGTCCGTCTTTCTATGATACGAAGCTAGTTGCGAGTACGTTTTTTCGACCGACTTGAAAAACTTGACCTTAACCTTTGGCTTCTTAGTATTTATGACTCCGTAGACTCGGTTAATGCCAAGCCATACATCGGCCACTTTTGGCTCGCGGATCGGAAGTCCGGCTTCTCTAAATTCCTTGCGCCACTGACCTTCCGATCTTGCTCCACCATAGCAGATTGGTCGTCCAGGTTCTCCGAACATCATGTTTTCGACATGCTCGGCGGCTGTGCGGTTTCCAAAGTGATACTCGCGATAGACGTAAAGGGTTTCCGTGATCGGTTCTTCTGCCACAAACACCGCTGCTAGATTTACTCCACCAAAGTCAACTCCAAGATAGCGTTTCCACTCAACGGGTATCTTGAAATCTTCTTCCAGGTGGAGTTCGTCATCGAGGCAGTCGTAAATCATGTGCCGAGGCCTGGTAACGCGACCTCGAAAGAACATCGCGAATACGTCAGACGGAAGTTTCTCTTTGGCTTCGTCGTATTCGGCTTGCGGGAAGATTGGATTAACCGTGCTGTCCGACTGGATTAGGCATGTATCTGTTTTTTCGCTGTCGGTATACTCTATTTCAGCACCGTTCTCAAGCGTAATAGTTACTGGCTCGTCATCCTTCCGTGCCGGATTAATAACTTCCGAGTTAAGCCAGCCGTAGTCATAGAGCGTACTTGTAATTAAAAGTCGCCCTTGATTAAGCAATAGGCGTCTACGAATAGCCCTATACGCCTCAATCGTGAAAGACGGCTGGCCCGCTTCGTCTAGTATCGCGGCCTTAGCAGTGGCAGATTCAAGACCACCAATGGATTGCGCCGACCGGAGGATAATTCTACCCCACATCGGATCAGACGATTTCTCTGACCAATATTTTCCGGTATCTGGATCGCGAAGTTCCAGAATTTGATCGCCAGCCCAATAACGACCTATTTTTAGAATATCCTGAAAGACAAGCAACAGCGCGGGGAGAAGTTTCAGTTTGAATAGATCGTAGGACGATGTTACGGCGAGGTAGTCGCCAGAACCCATTAGTCTGATTTCGCGCTCTAGCCACCACGGGGCAGCCGAAGTTTTCCCGACCTGGCTGCCAGAAATTAATGCAACGATTCTTCTCTTACTGTCCCACATCAATTGTTGCGCCCTGTGGAATTTAGCTGGCTTACCATCCTTGCCTACTAGATAACCTTCGGGCCAATCCCGTTTCTTGGCTTTCGATCTAGCAATAGCTCTTTCGACGCCCTCGTATGCAAGACCTTCGGCAATCTCAGACGGCATCTAATTTGACTTCTTCCTCAATTGGCGCGACGGTAAAATCTCCGTCAACTGTCATGGGCGCTTCGATCATCTTCCTAACCTTATCGGTCATCTCTGTCCCAAGTTCTAACTCAAGTTCTTCCAGCGTCAATTCGCCACTCTTGATAGAATCAAGCGCCTTGATTGTCCAATTAACATTGATCTCGCGGCTCTCGCCCCACCGGCCTTTGTGCCTTCTGGCAAGAAACTTGAGAGCAAGATCGGGGTTTTTATCGAAAGAGTCGGTGATTTGTTTTACGGCAATAGTTTCAGCGAGTGCCTCGGCCTCCCTCATGCGGTTGGCAAAGTTCACCTGTTCCGGAGTTGGATTTGCCTCCCTACTGCGGTGTTCGCCAAGTCGCATCCACTGTCCGTAGGTTCCCTGTGGCAGTCCAACGGCCTGACACGCTATCGAGGGATAGTTTCCAGCCTTGATTAGTTGGTAAAGTTGTTCTTCTATTTCAGGCGTGATCGAAGGCATTAGGCAGACATCTTCTCCGCGCCGTGAACAAATGACCACTGCGATCCAGCGAACGCCGAAAACCCAAGTACGATATTCTCGACATAGAACTGGGGAGTGACAAACGCCCCTTCTGTGCAACCGTACCGTGTCAAATAGAAATTGCCACACGACAGCCCCAAAACCAGGAACGGCGCGAGAATGAATACAGACGCCATGATCTCGCGCTTGTACTTGACTTTCGACCACGCCTGACTGATTTGCGGAAATGAGGCCAGGACAAACGACACGATTGCGCCGACCGCCGCCGCCAGTCCGATAGATGTAAGTTGATTCATGTTACCCTCTTTATGTAAATGCAGATGTGGAAAATTACAGATTTACATAATATTACGACACTTGTTCTAATTAGTCAATACCAGTTGACTTTCAACTTGTTTTGTGATATAGTTCAATCACTCTCCTCCGCGTGTGGCTCTCGCCACGAAACCGCCTCCACACTCCCTGGGGGCGGTTTCTATTACAACGGTACTATAGACTTTGCATAAGTTTCCGATATAATTGTTCTCGGAGGCCGACATGCTATACCAAACAGCACCCAGTATTTGCCCGGTCTGCGAGTCTGAGAAATACCTATCGGTTGATCGAACGTCACGATTTGCGTGCGGCTATTCAATCGTGCTGTTGAAAAATGGTTTCTGGCAGGAGATGAGATTATGCGAAAACTCAACACTGGAAGTGATGCGCCTAAGACACAATTTGTCAAGACAATCTACATTCTAGCTAAGTGTCGTGAATGCAACATCAATTACGCCGCATTCCACGATCCGCAATTTCCAATACAAATTTATTTCTTCGACCGTGATAGTTCTCTAGAAGTCGCCACGCATGTAGTCTCTGGCGAGTTTCTGTGTCTCAACGGACACGGACTAGAGATGGTTGCACAGCAAGCGGTTTATACAGATACGGGCAAGTGGATCATGTTGAAGCCTATCGGCCTGCATACGCTGGATTTATAGCTTGGACATTTCCAACATCCAGAAAATGATAGACCACTGCACCATCCAGCAGGTGAAACAATCCAACACTGCCGCGAAGGTGTTTTTCAAGGTTCCACGCATCCCCCAACGCAGCCGGGTTAGACTGTTTGGCGAGAGAGGCCCGTTTGGTGTTGTGGTAGCGGTAAGCGATACCGGCGCTACGGCACGGTTCAAGGCCAATGACGTGATTGCGTTTTTGGAACGCGAGAAGTCCAGAGAGCTGAGTCAGCAAGTAGACGTGGCAAAGAAGGCGATTGATGCCACAAACTGAATCAACAAAACTCGCACTCGCCCGCGATGGATTCCTGTGCCAGTGGCACTTGAACGTACTCCACAGAGTTAGGCACATCTTTGACGACTACGTTTATGGCTATCCGCCCGAAATGGCTGGTGGGCATCATTGCCTCAAGCGCAGACTGGTAGACACCCCCGAAACAATCATGGCGCTGTGTTCCGAGTGTCACTGGAAGGTCGAGAACGCTAAAATACCCAAATCGGAGATCATTGCACTCATGTCGAAAATCTCAGGCGTTGACCTGTATCGCAAATATCCTGGGTTTATGAAATTTACCGATGCCGAATATTACCGCGCCGTTGAGCGAGTTGCAAATGCCTGATGTCAACGATTTGGTAGACGTTTACATTACGCGGAGTAGGCGTATGCAGTTGGTACTGGGAAGGATTATTAATTCACAAAACCCGATTTCAGATGAATTGGTTGAGGCATGGATTGAATTTCTAACTTCGTCCAACGCAATTACTAAACGAGCAATGAGTTACATATCTGGAAATATTGTTAGCTGGCGCGATATGGCATTGGCGGAAATGGCAGACGGCAAAGCGCAGATGGCAATTCCGCAATCTATACGCGATGCCGTTGCAAGAGGTGAAATCAAGATCGAACTAGATGCTACTGGGTGTGTCCTGCGAGACTCAGCCGGTAAGTTGGTGACGTACTTTCCGGTACTGTGGTTAGAGCCGCCCGCCAAGTAATTTGTCTGCCGCGTCCATCGCGGAATGTGAAATGTCGGAAAGAAGTAAGCCGACAAACATCCACCCCATCCACGGTCTAAATTCAATCGGCGGCAGTTTCAGCCAGTACCAGAACGGTAGTATCCACAATCCTAAATACAACAATCTAATAACGGTAGAGACGATATAACTGTGAGACAAGAACCCCCTGTGGGAACAGAACATGGCGTATGGCTTCCAGATTACGCGCCATACGAGTTCTGCCGGAACTCCTAAATACTTGCGAATGTAGTGATGTGAAATATTAACCCCCAAGTCCGCATCGGGGGTTATCAGCAACCCTGCCAACGCGCCGGTTCCGCACCAGAGCGCAGCCGATGGAGAGTATAAAAACAGCGCCGATGCGCTCGACGCTGCGATTACTGCGGTACAAATTGAGTGCCGTCTACCGCTTGGCATTCATCAATGTGTCCTGCGCGAGCATACTCACTCTACTTGCGCCAACATCTGTCATTTAGTATCTCGTACCATTGCCAATACTTTCTCTTGAGTCCGTCAATTATCCCTATAGGAACGGGATTGTAACTACTTGGCACACGGCCAATAGAGCGCAAATGCTCTGCGTATTGTTCGGTAGGCCAATGAGTAATCGCCCATTTCTTCTGTCCCAGAAATACCCATAGGCGAGAGCGCCAGTCAGTCATAATCTCTTCATTGGACAGACTTACGCCAGAATTGTCCACGAGAAACAGAAGTGCGTCGGCATACTCATTCGGAACAAGATAGCCGCCCTCGCTTTCATCTTTCATCAATGTGTCCTGCGCGGCGGATTAGCTAACAGCGACCCGTTAGAGTCAAAAAAGATAACATATCCACCCCTACTGCCCCATACGCCAATGGCGTAGGTGCTGTCTGATCTGGGTATCATAATAAACCTACGGCCTACTTCCAGCAGGCGATCCAGAACTGTCTCTAACATCAACTGCGGGTTTGCATCCACACTTGTAACCTTTAGTCGAAGCGCCTACCTGAAACTTTCCGCAGTCCAGGCACACCCAGGCATTTTTCACGGTCATGCCCAACATACCATAGCCATCCACATTCATAACGAACGAATTGAGTCCTGCCTTCTGGCATTGGTTAAGTGCGGCCTGTAGGATTTCTACCGCGTTGGCGGGCGAGATTTTCCCTATACTGCGCGATGCGTGTTTGCGAGACTTGCCCAATACTACCTCCTCGTTGATGGACTCTTGACTTGCCAGAACCCTTGCGCCAATGATACGCCCTCCCCCGTTGCGTAATCTCTATCCTGTATCCAGACTCCGCAACCATCATTCCACCAGTAGTCCAGTCTAAACTTTTGGGCCTTCTTCAACGTCCTTAGCGAATGCTACTTTCTTGGGACGGCCACGACCTCTCTTGAGCATAGCGGCAACCGGCGCGAGTATAGAGTGTGGCTGGCGTTCAGTCTTATCCGGCTCGACATCTTTCATAACCGCAGCAAGAACCGGCATTTCCACGCGCTGAGGCCTTTCGATCATCACGACATCCGACATAATCTCAGACTTGCCACGGCTTCCGAAATACTTGATAGCCCCAAGCGCGATCACTGCGCCAGTTGAACTCAGCGGAACCAGAGCTAACGAAATCCACCGCAGTGCAGCCGGAACAGTAACTCCAACACCCTCGTACCGTGCAATGATTTGAGCCGATGCCGAGATAATCACAAAGAGGCCGACACCAACAAAACCAGCGGCTCTTTGATTGTTCTTCCACCTGCCCAGCATCCCCACACTATATGCTGTAAGACCGTCTACCACCAAAGCGGCAGGAACAGCCACGTACCACGGATCGCTCATCAAGAACACAATAGCAGAGTGATACGCCGCTACCGCCGCCGCAAAAAAGTATACGGCTCCGAACAGAAACTTGTCCCACTTGGTTTCGTCCATATCGGCATCCCTCCTATTCAGCATTGGATAGATCGTCCATATTTGCGTTCTTAATCAATCTACGGACTACCTCTGACTTCGTAAGCCCTGACTCCTTAGACAGTTGTGCCAGTCTTTCAAGCGTGAAGTCGTCGGCGCGCAGATCAAACCTGTCATCTAACTTGTTGTCGTTTTTATTAGTCATAATCATAGATTCTACGCGGTACTTACATAATGTCAAGTAGGAGTTTGGTACTACTCAAATCAAAAAGACCAGCCAAAATGACAGGTCTTTTTGCATAACGCTCCGATATAAGGGCGCTATGTATTAAACTTATGGCCTGAGTAGCACGAAGCAAACTCAGGCACACCCATAGATTTGATGGGTCGCTGGCGTGATTAGGGCCAGCTAGGAGCGGCGTGTCGGGTACGATCCGACGATACCTGTTTGGTAAACAGGAGTTTTACCTGTTAAACTAACACCGCACAATTCTATTCTTTATTGACATACAGGTGGGCCGGTTTCTCACCGACATGGAGAGTTTCGTGGAATGAGGCTGACCGCCTTAAGCATGTCCCCGCCCATGTGCCGATTCCGACCTTCTCGTAGCCCTTTCAGGCATAAGGCACAAACCACACAGCTATTCTTATTGGATCGTAACCCGCGATTGATGTCCATTTCAGGACACGCGGGGGCCTGTCAATTCAGGCTCGTCTAGTCGTTTAGACTTACTCCATTCACTTATCTAGTGCTTACGCACGTCCACCTGAGAGAATGGTCGGACTTGAACCGACAACCTTAATCTTGGAAGGATTCCGCGCTACCATTGCGCCACATTCTCGTGAATAGCCATTGTACCACAATGCGCCCGCCCAGATTCGGACTGGGGATAGAAATTTAGAAGATTTCCGTGATGTCCACTTCACCACAGGCGCGTGTGGAGCATATTGGTATCGAACCAATCGCCTCTGCTTTGCAAAAGCAGCGTTCAACCGTCTGAACTTATGCCCCGTTATTATATGGCAGTAACGGCAGGACTCGAACCTGCAACATCGCGTTTTGGAGACGCGCGCTATGCCGATTGAGCTACTTCACTATAACCAGTTCTACGCATCTGATTGCCAGACCGATCAAGTCCCAATCAGACCTATGCCCTGGCAACAGTCAAACGGCGGTTCTACGCATCCATCTCGCATACGGCGTAAACCGTAGCTTGACACTATCCACCGCCAAGAGTCCGCACTACAGATTAGAATGGAATTTCTATTTCGTCAACCGCCTCGCCCGCGCTGGATTCCGACTCGCTCCTGCTGGACAGGAACTTCACGGTATCGGCGCGGAGTTCGTAACTCGTTCCCTTCGAGCCGTCCGACTTATCGAAAATCTTGGGATTGCCAGTCGCGGGATCGGATTGCAGAGTTCCAACCACTAGAACTTTCGATCCCTTCTTCAAGTAAGTGTTACACGCCTCTGCTTGCTTCCCGAACACCGAGACTCTGAACCAGGTCGTGTGTTCGTTCTCATTGCCGTCCTTGCCAGTCCACTTCTTTGACGTAGCAACCGAGAATGAAGCCACCATATCGCCAGATGGCATGTAACGTGCTTCGGGATCGCGGCCCAAGTTTCCTACGATGGTTGTGCTGTTATACATGAAAGAATCTCTCCTATTTTATGTTGCGGATAGTGACGGAAGGCTGTCCAACCTTCCGAAATTGCAGTAGTTCTGGATATGCAGTAGCAAAGCCGTCTAAATTATCGGTTTGCCACGTCACGCGCCCCTTGACGAATACAGCCTGTAGCCGACTCCCCTTCACGCTTGCGCCTCGTTGCAGAATGTCGTCCTTGATCTCGCCAGTCCACTTTTCAATAACTTCTGCCGCCATCGCGAGTGGACTGGCAAACTCAACGTCTAGGAAGTCGAGTTCGTCTTGCACCTGTCCCAAAATCTTTGCCCTCAACTCATTATACTGCAACTGAATCAAGTCTCTTTGGCTTTGCGCTTCGGCCAATTGCTCTAGCTTGTCTTGAACGTCCACAGATAGCTTTTCCTTATCATAATGCTTGCAACAGTCTTTGCAGCTGGCGTGTTGTCGCGCCCGCGTAGAAACTTCCCTGTCTGGGTCTACTAACGACTTGCCGCAGTACATATCAGACCATCCATCACGGGTACTTTCGATGATGTGGATGTTCAAGATTTTAGGACTTTCTTGAGCGCCGTCCTGCCGGATTCAAGATCGGCAATCACGATTTCGGCGGCGCGAATAGCATCTTCGTGATTGAACTTCTTGGTGCAGCGATATGTCTTTACAATCGGGCACTCTGGATTGTCAGACTCTATAATTATCTTCGTCTCGCCCGCCATATCCCACCAGTAGGCGTAGTTTCGCTTCGAGATTGGGCCGACATCTTTCCTGCCAGCACGCTTTATATTTTCTTGTTCTTGTGACATAGATGCGTTTTTATTAGGCATTGGGTTCAATTCCGAGTTCCGCAATCTGTTTTCGCAATTTTATCTCAGCAGCTATAGCAAAATTAGCATGGTGCTTACACGATTTGAGTTCTCCCAGGAGTCCGGCATTGATGACGTTTAGATCAAAAGACTCCTGCGCGAGTTTCCAGTTTGCGGATTTTGCTATCCGAAAATCAATCCTATCTCTGCGCGCCGTTTCACGCCATGCGAAAGACCATCCTCTCATTAAGTATGCCCCTAGTACAAAAGAAGCAACCATCGCGAACAGAAAAAAGACATCGGTAAGCAACATTAGGCGTGTTCTCCAAACAGCGGCAACTCCGCCAGACCAGGATCAATCTTCAAGCAATGCGGGCTGAACCATATCACCTCGCGCTCGGCATTGGCCCGGCCGTTGCCGTTGCCATTGTTGGCGTAGCCGCCCTGCGTTTTCCAACTGACCGCCGTCCAACCGCGCTCTTCCATGTCATCATGCTCGCCTCGATAGCCGCACAGCGCCAGCCGCAGGCGCGGGTCGTCGCCGTGTTCCAAACACCAGCGTCGAACAGCGTGGGCCACGTCCAAATCGTCTACGCTGTAAATATCACTGTCGCGGTTGGCAGCGTCCGAATAGGGCGGGTCCAGGAATATCCCCGTCAGCCCTTGTTGGACCGTGGGCGTCGGCCCCATGACGCGCAGCCAGTCGCCGGAGCATACCCGCACCCGCGCCAGCCGCTCGGATAACGCGGCCAGCCACGCAGTAAGGCCATGCTCCCCCGTGCCAGCCTTGCCCTTCCCGGTGTCGCCCAGTTGTACCCGTTTGCTATTGATGCCCTGCCCGGAGTGCCGCAGGTGTACCAGTCTGCGTTTGATGCCCTGCCCCCTGTGTAGGTGTACCAGCGAGCGACTGATGCCCTGCCCATCACTTTTCACCTTGACCAATTCGCCGTCAATGACGTGCCACGGGCCATCGCCTGAACACCAGCCGCCGCCGATCCAGCAGCACAGACCCCACACCCACCAGCCCGCAATCTTATGATCGCAGTAGTCCGGGTCACCTTCCAGTCTCGACGCGAGCGAGGTGCGCTGGCCTACGAGCCAGGCGTGCCGGGCGTGCAGATCGTTCTCGTTCACCGGCCAGTCGGCATAGTGTTCCACCTTCACCGGGGCGCTCTGCAAGGCGCGCCAGAAGTTTGACACCATGCCGTCGGCGTCATTCACGGTTTCGATCCACGGCGCGGCGGTGTGCCAGTCGGGGCGCGCCAGCAGTACCGCGCCTGAGCCGTAGAATGGTTCAACATAGTTCGGCACGTCGCCCAGTCGTTCCCAGATCAACCCGGCCACGGTTCGTTTCCCACCGAAGTAAGGAAAAGGCGCAGTGAAGTCACTCACGGTTATTTCTCCCAATCCAGGCCACCACAGCGGCGCACAAAAGAAGCAACCATCGCGAGCAGGCCGATGACGATGGTTAGTATAGTGTAAATGTCCATGTGCCTATCTTACTCCACCGTCCTCACTCTCATCCAGCACTTCACGCATGAACTCCTCCCATGCCGCCGGATCGGTGAAATAGTATATAAAACTGATACCACGCCGACGTGCAACAAATTTCAGAAGCGCCTCGTCTACCGTGTTCACCACGTCCATCCACCAATTCGCAATACATGAACGTTTATCCATTGTTATAGCCGCCGATCTAGTCTAGCCGCACACATACCCAGCGAAAACAGAAAAAATAAGGTCTCGATTACCATGTGGTGAGCATACATTTCGTGTGTCGAAAATGCAATAGGCTAAAAGTCCTACTTCGGGACGATGCGTATTTCAACGCGAGCATCCAGCGCGGCAGCAATCTTGGTCAGCTCGCTCAATTTAGCAGATGCTTCACCTGCCTCGATAAGTTCGATCCGTCTGAGCGCCACGCCTGATCTCTTAGACAGCCATGATTGTATCACCTTCCTTTCCTTACGCAACTCATAAATATTTCTGGCGACGGCGTAATTCAGTAGCGTCTCGTCGTCCGCCTGAATTAACGTACCCATCCACTTATGTGTGAGTTGTTCCAGCGAAATCATTTTAGACATGCTTCTTCCTCAATCTCTCTCTGAACGCTCTCGCGTCGGCGCTATTACACTTGCTACACAACGACATATTCTTTACGCGAAGTGTATCTCCACCACAGCAGTTACATGGCAAAGTGTTCGGATCGATTCTTATGCCCTTATTGCCAAACGCAGCAATCAGATTGGTGCAGCTATTAAGTCCAATAGCGTAGTGCATAGAGATTGAGTCTACAACCTGTTTGCAAAACATACATTTAGGCATTTAGCTCCGATGCAGGATGATATACAGGATAGCGGCGGGCCAGTACCACGGCGGAAGTCTGAGCAAGGCGATAATTAGACTAATCATTTGTTCTTGCTAATAACTGCTTTCAGCGCGGCTCTGCAAGCGGCCTCTGGAATAGTATCTCCTAGTGCGCCATAACTGCGAATTCCGCCATAGTTGTCGCGTCCGGTCAAGAACGCTGCCCACGGCTTTTCATCTTCCCAGTCGCATTCAAACCACCAGCCGGTATCGTGCATGTGTTCGATTAGATCACCAAATGCGGGCCAGCCGGAGTAGTCGTCAGCCTTCTGGCCCGCTGTTGGATTACCACTAGATGCGTAGCAAGGATAATTTCCAAACTGGTGGTCTGGATGGTCTGGATTGTGAATTTCCGATTGGCACGGAACAAGACCGAAAACGGTTTCGGCCATCGCGGCGGCGAGGTCATTCCCAGTCAATAGATCAATTTGTTCTTCGATGAGCATTTTATTCCTCCGGCGCGGTCGGGTAAGTATCTGGGTTAATGCCGATCTCGCGAAGCACTCCATCTAGTCTATTCTTGATTACTAATAGATCACTGGCGTCACAATATGGATACTCCGCGTCGGATTCTATCGGACTTTCAACCGTATGCCAATATGCCCAAGAGTCGCCGTAGGCAGGGCTGGTACAGCCGCCAGGAACAACGCAGGCGCAATGTTTACATCTCTTAGCCGCCGACTTACCTACATCGCTCATCGCAGAGAGAATGGCGCTGGTCAGTTTGTTTAGGTCGCTTACTGAATTCTTTTCATAACGGTACACATCTTTACCCACTCCTGCCGTAACAATTCCTTTATAGTCGTTATTCATTGTACAACTCGTTCCGGTCAAGAGACTCGATTGCAGCAATAGCAACTGCGGCAACCTCAATCAGTTCCGTCCTGTAACGCCTTAGATATGAGTCGGCCTCTACTCCGAAACTGGTTGCTGAATACTCGTTGACCTCCTTTGCGACTTCCCCTACTTCTTCCATGAGGATACCAAGCCAAATCGGTAGTTCGTGGTTCTGTTCGCCCCACTTCCCGTTCTGGCGTTCACGCTCTCTGAGAATGTCGTCAATCGCCGTCATAATTATCATACTCCTTTTCAGCATCGGCATCCGACTCGTGGATATGTTCTAGCGCAATACCTTCTGCGCGAGTAAGTTCTGCTTGAGTCAGTTCGTGAGTCGAGTCCACTACGAACCACTCGTCCGCCGTCCAGTCCACTATACCAGCGTCCCGATCCGGCGCGCACATCGTAAGATTGACTACAACTTCTTCGCCAGAGTCGAGCGTGAACGGGAGCGAGAGATATGCTAGATTTGAGTTTGTCATATTATGTAAATGCAGATATGGAATTTGTTAAGAAACGGTTAGACCGGCGCGGATAGATGGGTATAGTCTTTGGCGTGATTCATCTCACGCAGATTGTGGTACTTATCAAGGTCAACGTAATTCGTGGAGTTCTGATCCATCCACGCCAGCAGAACGAGAAACGTATTCACGTTTGGAATGTATCCTTTTTCGATCCGCGAGAGAGTTGAAGCCGAGATGCCGGTTTCCTTAGCCGCTTCGCGCAGGCTTCTTTGGCCTCTTTCGGACTTGACTTGCTCGGAGAATAGATTGCTATTGAACATTTAACTCCCTCCGTTTAGGTTCTTGAAATACTTGACAGCCGATACACAAATTGCCAGTTGCGGCGTATCCTCAATCTCAATTCCATAGCCAAATTTACAAACGTACTTTATACTGCCGGTCGAATCGCTGTACGAATGAACGCTACACAACCAACTCTGTTCACTAGCCATCTTGTCGTACACCTGTCCTGCATATCGCCAATCCGTAGTGTAATGGGGAACAGTTTTCCAGTGAAACCACTCACCGTCGTTGTGAACAACTGCCGACATGAATTTATAGTCAAAACCAAACACATACTTGGCTACCTGGACATCAATCTCGCGCATGTTCACTTCAGCCTCTAGTTTATCCATTTAGGCTCTCCAAGTATTTGATAGCGTATTCCATTGCGGCGGGACACGTACTTATCCATCCTGGCGTAATTCCCAGGTATGTTTGATATTTTGATCCGCACTCAAAGTCTACCTGATAAACGTCCCGGAGTTCATGATGCGGCCCTTCGTATCCCAAGACGTAGCGAGCCTTGATTTTCGACTGGCAGACAGGACACAAATCAGTCGCGGTGAGCATTTATTTACCAGTCGGCCAGGGCAGGATGATCGTTAGGCTCATCGCGTCACCTGTTCCGCCCGCGCAGCTATCAACTGCGCTTCCAACTCGGCTACGCGCGCGCGCAACTGCTCCATCGCGTCCGGCAGCCTGAATGGTATCTCTCCGCCGCCCTCGCCCAGCAACCAGGAGAGAGCCGAGTTTTTGTATTCGAGTTCCTCCACGCGGCCCAGCAGCGCCAGCACGTCGGCGGCCAGCTTGTCAATGAGTTGCAGGGAATCAGTATCTGGCCCGAACGCTTGGTCAATGTCCGACGTATCTCCGCCCCATAGTCCGAGATCGGGCAAAAAATCACGGGCAAACCGCGCAGTCGCTTCTGCCCGCGACTTGATCGCTCTCAGATCAAAGTCAGTCATGCTACTCACCGCCTTTCAGAGCTTGGTCAATCTCAAGCAGCAGTGGTTCGTATTGCCACTCTGGATCATGACAGATATTTGCATAGACCTGCTGCAACAATTCCGCCTTCAGCGTGTTCTCGGCCAGCGCCTCGGCCAGCGCGGCCTGCGCGGCGCTCAGTTGCAGCGCCAGGCTGTCACGCTCGGCCTGCTGCGTTTCGATGATGCTGCGTGACGCCGTGAACATGCCCGCGAGTTTGTTTAGCGCCGCCCGCTCGCGCTGAATGATACCTTCCAGCGTAACTTCAAGTTGCGTCATCGCATCATCTCCTTGCCCCACGGCGGTGGGCACTGCGCGCGTGGCTCCCGCGATGCTGTGGGTTACATAGGTGCAAATGTGTAACTCGTAGTTCAGGCGGGTCAGAAACACCCGCTGGCAGCCTGCACACTGTATCGCTCATCGCTACCATCCTCCTATCCTGGCCGAACCAGATTGCCTAGCAGTTCTTCCAGCAACAGAACCTGGTGTTGGATGTCGTTGGCCGAACGGTTCATACCGGCATCTCTAAAGAGCCGCACGACTTTTAGCTTCTCATCCCGCGCCGCTTCCAGCAGCGCCACTATCCGCGCGCGCTCGGCCTTCACCCCGGCGGCGAGAGCAACTGACAGCGAGCCTTTGGTGTATTCGACGTTGATGATCTCCAGGTCATCAACCGTGAGCGGGACATGAATGTCCCGCTCAAATCTTTTGGCGTCTATGTTCAATTTCGCTTCATCCTGTCTGTCGAGATCAAGAAATCTGCCACCATCGCCTGATAGAAAGTCGGCTGATATTCTATCCCGCCCATCTCGTTTTTATAGGCGATATGTGTTACAGCTACCCCGCCCTGGCACCGCCAGCCATAGGCAATGTTTTCATCTACACGCTGGTTAAGTTCAGCCAGGCTTCCCCCGAAACAAACGTCATATGTCTTGGTCATCTGGTATGAGTAGCTCATCGCTTCATCCTTTCGCTTACCGCCCATAGGCCAGCAGTCGTTCAAGATGCGTCATCACTGCCGGGATAGTGTCGCACTCGCCCTGCTGGTGGGCATAGTAGCCCGCCGCGTAGGGCTTGAACCAGGCCGTGTGATCAAACATATAGGGCTGCTCCATCACCACCTTGTTCTGTATAACCAGGTGGCACCGCTGGCATAGTACCGCCAGATTCCACCAGGCGCAATTGGACGGGGCCATATCCAGGTGATGCACCGTCAGGCAATAGCCTGTGGACGGATCATGGATGTGGCCGCACCGGGCACAGTGCCAGCGCATCCGACCTTTGGCAGCGGTCGCAATCTCTTTCCAGTTCGGCGGGTAAGGCCCGCCCACCGATTTACGCTTCATCGCCTTGTCATCCTTTCGCTTACCGCCTGCTCCCGCGCCGGGTGGCCGTTGACACTCATTGGATCAAAGGCCGCCGTCATCACATAGCAGCACACCGAGTACGAATTTCCAGCCACGCCGACTTCGCACAAGTCACAGCCTTCGTTATCCTCATGGCAGTTATCACAGCACTCACAATCCAGCGACAACAACTCTCTCACTTTTTGGCAATCGTTCATGCTGTCAGAGGCGGCATCGTTGGCTGCGTCCCAGGCGGCGTAGCAGGCGTCGTAGGTGGCGTGGGCGGCGTGGGCCGCGTCCCACGCGGAGTTGAGGGCGGCCCAGGAGGCGCGCCGGGCGGCGTATAGTTCTTCCAGCGTGGGCGTGGTGGTCATGTATTCGTCGCCTCGACGGCTGCCCAGTAGGCGTCGGCGGCGCACGCGGCGGCGTCGGCGGCTTTCCAGGCTGACACCTCGGCGGCGTCGGCGTCGCGGTAGGCGGCGTCGGCTGCCCAGTAGACGACGGAGGCGGCCTTGCGGGCGTCGGTGTAAGCGCGGTAGGCGGCCAATGCCGCCGCATGGGCCGATTTCAGCTCGGCCAGGGTTGGGCTAACTGGCTTGGTG
>Ga0163150_10002337_pt1 | contig 29295 bp, 26 predicted proteins | sample OliLakLV19P2IB_FD_148628 | JGI IMG/M metagenome (GOLD analysis project Ga0163150, IMG submission 148628) | Freshwater microbial mat bacterial communities from Lake Vanda, McMurdo Dry Valleys, Antarctica - Oligotrophic Lake LV.19.P2.IB | ecosystem: Environmental > Aquatic > Freshwater > Lake >...
TTCGCGGGGGCGGTGCTGGCGCTGGTGGTGCTGGAACCATCGTCGCGGTACGAGCTGCAACATTCGCCGTTTCATGCGCGATACCTGCGGGTGGCGCTGATGTGTTTAGGGCTGCACTGCGGCGTGGCGCTGCGGTCGGCCATGCAATCCGCCCGTGACGATGTCGATGACTGGCGCGTCGTTTACGTGTCGGCGCTGGCGTTGTCACTGCCGCTGGCGTTTGTGTATTCATTTCTTAGCGTGGGTGCGTTCAAGATCATGTATCTCGTGCCGGTGCTGTATCCGCTGGCGGTGGCGGCAGTATGGCAATGCGCAGGTGTGCGCAATGGCGAGCACGCCAGTCGCGCGCTCGCGTTGACGTTGTTCGCCGGGCTGTTTGCGTGCATCACGTACGGTTTGCCTTGGCAATACGTGATGAAGGAGAAGTACATAGCGCATCAGACCGCCGCGTTCACGGCGCCGGGAGTGGCGGGGATTAAGACGCTGCCCGCGGACGCGCGAAGTCTGGATGCGTTGACGACGTTCCTCGCGGGGAAGGTTGCGCGCGGGGATTTTCTGCTCGCGTACCATCACCTACCGGTTGTGTATTACGTCACGGGCACGCGGCCCGCTCTCGACAGGTCGTGGAGCGGCGCGGACAACCCGTTGTGGGGCGCACACAATTCGCTGGAATACATGCTGCAAGAACGGCGAGTGCCCCGGTATTGCGTGCGGCTGGCGCGCGCGGGGAACACGTATTCCGCTGATCCGCGGATCGATCCGGTGAACGCGCTGGTCGAGCGTCATTATCAGAAGATCGCTACCGTGCCGTACACGGAACTCGAGCCGTTTTGCGAAGTTTTTGAACTGCGCGCGGATTCGCCGTTGCAAGGGATGGTGCGCGATGCGCGGTAACTATGGACAACGCGGAATTGTTTGCGCGGCGGCGGCGATTTTGACGATGGGATTCGCGGCGTGCTCCGGCGCGGACAAGAGGGGGGCTCCGCCGCGAAAGCCGGGCATCGATCAGCGGGAAACGTTGGAGACGCTGCTCGCGTGGCGACCGGACGGCGCGCCGGATTCGGACGGAAGCGGCGCCGCGTCGCGCAATCTGATCGAAAATTTCTCGTTTGAGCATCGCGACGACACCGGACGGCCACGGGGCTGGGCCGTGTCGCCAGCGGAGTCCATCGTGCCGGATGCGGAAGCGGGCGCGGGCGCAAAAGAAGGCGCGCAATCGCTAACGCTGCGGGGAAACGCCGACGTGTGGACGGTTGTCGCATATGCCGTTCCGCTGATCGCGGGGGACGCCGGCAAACGCGTGACGGCAAGCGTCTGGGGAAAGGCGTCGTTGGCGAATGCGATGTTCCTCACCATCTGTGTGAAGGACGGGTCAAACGTCCAGGGACTCGTCTCGCAAGCGTTTCCCGAATCGAAAGGCGAATGGGTGGAGGTCCGCGCAGAGACGTTGTTGCCGGAAGATGTGGACACCAGCAACGTCCAACTCCGCATCATCATTCGAAACGACCCCAAGGGCCTGTACCGGCTGGACGCGGCGTGGTTTGAGGTCGGGGACTAATGGCGCATTTTGTCTGTCTGCCTATGCGCGTAACTTGCTTCCACGATGTGGTCAATGGCATAGTCGCAGCGGGCTGATTTGCGGGTGTAAGATGAATTTCGGGGAGATTAATACTTGATGCGAAGTTGTGCTATGTGGTGGTGTAGCGATTGGCTTGCAAGTCAATTTATCTTACTGCGTCCGATAAAGGGCGTTTAGTACCATGCTCACACACCGCCCGTTGGTCAGGGTTACATTCAACCTTATCGTCGGAGTCCTATTCGCCGTTTTTCTGTTGTGGTTTGTCTTCCGGGGAACAGACTGGAATGCGCTTTTTAACGCAATATTGACCGTACACCCTGGTTGGCTTCTCTTATCGCAGGTTCCCCTGTGGGCAAGCCTATATACCAGGACGTACCGATGGAGTTTCGTCGTAAGACCTACAATGCACGTTCCTTTCCGATATCTATTCAGCGCAACACAGATTGGATTTCTTTTCAATATTCTGATCCCCGCACGGCTTGGAGAGTTTGTCCGCGCGTACGTGCTAACTCGTTTAGCTAAGCTGGAACTCCCAAAATCACTTGCATTAGTCGCTTTGGATCGAACTACCGATCTCATAGGCGTGATTGTTATGGTATTGGTTGCGTTGACAGTCTTTCCAACTGATCGGCCTATAATAGTTCCCGCGGATTTTTTTCACACGGCCCAGCCTTTAATTATATCCCCCAATCTGCTCAAATTTGTTGTGGCATTACTTGTTTTGGCGTTACTTGTCATTTTGGCGCTTTTCTATGTGCTTTGCCGTTATCAAGACGCGGCTAAGTCTTTTTTGGATGATCGGCTTGGGCGATTACTTCCCGGCCCGCTGAATCGACGAATTATCGATTCATTAAGCAATTTCGCCAATGGTCTTCACGTGCTACGGTCTGGTCGAGATATGGTATCCGCTATCTGCCTCTCGCTTGTCACATGGGTATTGTCGATCTCTTGCATAGGATTTGTCATTCTGGCCTTTGGGATTCGGTGCCCTTGGTACACGCCTCTGGTAATTGAGGTAATCGCTATAGCATTCACGATTGCACCGATCACGCCGGCTATGATTGGGCAATTTCATCTTGCCGTAGCCACTGGATTTATCATTTCGGCGCCAGGAGCAGATCTATCAACGGTTAAAGCGCTTACCTTGTTAACGCACGCGATGGCGCTTTTACCGGTCATGTTGGCGGGAACCTACTGTCTTTTGCGCGAAAGAATAGGGCTTTTCGCGATTACCGAAGCCGGGTTCGCGCGATGACACAAGGCACTCTAGACCTAGCTTTGCCAGAAATTAGCGTTCTGATCACGTGTTATTTTGAAGAGAAAAGCATCGATGAGTTTTACACTCAGCTTGCGTCGGCCATGAAATCGCTTGATCGCAGTTACGAAATTGTTTTTGTCAATGATGGAAGTACGGATGGAACCTTCCAAAAACTGGAGAGTATATATTCTAAGGACCCTAGTGTATACGCGATAATCGATTTGTTCCGTAATTCCGGTCAAACAGCGGCCCAGACGGCAGCATTCGAACACCTTCGAGGGGAATGTCTCGTGGTCATGGACAGTGACCTTCAGCTCGATCCTTCTGAGATAAAATATCTAATGAATAAGTATGACGATGGTTATGACATCGTAAGTGGTTGCCGAAGAAACCGAAAAGACGCGTTGATGCGCATCATCCCCTCGCGTATTGCGAATATTATCATGCGAAAAATTTCACGAAGCAATCTGAAGGATTTCGGATGCACATTCAAGGCAATGCGAATGGCACTGATACGCGGAGGCGGTTACGGTCCGTTCAAACCGTGGCTTGCAGTGGATGTCATTGCGTAAGCGGGCCGCGTGGCAGAGATTCCGGTGTCCCATTTTCCCCGGAAATATGGTAAATCGGGATGGACGTTCCGGAAGCTGTGGCAATTTAATATGACAAACATAGTCCGATTGTCCGATAAACCCTTTCAGGCAATATCGGTGGTGTGCTTCCTGGTGGCCTGCGCGTTCGTTTCACGATTGATTTTAGAAAGCTTTTTCCCTGTGACAATTCTGAAAGAAGTTTCAAATGGCCTTTTGCTCAATGTTCTAGTGGCAGGAATGGTTGCGCTACTTGCGGTACTAGCAGCAGTGGGTGAATTCGTGATTCGCATTTTCAATATCTTGTACAACCAGCCTGCGTACATCGTGCGAACCCTACGAAAGCGCGACCAGTGAACCCTTCAAGGGAGCAAACCGCCGAGTCCGGGTATTTGAGTGAAATGTACGCGCACTCATTCGCTGCCTTGGGGGTACCTCGACGATTGGAAAAAAGCCAGTCATGGATTCTGCGGCGAGGGATATTTGAGAGCGGAAAGTATGACGCAATGGGGTGCTACCCAATCTTTTGCTGTAATGACTGGGAGGGGTTGCCCGATGACTTGGATGAGGTTTCCTCCGAGCTCGTTAGCTTGACTATTGTGACCGATCCATTTGGGGCATATGATGCTGATTTATTGGGCAAATGCTTTCCTGATCGTATAATGGCTTTTAAGGAGCACTACGTCACTGAGCTAAACCAAGCCAAGGCAGAGTATGTATCCAGCCACAATTCGCGGTACGCACGGAAGTCGCTCAAGTCGTTGACAATTGAAATTGCTCGCGAGCCATCCGGACATTTGTCAGAATGGCTTGAACTTTACTTGATGTTGGTAGCGCGTCATAAGGTGCGAGGGATTGCTGAGTTTTCGAGGAGTTCATTCGACGCACAACTTAGGACGCCAGGAATCGTGATGTTCCGGGCCTTGCTTGAAGACAAAATGGTTGGTGCGATGCTTTGGTACATCCAGGGGGAAATTGCTTATTATCACCTCGGCGCTTACTCCGAAGCGGGATATGCGCACCGGGCTTCTTATGGGATCGTTTGGCACGCAATTGATTTTTTTAAGGAGAACGGCCTGAAGTGGCTCAGCTTCGGGGCTGGAGCGGGAACATCGTCGGTTACAGATGACGGACTAACCCGGTTTAAATCGGGCTGGAGCAACGGCACGAAGCAGGTTTATTTGTGCGGGCGAATTTTTCAAAAAGACGCATACGCAGAGTTGTCTGACAAGACAAATTTTAATTACTTTCCTGCATATCGAACGGGCGAATTCTCATAGGCGCAAATGCACGACGAAAAATACAAGACCATCGTTCAGCATTACGAATCGTGTTTTCGGCAGTTTGGCGATTCTCACAGAGGCGTGGATTGGCCGAATCAGCAGGATGCTGACACGCGATATCGCATCATGCTAGAAGTAGTGTCTGAACGAAAAGCGGAGGCGGTCAGTCTGTTGGATTTTGGTTGTGGGGTTTCCCATTTATTGGAATATATCAACAGATCGGGCTATGAAGGCATCGAGTATTCCGGCTTGGATATGTCGCCGGAATTTGTAAAAGCGTCGAGAGAAAAGTTCCCTCAAAATGCCTATTACGAGTTGGACATTCTATACGACGCGACGGCGCTGCCGACTTTTGATTACATCGTAATGAACGGAGTGTTTACGGAGAAACGCGACCTTACATTTGACGAAATGCTCGACTACTTTATGCGGTTGACAACCGTTGTGTTCCAGAAATGCAATAAAGGCATGGCGTTCAACGTAATGTCGAAGCAGGTGGATTGGGAGCGACAGGATTTATTTCACCTTCCATTGGATGATTTGGCCTGGTTCTTGACGAGGAACGTGTCTCGTAATTTTATTATCAGAAATGATTACAAGTTATACGAATATACAACCTATGTTTACAAATAGGCGGGAAAAACAGTGGCACAAGTAGTTATATTTGGCGTTCAGGATTTCGCCGAACTTGGACACTTCTATTTAACGAACGATTCGGAGCACGAAGTAGTGGCGTTCTCCGTGTCGGAGAAGTATTTACCTGAGGATAGAAGATTCCATGATTTACCGGTTATTCCTTTTGAAGAGGTCGAATCCATTTATCCGCCCGACGATTGCATGTTTTTTGCACCTATGTCTCCGCGCAAAATGAACATGCTGCGTGAGGACATTTACAATCAGGCGAAGCAAAAGGGTTATAGGTTGGTAAGTTACGTGAGCTCTCGCGCAACGGTCTTTCCGGGTGCCGAGATCGGGGACAACTGCTTTATTTTGGAAGACAACACCCTCCAGCCTTATACACCAATCGGAAACAATGTTGTCCTTTGGAGTGGTAATCACATCGGCCATCACAGTGTCATAAAAGACCACGTTATGTTTACGTCCCACGTTGTGTTGTCTGGGCATTGTTGTGTCGAGTCTCATGTGTTTTTCGGTGTGAATTCCACCGTTCGTGATGGTTTGACCATCGCCGAGGGTACGATGGTTGCGATGGGCGCGAGTATTACGCGCAATACGGAACCTTGGGGGGTTTATAAAGGCAATCCCGCCACGAGAAAGGAAGGCGTAATCAGCAAGGATTTAGAGTTCTAGCACGTCTATAAAATTTCGTTTGAAGGGATCGAAACAAGATGAAGTGGGAGAAAAAAGGGGTCGTTTTTGCACCCGAGAGAAACTATGACTGGATGATGTCACATGCTTCCTTGCCAGTCGCAGACTGCATTTCCGAGGATAGGATACGCATATATTTTGGTTGCCGCGATGAGAATGGAAAATCCCATACGAGCTATTTAGAAGTTGCCGCGGACAATCCTGGCGAAGTCCTCTACGTTCATGATCGGCCGGTATTACAATGGGGATCGCCTGGCACCTTCGATGATTCCGGAATAATGCCATCCTGGATTCTGAATCATGGTGGGCGGAAGTATCTTTATTACATTGGTTGGAATCCGCAGGTGACCGTTTCCTATCGGCTCTCGATTGGGTTGGCGGTGAGCGACGATGGCGGCAAAACATTCGAAAAATACTCGATCGGACCTATCTGCGACCGCGCGATTGACGAACCATTTTTCAATACCGCTCCGTGTGTAATCAAGGAATCTGATCATTGGCGAATGTGGTATATCTCCTGCACCGGCTGGGAGACTATCGATGGTCATGCGGAGCCACACTACCATGTAAAATACGCGGAATCGGAAGACGGGATTTACTGGGTAAAAACCGGCAAGGTTTGTATTGACTACGATAGTTTCGCCGGGGCGATTGGACGGCCCTGTGTATTTAAGGATGCGGGTCTTTATAAAATGATCTACTCGTATCGCTCCGTGAAGGACTATCGAACGAAAAGGGAGCAGAGTTACCGCCTTGGCTACGCCGAATCAAAAAACGGAACGGACTGGGTTCGGAAAGACAGCGAAGTCGGTATAGAGCGTTCAGAGAACGGTTGGGATGCTGACATGATGCAGTACTGCCACTATTATAAACGTGGCGACGGCGCTTACCTGTTTTATAATGGGAATGGGTTTGGAAAGACAGGGTTTGGATACGCTGTTCTTACATGAGGGTTAGGAAAGCGTCAAGAAACAGAAAGCTCCTGACACTTACGGATGACATTCGCGATGTGACGCGCAACGTTCAGATCGAGACTGCCGTAAATGGGAATGCACAGGATTTCGCGCGCGGCTTTTTCGGCTACGGGCAGGTTTGCGGATCGTGAGGATGGAAGCGCGGCGTAACACGGATATTGCGAGCAGAGGGGATAGAAGTATTTTCTGGTATGGATATTGAATTTCTTGAGCGCAAGGTACAGTGCATCGCGTGACATGCCGAACCGATCGCTGTCAATGGCAATGGGGAAATACGCGAAGTTTTCTCGGGTATGTGCGTTCGGTATCAAGAGTTTTACGCCCGGAATTCCGCTGAGTAATTCGCGGTAAAGCCCGGCGATCTGTCTCCGCCTCTCGATCTCGTTATCGACATCTTTGAGTTGGAGCAGGCCAAAGGCCGCCTGAAATTCGTTCATTTTCCCATTGATTCCGGGACCGATGACCGTTTCTTCATCGGCGATTCCAAAATTTTTCAGTGAGTTAACGCGTTTTCTTTGGGCTTCGTTGTGCAGAACGAGCGCCCCGCCCTCAATTGTTGTGAAGAGTTTCGTCGCATGAAAACTCAGCATGGATATATCACCGAAGTCCGCCAAGGCGCGACCTTTGTACTTTACACCGAAGGCGTGTGCCGCATCGTATATGACATGAAGACCATGACGGTCCGCGATGGCCTGAATGGCGTCAACATCGCAGGGCGTCCCATAGACGTGTACAGCCAGGATTGCCTTTGTATCCGATCCAATATGCCGTTCTATTTTCGCGGGGTCGAGGTTGAACGTTTTTGGGTCAATGTCTGCAAACACCGGAGTGACGCGATTCCAATGTAATACGTGGGGAGTGGCAGGAAAGGTGAAGGGGGTCGTTATGACTTCCCCGCTGGTGATTCGCAGCGCCTGGAGCGCGACCAGCAGAGCTATAGCACCGTTACAAAACAGACTGAGGTGTTCGATGTCCAAGTAATTGGCAAGTTCAGACTCGAGTTCGGCGTGCAAAACGCCCCCGTTCGTTAGCCATTTGCGTTCCCAAATTCCTTTGAGGAGGTCGCCGTATGCGTCGAGGCTTGGCAATGATGGTTGCGTGACGTACACCGTCTCTGGAAGCCTAAACTCGGAAACGAGGGCATCGATTTCCTGTTCGCGCTTGGTAGAGTCAGTCATTCATATTTCCGCGTGTGTTTGGTTGACCTGCCTGGTTGGCATGGTAACGCACCGGATACAGGCATGCAACTCGACTCGAAATACTATGGCTCCCCAAAAACATTGCTTTTAACTGGCAAAAATGGGGTAGACTGCAATTGATTTATGGAGTACAGTAGATGAACGTTCTGATTGCGGGCCGCTGCCCGGATCGCCCTGGATATGTGTCAAAAACGGAGTTGCCGGAATGTCGATTGGGGTGTAGGATAGTGGTCTATTGCGGGAACGCGCGGACAGGGAATTTTAAGCCGCACATCGAAAGGGAGCAAGATCAATGAAACGGTTGAATTGTCTGACTATGTATGCCATTGCGGCAATCGTCCTGTTTTGTGGCGGGTTTGCGAACGCCGTGGAACTGGGTGATCCTAATGTGACGGTGACAGACGGCAACGTCTCCATTACGAACACGGGTGGAGCTTTTATCTCCAGGTTAGATGTAAATTCCCCTACCGCACTTACGGGTTCCACCCCGATTCGAATGACGGTCGGACATTCCGGAGCACGATTCTTCATGCAAGCCTACGGAAGCGGCGCAGCCGGCAATTTGCAGAATGCGGCCACTCTCGGAGCAGTTGCTTCTCGCCTCCTGATTGGCGCCGATGCTGGCGCGTCGGTGATGTTCTATTCAAACGGTCAATTCGCGACTGGGCCTGGTCACTTGTTTATTCAGGGCACGCCTGGCGCGACGATGGGCTTCGTTGGAATTGGCAACAATGCTCCGACTACGAAGCTGGATGTTACGGGCGAGGTGAAGATGACCGTTGCGAACATCACGGGCGGCAGCGATTTGGCGGAGAAGTTCGAGGTGCGCACGGTTGCCAACACGAAGATTGAGCCGGGGATGGTGGTGTGCATTGATCCGGACAAGCCGGGACAACTCATGCTTTCATCAAAGCCTTACGACAAGACTGTGGCGGGTATCATCAGCGGTGCGGGTGGACTCAATACCGGCATGCTGATGGGCCAGCAGAACTCGCTTGCCGACGGCGCGCATCCAGTCGCGCTTTCTGGTCGCGTGTATTGCATGGTGGATACGGAGGCCGATGGAATCGTGCCGGGCGACATGCTGACGACATCGTCGCTGCCAGGTCATGCGATGAAGATGACGGACCACGCGCTTGCCGTCGGTTCGGTGATTGGCAAGGCGATGACGCCGTTGGCCAAGGGTGAAAAGGGCTTGGTGATGGTACTGGTCTCATTGCAATAGAATTTTCCCGGCGTACATATAACACACGAGGGTGCTCTATCGTGATGAATACAGGGAACCTTGGGCGCCTGGCGCTGGCGGGTCTCGCTTTGTGCATGGCGGTTTCTTCTGGATCGATTGATGCCGCGGCGAACGGTAAGGGCAAGGCTGCGAACCCGATGGACCGGCATCAGCCGCTCCTGCAGAGTCTCGTTGCGAAGGCGTCGGCGGAACAGCCGCGGGTGACGCTTGCCGATGACGGTTATATCACGTTTCTCGGCGCTCCTGCCGGCAATGCTTTCGCAAGCGGCGCGAAGTCCGCTGATCCGGCGGTTGCGGCGGAAGCTTTCATCAACCGGTGGCGCGGCAATTTCATGAGCACGAGCGCGTCGCTCACAGTCAGCGTGTCACGGGTGAAGCCGGGAGCCGATCGGACTTCCGTTCGGTTTTCCCAGCAGTATGCGGGGTTGCCGGTTCATGGCGCCGAGATTGTTATTCAGGTCAGCGCAGACGGCGCGATTGAGATGGCGACATTTGATGTGATGCGCGGCTCGAAGCCGATGGACAATGGTTCACTGGCATTGGCGCCTGTGCTGAGCGAGGGCGATGCGGTCGCTGCGGGCGTCGAGCTTGTATCGGCCGAGTATCCCGGTTTGGACCTTGAGAACACGGCGCCAGAGCTTGTGCTGTACGATCCCACGATAGTGGGGGAGAAGGGCGCGGTCGCGCTAGCGTGGCTGTTCGAGCTTGCCAGCCTGGAACCTGGCGGCGCAAAGGAGCGTGTCTTTGTCGATGCGCACACCGGCAAGGTGTTATTGCATTATTCGCTGATTCATCATGCCAAGAACCGCCAGATTTTCGATTCGAACAATACCAGTGCGGACCCTGGTACGCTGGCGCGGAGCGAAGGCGGCGCGGCTTCCGGCATTGCGGACGTGAATTTTGCCTACGATTATTTCGGGGATACGTATGACTTTTACCTGTCCGAACACGGGCGCGACAGTATCGACGGTGCGGGATCAACGTTAAGCGCGACGGTGCGCTATTGTGACCCTTTTGATGTTTGCCCATATCCCAACGCATTCTGGGATGGGGCGCGCATGTATTTTGGCGCGGGTTTTTCCGCGGCGGATGACGTAGTCTCGCACGAATTGACGCATGGGGTCACGGAAAACGAGTCAAACCTTCAGTATCTTAATCAGTCCGGGGCCATCAACGAATCTTTTTCAGACATGTGGGGCGAGTGGATCGATCTTTCAAATTCTGGCGGGACCGATACGCCGGAAGTGCGCTGGTTATTGGGTGAGGACGTGCCGGTGTTTGGCACGATACGGGATATGGAGCATCCGCCGGCGTTTGGCAATCCGGATCGGATGGGCAGCGGGCTTTTCTACACCGGCAGCGGGGACAATGGCGGAGTCCACATCAACAGCGGCGTGGGGAACAAGCTCTGCTTTCTACTGACGGACGGCGGATCGTTTAACGGCCGGACCGTCACCGCTATGGGCATCGCGGACACGGCGGACCTCTTTTACGAATGCCAGACAAACCTATTAACGTCCACGTCCACCTATGCGGGGCTTTACAATGCGGTGACGCAGGCCGCGATCAACCTCGGCTTTACACAACCTGAGCGCGACAACATCGAGCAGGCGTGTCTGGCGGTGGAGATCAAGCCCTTGCCCGCGGGCGTCACGGGTTTCACAGCGACTTCCACTTCCGCGAATACGGACATTTCATTGGCTTGGACAAACCCGGTGGGCGGTGGATTCCAACAAGTTGTCGTTCGGCGCAGCACCACGAGTTTTCCCACGGATGCCGCATCCGGGACCCTCGTGTATCAAGGCACGAACACCTCGGTGGTAGACCCCGGCCTCGTGCAGGATACGACCTACTATTACTCTATCTTCGCGTACTACGGCGGAATCAGCTATTCCTATCCGGCATATCGGGCCGCGGTGGCTGGACAGGATATGGGCGGGTATTTCACGGAGCAGTTTGTGGGCGACAACGATATGGATAACCTAACGATTACATTGACACCGGATGGCGGCGAGAATTTTTACCGGTTATGCGGCGAAGCGGCGAACGCATTTCCCACCAACCCCGCGACGGGCACGCCGATTTTTCTTGGCGATGATGGATCATCTTTGGTGAACCTCACGGGCGGCGCAAAGGTCCTGCTGTACGGCACGCAGTATGGTTCGTTTTATGTGAACGCGAATGGCAACATCACGTTTCTGGCATCCTCGGGGACGTTCGATGAAACGTTGGATGATCATTTTGACGTGCCCCGGATTTCAGCGTTGTTTGACGATCTCAATCCGGCCCAGGCCGGTGTAATCCGGTTCCAACAGTTCGCAAACCGCATGGTGGTCACATACGAGGGTATCCCTGAATATGACACGGGGAACTCGAACAATTTTCAAGTAGAAATGTTTTTCGACGGAGCTATTCACATCACGTACCTGGCCATTGCGGCGACGGACGGAATCGCCGGAGTTTCCGAAGGGTTGGGCTTGCCTTTGGATTTCGCCGAATCGAACTTGGGTTCGTGGGACAACGATGGCGACCTCCTGCCGAATTGCTGGGAAGTGGACTACGGTCTGAATCCAAACAGCGCTGTGGGCAACGATGGCGCGTCGGGCGATCCGGATTCCGATGGCCTGTCGAATACGCAGGAATTTACGAACGGCGTGGATCCACTCGACGATGATACGGACGGTGATGGTTTGGAGGATGGCCCCGAAGTATTGTCGCACGGTACGAACCCGCTGTTGGCGGATTCGGATGGCGATGGGTTCACGGACGGACATGAGATTTCCGCGGGAACCAACGCACTAAACGCGAGCAATTATCCGACTACTTTGTTGTGGAACGATTTTGCGTATGCGGGCACTGAGACCGGCGCGTTTACATTGCCGTACAATACCGTCGCGGAAGCGGTCAATCGTGTATCCGTTGGAGGCACGATCCGCATCAAGGGCGATTCGACCGATACCAGTTCGCCGGAGGTCATTCGCATTATTAAGCAGCTAAAAATTGAGTCTATCGGAGGGTCCGCAAAAATCGGGCAATGATTCGGGCTTGTGCAGAATGAAACGCGGTCGCAATGCCCGCTCTGGGCTGTGCTACACGTTCTTCATCTGCGAGTTTTTTACACGCTGACATTGGGACGTGGCGCGTGCGAATGGGGACGGCGGATTGAATCAGGCCCACGCCCGCCAGTGCGCTCGCGATGAATGGCTTGAATACAACGATGGCTTTGTCGAATTCAGCATCTGAAACATCACTTGATCCGTCCCGCCGGCAGTTTCTCGTGGCGTCCACCGCGCTCGTCGCGGGAACGGCCTTGACGGGATGCGCGACATTACAACAGCCGTCGCAGGTACCGGCGCGCCGACCGAATGTGGTGTTAATCATGTCCGACGATCAGGGCTACGGCGATCTCTCCTGTCATGGCAACCCGAATTTGAAAACCCCAAACATAGATCGCCTGTATGCCGAGAGCACCCGCCTCACGCAATACCACCATTCACCGGTGTGTACGCCGACGCGCGCGAGTCTAATGACCGGCAGATACAACTACCGGACCTGCGCGATTGATACCTATCGCGGGCGCGCGATGATGCACCCCGAAGAAACGACAATAGCGGAGATGCTCGGCGCCGCGGGCTATCGCACTGGCATTTTTGGCAAATGGCATTTGGGCGATTGTTTTCCGATGCGCGCGTGCGACCAGGGGTTTCAGGAGTCGCTCGTGCATTTTGGCGGTGGGCTGGCGCAACCTTCGGACCGGCCCGAGAGCGGGGGATATTTTAACCCTGTTTTGTTGCGTAATGGCGCGCTCGAAAAACACGAGGGATATTGCACCGATATTTTCGCGAGAGAAGCGATTGGTTTTATGGAACGGCACCGGACGGAGCCGTTTTTTCTGTATCTCGCCACGAATACGCCGCATTCGCCCTTGATTGTGGATGAGAAGTATTCAAAGCCGTATCTCGATATGGGATTGCCAGCACCCGTCGCAAAGCTCTATGGAATGATCTCGAACCTCGACGAGAATGTCGGGCGCGTGCTTGATGCGCTCGACAGCTTCGCATTGCGCGAAGACACCATTGTCATCTTCACGACCGACAACGGTGGCCAGATTTCGCCCGACAACCCCAGGTTTAACGCCGGATTGCGCGGCGCAAAAGCGTCCGTCTATCAAGGCGGTATACGCGTGCCCTTCTTTATACGGTGGCCGGGGAAATTTCAACAGGGTGCCGATGTGGATCAGTTGTCCGCGCATATCGATGTCGCGCCGACGCTGTTGACGCTGTGCGCCGTTGATGTTCGTAATGGCGCGGATTTCGACGGCGTCAATCTCTCCGAATCGTTGACGGGCGATTTTCGAGATCGCGACAGGACGTTGTTTTTTCAATGGCACCGGGGTGACGTACCCGAACCCTATACGAACAGTTGCGTTCGCACAGAGCGTTACAAGTTGGTCAATGGTGTCGAGCTTTACGATTTGGCAAACGATCCCGGCGAAGAGCGTGATGTCGCCGCACAGTTTCCCGAGATTGTCGCTGCGATGCGCGCTGCGTACGAGCGTTGGTTCGACGAGGTGAGCGCGACGCGTGGTTATGTGCCGCCTTCGATTGTTTTGGGCGATGACCGGGCAAATCCCGTTAATCTGACGTTGCAGGACATGCGCGGCGGCGATGGTGGCGGGTATGGACCGGGTGGGTTTTGGAAGACCGAAGTGGCGCGTGCGGGCGTGTACGATGTCACGATCCGCTTCGCTTCTGAAATGCAAGGCGGTACGGCGTATTTTCAACTGGGTGGTGTGAACGCGCAATCGCCAATACAGAACGGAGAATCGGTTGCAGTTATAAAGGGGATTCACTTTCCCAAAGGGCCTGCATCGATACGGGCGTGGGCCAATTCTCAAGAACCGGCGAACGGGGCGCGATATGTTGACATCATTCACGTTGGTGAATAGCTAGGGTTTCATCGCCGTGCCTTGGTAGATGTAGCTCATGAAACGCGGTGACCTTTCCATGTAGAAATTTTCGATCTCCACAGGCTCGAAGTTTTGCGTGCGGACGATGGCGGTGATGTCGCGGTTGAGGTTGCAGCCGTCGCCGATGATTTTCTGGATGGGGTTGAGACGGTGTTGCCACGCCTGGACTTTTGGATCGTCGGCGAGGCCATGTTCAGCGAAATGAAATGTGCCGCCGGGTTTTAGAATGCGCCAGACTTCGGCCATGGCCTTTTTCACGTCGCGAATACTGCATAGCGTGAATGTACACACGACCGTATCAAACGATTCATCCTCGAGCGGGAGCGATTCGCCGCCCATTGTGTGATGCACAACCTCGATGTTGCGTTCGTGGATTTTGCGTTCGGCCAATGTATTCATGCCCGGATTCGGATCAGCGGTGACGATTCGGATCACGTGCGGCGGATAGTGGGGGATGTTCAAGCCGGTGCCAAAACCGAGCTCAAAGATGTCTCCCGATACACTGGAGAGAACTCTCTCGCGTATCTTCGCCATCTTTGCGTCGGACATGACGAAGTTCATGACTCGTGGAAAGATGTAACGCGAATAGAGGCCCATTTCCTCCCCCGAAGTCAGTTACCCCGCAAGTTCAGCCGCGTTCTCTTTGATCTTGGTAAAGATGTCGATGATGTCTTGCATGTCTTTTTCAGTGCCAAGAAGCAATTGATGCGGGAACCAGACGACGCTCCGGTAACACATGTCTTCGGTTACCGGGCAATGGACTTTGGTGTAGTCCGGGCCGCCTTTGAAATTAGTGAAGACAGGTTGTTTGTACAAAGGTTGGAAATAGCCGGGACCGCAGGGAAGACCTTCGGCTTTGGCTGCATCGACTACTTTTTCGCGCGAACAGCCGAAGCGCTGCGCATCGATTCGCATGCCGTAGAGGTGATAGCCGCGGCGGGTGATGCGGGCGTCGCCGGGCTGCGGGGTGAGGCCTTCGATTTCGCTGAGGCTTTCATTCAAGATCGCCGCCATCTTTTCGCGGTGCAGCGTCTGCGCTTCGAGGCGGCTGAGTTGCACGCTTAACAGCGCGGCGTGCAGTTCCGACATGCGGGCGTTCGTGCCGACGACGGAATGCTCGTACCACGCGGAGCCCTTGGTGCGGCCACAGTTTGTGATTGCGCGGCATAAGTCCGCGAATTCTTCATCATCGGTGACGATCGCGCCGCCTTCGCCGGCGGTGATATTTTTCGACATCTGGAAACTGAACACGCCTCCGTGGCCGAGCGCGCCGGTGCCTTTGCCTTTCCACTTCGAGCCCCAGGAATGGCATGCGTCTTCGATCACGCGCAACCCGTGTTTCGCCGCGATTGCATTGATCCGGTCCATATCGGCGATGACACTTCCAAAATGCACCGGCATAATCGCCTTGGTGCGCGGGGTAATAGCGGCTTCGATCAAATCGGGATTGAGGTTCCACGTGTCGTCGACATCGACGAATATCGCCGTTGCGCCTACGCGCATTGCGGCGCTTGCGGTGGCAACAAAGGTATACGGTGGAACGATGACTTCATCGCCAGGTCCGATTCCCAATGCTTCGAGGCATATTTCGAGGCCGGCAGTGCCGCTATTGACCGCGACACAATACTTGGCGTCCTGAAATGCGGCGTATTCCTGCTCGAAGGTCTGCAAACGTTGATCCAGAAACCACTTTCCGGTCTCAAGCGTGTCGATGAGCGCTTTCCGCTCCCGGTCGTCGAACACCGGCCAAGAATGCCACGAAGCCTCCGCCGAGCGCACGGGCGCGCCGCCGTTTAAAGCCAGAGTCCGTGTTGAAACCGTTGCCATCGTAGTACCTCTCTCAGAAGCCCAAGTTTGTGTAGTTTACCTGCTAAAAGGCGGCATGTGCAACGAAACGCGCTCGAGCCACAACGACGCTATGTTCGTCTGTGCCGCCATGGAACGGCGGATTTCACTTTACGGCTGACGAAATTCGTTAGAGACTCTAAATTGCTTGTTGCCTAAAAGTCCTCGAATAGGAGACCTGCCGTCCAATCGAGTTCGCCTGGCGCAGTGCGTACATAGCCACCGCTAACGCTGGAGAAGTCACCGTCTGCGGTGTTTGCATAGCCGCCACTGACGCTCGCGTATTCGCCATTAGCATCACTTGCGGAGCCGCCGCTGATACTGGAGTGGTTGCTGTTGGCGCTATTGGCATAGCCGCCACATACACTGGAGTAGTTGCCACCGGCGGTGTTGTACTGTCCGCCGCTGACGCTTGCGTATTCGCCGTTGGCCTCATTGAGATAGCCGCCGCCAACGATAGAAAAGCGACCAAATGCCTCGCCGATAGCGCCGCCAGCTACACTGGAAAAGCTGCCGGAGGCCACGTTTGTGTCTCCGCCGTTAACGCTGGAAACGTAGCCGGAGGCTATGTTTCTGGCGCCTCCACTGACGTTGGTGTAGTCTTCGGAAGCTATGTTTTCAATGCCGCCTGTTACTGTGGCAGCAAAATTGCTCACCGTATTGGCGCTTCCGAACACAACCCCTGCCAAACTTGAGTAGTGATGATACGGGCCGACTATCAAGTTGTGCGATCCACCGCGGCCAGGGCCCTCGGAAATAGGCGCCTCGTTGTAGCCAACGATCAGATTGCCCAAACCCACCGGCGTACCCTTAATATTTTTTGTGCGATCGCCTGTTTCGGATTTGCCATCATTGGTGCTCCCGCTGCCGCTACGGACATGCACGTTACACCCTTCGAAGATTACGTGAGGGCCGGCCAGGCCATTGATTGGGTCTTGGATTACTTGCACATGGTCCAGCTTCGCTTCAAGCGTTGCGACCGTCTTCTCCAACTTCCTGATGCGCGAGCGCAGGTCCTTGCTTTCATCCGCCGCCCGGCTGGGTAGCGTCGCCAAGGCAATCCCTATCATCACGGACACGGCCAACACAATTCCCGACCGCAGATACGAAAGCATGATTAACTCCTCAGCCTTGTAATAGGCGCCGAATACCCTACAGGATTACGCACACGGAAGTTCGTGTTAGCGTCACCATCAGGCTGGCAAACGTTACACGCACGCATAGGCAGTATCCGCGTTCCCGATACGGTCAGGAAGAGATCAGTAGTCGTATCGAAGTAGCGCTATTCAACCTTCCTGGAAAAGAGCTCCGGCGACCCAATCATCGGTTCCTGAAGCTGTACCTGTGTCGCCACCGCTGACAGTGGAGAAGTCGCCGACGGCCGAATTGAAGCGGCCGCCACTAACGCTCGATACCAGGCCGCTGGCCGTATTGAGGTTGCCGCCGCTGACGCTGGAGTAGTAATAGCTGGCGGTATTGACATTGCCTCCGCTCACGCTTGAGGTGTAGCCGGTGGCTTTGCAAAGCTCGCCCCCACTAACGCTGGCGGCGTACCCGCTGGCGATGTTCATTCCGCCACCACTCACGCTGGAGTTTTCGCCATCGGCGCTGTTACCGCTGCCGCCACTCACACTGGAGTAGATGCCACTGGCAATGTTGTCGATGCCGCCGCTGACGCTGGATGAGTAGTCGTTGGCCGTATTATTGCCGCCGCCGCTCACACTGGAGTTGGCGCCGCTGGCAGCATTATTGAAGCCGCCACTAACGCCGGCGGCAGGGGCGCTGGCCGTATTGGTGTAGCCGCCACTGACGTTGCAATAGAAGTCACTTGCGACATTGCCGTAGCCGCCGTTGACGCTGGAATAGAAGCCGCTGGCCATGTTTTGGTCGCCGCCGCTGACGCTCGCGAGTGGACCTGTGGCGCTGTTTTCCTGGCCGAACAGGACACCGTCTACGCTCGGGTAATTGTGGCCCGGGCCAACTATTAAGTTGTGGGAGCCTCCCCGGGTGGTGCCGCCGGATAAGGGCTGCTCATTGTACCCCACAAGCAGATTACCGAGACCCAGCGCCGTAGTATCGGGTATGCCCGCCTGAAGAAGGAGATCAACCGTGCCGTCCGTCGAATTCCCGCTGCCGCTTCGCACATGAACATTGCATCCTTCAAAGATGACGTGTGGACCGGCCAAGCCGTTGATTGGGGTTTCGACAACCTGCACATACGCCAACTTTTCTTCGAGTTTGGCGATATTTTTCTCCAGTTTCTTGATGCGGTCTCGCAAGTCTTTGCTACCGTCTGCCGCCCGGCTGGGAAGCGTCGATATCGCGACCGCGACCATTACGGCGACCACCACCACGAATACGGACCGTAGATGCGCAAGCATGGTTTTCTCCTAAGGCTTGTTGTGAGCCGAAAATTACCACAGAGATAGGGCCGCACGGAAGTCCGGGCATGCATCGTCAGTTTGGCGCAACGATACATGCAGGCGCGAAAATAGGCAAGGTTAGACCGTACTTGAGCGGCGCAATCCTTTATTTACAACTGCGTTGTCCGTGTTGACGGGCCGGCACGGATACTTCCTCGCTTGCACACGGCATCCACGCTCGTTCGCGTGCATATGTCCGTGCGAGAAGCGGCGATGCTTTCCAACGCGAATCGCTGCTCTCTGCAACCGGCGTGGCTTAACCGTCCGAAGAAAGATGTCCGCCAGTCCAGTCGTTGTCATCTAGCGTAGCGTGGTCATAGCCTCCGCTGATGCTGGAGTAGTCGTATCTGGCCCGGTTAAATTGGCCACCGCTGACGCTCGCTCCGTAACCATTGTCCGTACCAGCGTCGCCGCCGGCCGTGTTCGTGTAGCCGCCGCTGACACTTGACCCAAAGCTGCTGGCGATGTTTGCGTCGCCGCCGCTGACGCTGGCGGAATTGCCGCTGGCAGTGTTATTCGCGCCGCCGCTTGCGCTGGCGTTATACCCGCTGGCCTCGTTGTTGGTTCCGCCGCTGACGCTGCAAAAGTCGTAGCTGGCGCGGTTACTCGAGCCGCCGCTGACGCTTGTACCGAACCCGCTGGCGAAGTTGCTGTAGCCACCGCTGACGCTGGAGTAATCGCCGTCGGCATAGACGTTGTTACCGCCGCTGACGCTGGAGTAGTCACCGCTCGCTGTAGCGGTGCGGCCGCCACTCACGCTGGCGTAAACCCCGTCGGCCGTGTTATTGCCGCCGCCGCTGACGGTAGACGAGTTGCCACTGGCCCTGTTCTGAATGCCCCCACCGATGCCTGAGAAGACGCCCTCGGCCGTGTTCGTATAGCCACCGCTTATGCTGGAGTAGCTGCCACTGGCCGTGCCACTGGCGCCGCCGCTGACACTGGAGGAAACGCCGCTGGCCGTGTTGCCATCGCCGCCACTGACGTTTGAGGAGTAGCCCATCGCTTTGTTATTGGCGCCGCCGGTGACGCTGGCAAGAGGCCCCGTGGCGCTGTTTTCCTGGCCGAACAGCACTCCGGCGATGCTCGGGTAATTGTGGCCCGGTCCAACTATCAGGTTATGGGACCCTTCCCGTTCCGAGCTTCCAGACTCGGGCTGCTCGTTATAGCCCAGTATCAGGTTGCCCAGACCCAGCGGCGTAGTATCGGGTATGGGCGCCTGTTCGGCAAGGTCGACCGTGCCGTCCGCCGAGTCGCCGCTGCCGCTGCGGACGTGAACGTTGCACCCTTCAAAGACGACATGAGGACCGGCCAAGCCGTTGATCGGGCCTTCGATAACCTGCACATACGCCAACTTTTCTTCGAGCTTGGCGACCGTCTTCTCCAACTTTCTGATGCGCGATCGAAGGTCCTTGTTATCGTCCCCCGCCCGGATGGGGAGGGTGGTTATACCTATTGCAACGATTACACCGACTGTAACCAGCAATGCGGACCGCAGAAACGAGTACATGGACGCTCTCCTTCGTCTCGAGCTTTGGGTCTTGGACAGGGATTACCCAGGAGACAGGTCTGCGTAATCATCATCAATAGCCCGACGCAACGGTACGCCTAAATCATAAATATGGCAATACGTGGTGAAGGAGGCGGAACCGCAAGCGCGCGATCTTGGCGCGTCCGCGGGTTCATGCCCCAGCCCAGTTCGGCGAGAACATCGTAGAGGTCGTAGTCTTCACGCTGCATGTGCCGAGACGTATCGTTTCCGGCCTAGCATTCACATTGATTACCCGCCTGCGCCCTAATCCAGTCCGGCATTGATGAAGGTGGCCGCATACCAGACCCGAGGCTTGCAACCGTTCGCCGCGGGACTGTGAACAAGTACGACGCACTGCGCGCAAATCATCACCACGCGTTTTGCCAGGGGGCGAACCATCGAACTGATCACGAGTTTAGAAAAAATCAAAGATGAAGAATAAAGCTTCGAAGAATTCACCTACACTCAGATCGAATATGGCGGTAACAAGCCCGAGTATGACGAGTAAAATTTCCATGGCGGGGCTCCTGTTTCGACAGTCCAGCGTTGCATGGGCAGTGTAACGATGGCGCACGGGGTGTTCAAACCAAAGATGTTCACTGTCGCCAACTACACACGCGGACCCCAGTTGGTATTCGCGCAAAAGTATCACCGTTAGGGAGAAAAAACGGATGGAGCCCGCTCGGGGGAAACGGGCCCCATCGCTGGGAACGGAAGTGGAGGATTACTTCCTAAAGCGCCGGCGAACTGCGAGAGCAGCCAGGCCCATTCCCATGACGGCCATGCTGGCAGGTTCCGGCACAACGTTGGTTTCGTTGTCGTGCCAGTCATGCCAATCGTTCCAGTTCCAATCGCCCCAATCCCAACCGTGCCAGTTGTGCCAGCCGTGCTTGTTTCCATTTGCAAAGGCGGCAAGCGACTTTGCCGTGGAGGCTTCGCCATCGGTATATATTTTCGCAACGGGCTCCGTTGAACCGGCCGGGCCATCAAATACCGCTTCGAGCGAAGCGGGTGACGTGAAATTTTCTTGGAACAGATTGAATTCGCTTTGCACGTTTCCGTTTGAGTCCGCCGTGATGGTGGCGAATACGGGGCTGCTGATTGCCGCCCCCACAGGAAATGTGAAACTCAGGCAGAAGCGTGTCTGCATGTCTTAACCCCTTTTAACAGCTTCTCTATTCGTCAGCGTCAAGAGTTAAGGCAAGATGCTTGCCAATGAGAGTTTTGAGCCTGCAACCTATGTTGCTTAAACGGATTAGGTATCGCTCTTGGGAAGTTGCGCATCGAAGGTGTATGGTCACGCCGGGCACACAAGCGTTCGGAATTGACGATGTCTTATGCAAAGCTGAGCAAAGAATGGGTCAAAAATAAAGAACGCTGCGCCGGGTCCGGAGCAGCGTTTTCAACAAAAGTGATGAATATCACTATACGGTAAAATTCTTGCCCTCGCGTGCCATTCGTTCCAGTAGCGGAGCGACTTCCCAAAGTTTGCCTTGCGTGGTAAAGAACTTGCGCACGTCGCCGCATACGCTGTCAACGCCAGTGCTGTCCGCATAGAACATCGGACCGCCGCGAAATACGGGAAAGCCGTAGCCATAGATATAAATCACGTCGATGTCGCTGGCGCGAAGCGCGATGCCCTCTTCAAGGATGCGCGCTCCTTCGTTGATCAGCGGATAAATGCAGCGCTTGAGAATTTCCTCATCGGAAATGTCGCGGCGCGTGATGCCCTGCGCTTTCGATTCCGCGACAATGAGCGATTCGACTTCCGGGTCAGAAATGGGGGAGCGGTTGCCCGGTTCGTATTTGTAAAAGCCCGCGCCGGTTTTTTGTCCGTAGCGGCCCTGCTCGCATAGCTTATCGCCGATGGCCGAGTAGCGTTCATCTTTGGGTCGGGTCGCGGCCTGTCGTTTTCGGATGCGCCAGCCCACGTCGAGTCCGGCGAGATCGCTCATTTGTAGCGGACCCATGGGAAATCCGAAGTCATACAGGACTTTGTCGACCTGCTGCGGGAGCGCGCCTTCTTCGAGGAGGAACATGGCTTCGCGCACGTAGCCGTGGATCATACGGTTGCCCACAAAGCCGTCGCACACGCCGACGACCACGCCGACCTTTTTGATCGTCTTGGCGAGCGCCAGCGCGGTGGCGAGCGTTTCCTTCGAGGTTTTTTCCGCGCGCACAATTTCCAGGAGCTTCATCACGTTGGCGGGACTGAAGAAGTGGAGGCCGATGACTTTGTCGGGCCGCGAGGTGGCAGCGGCGATTTCATTCACGTCGAGTGTCGAAGTATTGGTCGCGAGGATCGCTTCCGGTTTGCACACGGCATCGAGTTTTTTGAACACCTCTTTCTTGATGTCCATTTCCTCGAACACGGCTTCCACGACAATATCGACGTTCTTGATCGCGTCGTAACTGGTGGCGGGCGTGATGAGTCCCATGCGCTGGTCCATTTTTTCCTGCGTCAGTTTTCCTTTCGAGACCGTATTCGCATAGTTCTTTTTGATTACGCCGAGACCTTTGTCGATGAATTCCTGTGAGCTGTCGATGAGCACGACAGGGATGCCGGCGTTCACGAAGTTCATGGCAATGCCGCCGCCCATCGTTCCCGCGCCGATGACCGCCGCGGACCGTATGGGGAGCGTGGATTGATCCTTCGGTATGTCCGGAATTTTGGAGACTTGGCGTTCGGCGAAGAAAATGTGGCGTTGCGCAAATGATTGTGGAGAAAACAGGCACTCGCCGAAAATTTCGCGTTCGCGTTCGAGTCCCTTGTCGAACGGTAGAGTTACGGCGGCTTCGACCGCATCCACGCCACGCTGTGGCGCTTCAAACCCCCGCTTGGTTTGTGCGAGCACTTTACGAAATTCATCAAATATCCCGGGAGACTGTTTCCCCTCAGCCAGTTTTTCGTGCAGGTCGCGAATGCGGCGGAGCGGGCGTTTTTCCGCGACGACTTTTTCCGCAAATGCCGCGGCGCCTTCCAATTTCTCGTCAATGATCTCATCTACGATTCCCAGCGCATGCGCTTTGGCGGCGGGAATCGGGTCGCCCCCGGTTATCATCTCCAATGCCGCTTTCACGCCGGCGATACGCGGGAGCCGTTGGGTGCCGCCCGCGCCCGGAACGATTCCGAGTTTCACTTCCGGCAAACCGACTTGCGCGGAAGGCGCCGCGCACCGGTAATGACATCCGAGCGCTGTTTCGAGACCGCCTCCGAGCGCTGTGCCATGAATCGCCGCGATGACGGGTTTTGGCGAGTTCTCGAGCGCTGCGATGACGGCGTTGAGGTCCGGTTCCTCGAGTGGCCGGCCAAACTCAGTGATGTCGGCCCCCGCGATAAACGTCCGGCCCGCGCAGATGAGCACGAGCGCCTTCGCATCTGCGTCGTCCGCGCCTTGTTTCAAACAATCCACTATGCCACGGCGCACTCCTACGCTGAGCGCGTTTACCGGCGGATTGTCCACAGTGATGAACCCAATCGCGCCCTTTCGGCTGTACGTTACCAGTTGACTCATGGCTTGGCCCTTCTCCTTCCCCTCGTGGTTGCAGCAAACGGCGGTATCGTAGCGCGAATCATGGGGGCAATAAAATGCGGAGCACCATCAGCAAGGCGCTGCCCCGCGTATGCATCAACGAGTGGCGTCGCGTTTCTTGATGAAGTAAACCATCACAATTCCCGCGAAGACTCCGTTGGTGACACCCATTAACCCGCCTACAAGAAGTGATCGTTGAATCATCGTCACCGCCCAGTCGTGATTGGTCGAACTGAGCAGAAGCACGAGCGGACAAACGCCCGCCGTTATCGCGCCTACGGGTCCGCCAAGTAAAGCGCCACCGAGCGCGCCCCGCGGATAGGTGGGTTTACCTGCAATGCGTAGGCCCAGATTTGCGGCCGCGGCCGCCAGGAACGCCCCGGCTGTCAGACCAAGCACATTGCCGATGACCAGTCGTAGAAAGTACACGGCACGGAATGATTGTTCGTCCGCGGGTTCCAACGGGGGCATTCCCCATGTTGCAACGACGACAATGGTTAAAACGTATGGAGGCATGAGGCCGAAGAAGAGTCCGGCAATCGCCGCCCACATGATGATGTTCTCGTGCAAGCCTTCTGGTGCAATGGATTTTTTCACGGACCCTCGATTCGCGCATCGCTTGGCGCCAACCAGCGGCGCAACGCATGTTCGATTATAAAGAAGAATCCACCGGCTAGGAACATAATAATGGCGAGAAAGGTTGCGTGGGAATGAAAAAAGCTTTCACAGCCGCGCTGAACAGCAAACGCAACATTTACGTTTGCCGACGCCGGCGTCAGGAGCCGGCTCAGACCGATCAGAACGGCAAGGGTAATCAATGCCTTCCACCAAACGCCGCGAGGCACGCCCAGGCGCGTGGCGCCGTAGAGACCGATAACCAGCCCGCCAACATGCGTCAGGCAGGAGGTGGGGAAGAATTCCGCGCCGGCAGCCAAATCCAGAAGCCATAGCGGCGTGCCCATCGCGAGAAATAGAGTGCCGATTCCAGACGTTGTTGGGGAGGAAATGAGAAACCCCACTCCCACGATTGCCGCCCCAAGATGGCAGGCCCAGAGCGAGTTTTCGGGTTTGCCGTGAAAGACGTGGTAGCTGGCATGGATTGCATAAAAACTAAGCGCGATTGCCCCTAACAGGGCCATTCGCTTCTCCACTATACGCGCGCGGGCGGTTATGCGCGTCCTTTTCCCTTGGCGAGGGCTTTGGCGAACGCAAAGGTTCCCGCGACGGTGAACGCTGCTACGGCGACGCCGGTGGCCGCGGTAATGGCGCGGTTAACCTGTCGGCTGCGCTTCGTACCCGTTGTACACCAATGGGCGAAATGTTCGCAGTTGTTAAAGATGGCGCTGTAACGCATCTCTTCGAGTCGGCTTTCCGCGCGCGCGATAATCCCCTCCGAGTCGTATGCCGAGTCGGATTTAACGCGGCGAACGACCCCGCCTTTTGCAAAGGCTTCGCGGGAGGTGCGGCGGACCGCCGCGCCCGCTGAGTTAAACAACTCGCCGGTGTAGTGAATGACGGTATCGTCGCCACAGTCGATGCCGTGGTGCCAATAGCCATTGCGCCAAACCCTGAGATGATCGCCTCGTGCCATAACGTTAAAACTCCATGATAATACTATTCCAGCCTTATTGTCCCCGGAATTCATCCGGCTGTCAACTGATGGCTGTAGTGGATACCCGCGTGTAAAGAGCAGCAACCGCCATACCATCTCGTCAATTTCAGTTGGTGGAGACAGGCGGCTCCTCGACATCCAGGAAAGGTTGCTTGTTCCACTCGTCGTATTTGGTTGCTGCCGCCAACTCCGGCGACGTTATGACGAGATAACCGGGACCATAGGTGTAAGTCAGGTCCATGGGAATTAGAAGCGCTTTTAAAATTTCACTTAAGGGAACCATGTCCATTTTTATGTGCGGGAAAAATCCAGTCGATTTGCGAATGCCCTTATCAATTACAAAATAAGCAGGTTGAGAATTGGGTGGACGCTTGGCGAGTTCGGGGACAGCACGCGCATCGAACCGGATATCGAACTTCAAGTATCGCTCGACAAAAAGAAGTGAGCGCACAACGTGCTGGTCTGAAAACTCCATCGCCATTGGCAACTTTAATTTTTCAATTAAAACGACTTCGCCTGAAGGCGCGACCGGATCAGCCCAGTTATTTTTACCCATATTGTCCGGAGACGTAACCCAGATGAAGTCGGGATGAAGTTCGTATGCGAGGCCCAGTTCACCAAGTAGCGCGTCCAACGCATCGCCCAACGGGACGTCTCCCATATTGGTGTACTCGATAATTCCATCTGTAACATACAGCGCTTCTACCGCGGGATCAGATGGCGCAGGATTCAGCGTGGGTGGCAATGGTGGGACTACCAAGCGTAATAGCCGCTGCGCGAAGCACCCACGACCTCGCACAGCTCACGAACGCAATATGTCGTCGCCAAACCGCCAATCACGGCATACTTTCCGGCGACTGTTCGGAAAGTATGCCCAAGGCTTTTTTTAAGATATCCCGCTGGCGCTTGAGCGTTTCGATTTCCCGGCGCAACCGCCGAAGTTCCTCGGCCGAGTCTGCGGACACCGGCCCCCTCGGGGGCCCCTGGGGGTCTCGCTCTCGTAGATACCGGTCTCGCCAATCCCGCAATGTGCCAGGACAAACACCCAAATCCTGGGCAAGCGGCTTCAGTTCCTTGCCGCCGCCGAGTAACAACTCTACTGCGTCGCGCTTGAATTCACCATCATATTTGCGTCGTGACACGTCGGGTCTCCTTGAACCATTCTACCCCTACGTGTCCGTCAAAACAGGGCAACCCCACTGGTGGTGCTGCAAACAAGAATGAAAATCAGGCGGCTCTGGTGCGGGCAGTGCGAGGCTTGCGTTTCTGGAGTGGGGGAACGGCGAGTTGTGTTGCGATGATGCGGTAGACCTCGGGATTCCATGCGAGACCGCAGTGGGTGCCGGAAACCTCGAAGTTGGTTTTGGGGTCGCGGTTGACACAGACCTTCCAATCGACGATGCCGTCGGTTTTAGTGAAGATGGCGGTTTCGCGGACGGTGTCCGGGAAACTTTCGCGCCAGGTGCATGAGAATCCGCAGGCGCATTTGGATGTATAGCACCCGGGTTCGTGCGGCGTTTGCGCTGGAAAGAGGTGGCGGCGATTGTGGATGCGTTTCCGGACGCGCTCGGCGCTGCCGAGCACCCAGGGATGAACGCGCACACCTCGAACGGGTGAACCGAGCGTAATCACGCCCGCGACGACATCGGGGTGTTGCATTGCCGCGCCGCGCGCGATTACACCGCCGAGGCTGTGGCCGATCAGTTGTACTCGCTTGCCCGTTTCGCGGCGCGCGCGCAATATGGTTTTCGACAGATGATCGACAAGTAAGTTGGGGCATTCGGCGTTTTGGCCGATGCGAGACATGTACGGTTGATACCCGATTCGCCACAACCAGCCATAAAGTTCCACGAGGTAGAGATCGATTCCAAGGAACCCTGGGACGAGCACGACGGGTGAACCGTCACCTTTGGGAATGCCCCGGCCATAATAGATGCGCGACGCTTTAAGCCGAATGTAATCTACGCCAAGTAGCGCCTCCCGCCAAATGGGTAGGTCGATTGGCACGTGATCTGTCACTAATAACTGGTTCTTTGGCATTGTTTTTGGCATTGGCTCGACCGGGAAATCTGCACTCGAACTTACAACAAAAGTATACCATCGATTCAATTGGCTTGTGCGCCCGATTCACGGGAAGTATCGTGGGGCACGAATTTGTTCCGTATTCAGTCCACTGCGCAGATATTCCGCGGAAGGAGGCTGTATTGTCCGTCGAGCACCACGTCGTGATTGTTGGCGGGGGTTTTGGGGGGTTAAACGCCGCGATTGCATTGCGTCGCGCGCCCATGCGGGTGACATTGGTGGACAAACGAAACTTTCACCTTTTTCAGCCCTTGTTGTACCAGGTGGCGACGGGCGCGTTGTCCCCTGCGAATATTGCCTCGCCGTTGCGCGGGGTTTTGAAGCGTCAACGCAACACGACCGTTATTCTCGAAGAAGTCATTGCATTCGACCCGGCGAACCGGCTGCTGCATTTCAAGGATGGGACCCGTATTTCGTATGACACGCTCATCGTTGCCGCCGGCGTGGGGCACTCGTATTTTGGAAACGAGGCGTGGGAGGAGCTTGCGCCCGGACTTAAATCGATTGAAGAAGCGACTGAAATTCGGCGCCGGTTTCTTTTGGCGTTCGAGGAAGCGGAGCGCGAAACCGATCCGGAGCGCGTTAAATCGCTTTTGACCTTTGTCATTGTTGGCGCGGGGCCGACGGGCGTTGAGCTGGCCGGCGCGATCAAAGAGGTAGCGGTACATACACTCTTTGATAACTTCCGGACAATTAAGCCCAGTGATGCGCGGGTCATTCTGGTGGAGCATAACGAGCGCGTCCTACCGCCGTTTCCTCACGATTTATCCCAAAAAGCACTGGAATCTCTGGAGCGTCTGGGCGTGCAGGTAAAACTAGGGACGCTCGTGGTTGGAATCCGTCCGGGTGAAGTCGAACTTCGTTGTGGGGAAGAAAGCGAAACCATTAAGGCGCAGACCGTGCTGTGGGCGGCAGGGGTCGGCGCGACACAGGTCGCGCGCGAATTGGCGCAGGCAACTGGGGCGAAAACAGACCGTGGCGGGCGAATCACGGTCGAGCGCGATCTTTCCGTAAACGGGCATCCGGAAATTTTTGTCATTGGCGACATGGCCGCGTGCGCCGATGAAGACGGCAACCCGTTGCCGGGAGTTGCCCAGGTAGCAATTCAGCAGGGGAAGTACGTCGCGAAACTTGTCGCCGGGAAACTATCAGGCGGAACGCTGCCGCCATTTCGTTATCGGGATCGCGGGAGCATGGCGACCATCGGGCGGGCGCGTGCCGTGGCGCAGATTTCGCGGCTCCACGTTTCCGGGTTCATTGCGTGGATCATGTGGCTATTCATTCATCTGATGTATCTGGTGCAGTTTCAAAACCGGGTGCTCGTGTTAATGCAATGGTCGTGGAGCTACTTATCCTGGAACCGGTCTGCGCGATTGATCACGGGGCGTCAGGATTTAAAATAGTTGAACTTCGCACATCGAATGCTGACTGCTAGTGTCCCGAGTTTGAGATTCGTTCGATATGAAGTTTGGACCTTACATCCCCCTAAATCCCTCTTCAAAGGGGGACTTTGAAGATCGGATTATGCGCGTGACTTTTGCCAAGGATTTGGGATTCATGACACTAGTAGCACGCCCCGCCCAGGCATTTCATCGCGATATGACCGACGATGAGATGCACGTCTTCCGCCCATTGCATGTCGCGGATGTTGGCATGCACAACGTGCTTTACCACTGATTCCAGTTTGCCGCCGGGATACCCGCAGAATCCGACGGTTTCCGCGCCATGTTCGTTTGCGAATTTCATGGCGCGAAGGATATTTTCAGAATTGCCGCTGCCGGAAATGCCGATGACAACGTCGCCGGGATTGAAGAAGTTTTTGAGTTGCTCGACGAATACGTCGTC
>Ga0163150_10002339_pt1 | contig 29277 bp, 20 predicted proteins | sample OliLakLV19P2IB_FD_148628 | JGI IMG/M metagenome (GOLD analysis project Ga0163150, IMG submission 148628) | Freshwater microbial mat bacterial communities from Lake Vanda, McMurdo Dry Valleys, Antarctica - Oligotrophic Lake LV.19.P2.IB | ecosystem: Environmental > Aquatic > Freshwater > Lake >...
CAGCTGCCGGACGATTCGGATGCTGCGGTCGGTCAGTTTTGCATTGGTGGCGCGCAGGTCGACCATCAGGTTGCCCCAGGTTTTTCCAAGCAGCACCATCGCTCCGGTGGAGAGCATGTTGAGGACAAGTTTGGTTGCGGTGCCCGATTTCAGCCGCGTGGAACCGCTGATGATTTCCGGGCCGACGACGACGGCGATCATCACGTCGGCATGCTGTTCCATTTCGGAATCGCGATTGCAGGAGAGTCCGATCACGGTGGCGCCGGTTTGCCGGGCGTGCTGCATGGCTCCAAGGACGTAAGGTGTCCGGCCGCTGGTAGTAATTCCGACCAGAATGTCCTGGTTGTTGAAACGGTGTGATGCCAGATCGGCGGCGCCCTGTGCGGGGTCGTCTTCGGCTCCCTCGATCGCCCGGGTCAGCGCGGGGTTGCCACCGGCGATAATTCCAACGACCATTTCGGGCGGGGTTCGAAATGTGGGGGGACATTCGCTGGCGTCGAGGACCCCCAGCCGGCCGGATGTGCCGGCTCCGATATAGAACAGACGGCCCCCTGCTCGCAACCGGTCGGCAATCAACCCGATCGCACGGGCGATCGCGACCTGCTGTTTTGCGATAGCGGCGGCGATTGTTGCGTCTTCGGAGTTCATCAGCCCAACGATTTCGCTGGCAGACATTTCGTCAAGCCGCGACGAATCCGGGTTCGGTTGTTCGGTGGTCAGATGGTCCATGGATTTGGGTGGCAAGAACTGGAAACCGCGAATGGACGCCAATGAATGCGAATTGGATTGTAGGAGATGGCGTTGCCGGGTGAAGTGACCGTTGCGGGATTGGGAGGCAACAAAGGGGTGGCTTTTGGATTAGGATTGTTTCCGAAACCATGGGAAGGAAATTGCCGTACGGGTATTGGAATGCCGTTGCCTGACAGAATTGGGTGGATCGATGCGGCGGTGATGCTGCTGGTGCTGGGTAGTGCGGTGGTTGTTGGTCTTTGGACCAGCCGCAAGAACCGGAATGCCGAGTCGTTTTTTCTGGGGGACCGGAGTCTGCCGTGGTGGGCAATTCTGGGTTCGATCGTGGCGACCGAAACGAGTGCGGCGACAGTCATGTCGGTTCCCGGCAAAGCGTTCGGTTTGACGGGGATGAAGTTTCTGCAGCTGGCGATCGGCTTGTGCGTGGGAAAGATGCTGGTCGCCTGGATTTTGATGCCGTTGTTTTTTGATGGCCGGTTGATGAGTGCCTACGAGGTGCTGCGCCGGCGGTTTGGCGAGCGGACCCGGGTGGCGGCGGCGTTGCTGTTTTTGATGGCGCGAAACATTGGGGACGGGCTGCGCCTGTTTCTGGCTGCGATCGTTTTGCAGGAACTGTTGGGGTGGCACTATATCGTTTGTGTGATTGTGATTGGCGCGGTCACGATTGCGTACACGTTTTTCGGCGGGATGCGGTCGGTGGTCTGGAACGACTGTATCCAGTTGCTGGTTTATGTCGCCGGCGGAATCGGGGCGGTGTTTGTGATCGCGGGCTTGCTGCCCGGAGGGTGGTCCCAGTGGTGGTCGTTCGCCGAAAGTTCGGGGCGTTTGCAGATATTCGATTTCCGTTTTTCGATCAGTGATCCCTGGAATTTTTGGGCCGGACTGGTGGGAGGCGCGTTTCTTTCGCTGGGGACACACGGGACCGACCAGATGATGGTGCAGCGATATCTGAGTGCGCGCAGCAGCCGGGACGCATCACGGGCCGTCGTGTGGAGCGGCGTTGTTGTGGCGGCGCAGTTCGCCCTGTTCCTGTTCGTCGGCGTTGGACTGGCTGGGTATTATGATAGGGTCGGAGGGGATGGCGGCAATCCCGACCGGGTCTTTGTGACCTTTGTGGTGAACGAGTTTCCGCGTGGAGCTGGCTTGATCGGGATGATCCTGGCGGCAATTCTGGCAGCGACGATGTCGACGTTGTCGAGTTCGCTGAATTCGTCTGCGTCATCGCTGATCAACGATTTCTGGTTGCCGCGACAGAAGCAGACTCCATCGGAGCGTCAACAGCTGGCGATGTCGCGATGGTTGAGCGTTGGATTTGGACTGCTTCAGATACTGATCGGTATTTGGGCAGTGACATGGAACCAGGCAGTGATCGACAATGCGTTGACGATTGCCGGATTCGCGTTTGGATTGCTGCTGGGTGTCTTTGCCCTCGGTGTGTTGACCCGTCGCGTCGCCGAGAATGAGGCGCTTCTGGGTGCAAGCAGCGGGCTGGTCGTGTTGTTGATCGTGCAGTTTGTTTTGCCGGTTTGGGAAATCCGGGTTGCCTTTGTGTGGCTGGCCATGATTGGTTCTGTCACGACGTTTATGGCAGGTTGCCTTTTTGCAGCCGCATTGCCAGGCCAAGTATCGGGAGATGGCAGGTGATTTTGAAACAGCTATCGGTGCTTTTCCTTGCCCTGTGGTCCACCGTCGGTCTGCAGCCGACCGATGGTATGCAGGCATTGCCGGACAGAATGCCGGTTGTCGCGCCGGAATCGGTTGGCATTTCGGGGGATCGGCTAAAGCAAATCGATGGGATCATTTCCGGTGCGATCGATGCGGGGATGATGCCTGGCTGTGTCGTTTGCGTGGGGAGGCAGGGGAAGATTGTAAAGCTGACCGCCTGGGGGGACCGGCAGGTTTTGCCCGATCGGGTTCCAATGACAACCGATACGGTGTTCGACCTGGCGTCGCTGACCAAGCCGGTAGCAACGGCGACATCGGTCATGATGCTGGTGGAGCGGGGAAAGTTGGGGCTGGACGATCGTGTCGCTGGTTACTTCCCGGAGTTTTCGGTTAACGGCAAGGACCGGTTAACGGTGCGGGACCTGTTGCTGCACCGGTCGGGGTTGATACCGGACAATCCGCTGGCTGATTACGCCGAAGGAGCGGAGGTTGCCTGGCAGAAGATCTGCGGGTTGGAATTGCAGGGACCGGTTGGCGAACGGTTTCGATACTCGGACGTGAATTTTATTGTGTTGGGAAAACTGGTTGAACATCTGGCGGGAAAGCCGTTTGATGTGTTTGTGCGTGATGAAGTTTTTGTTCCCTTGGGGATGAACGAAACCGGGTTTCTTCCCGGTGAAGCGTTGCGCCAGCGGGCTGCGGTGACGGACAAGCGTGACGGTGCATGGATTCAGGGAGAAGTGCACGATCCGCGAGCGCTCGCGTTGGGTGGAGTAGCGGGTCATGCGGGCCTGTTTTCGACAGCAGAAGATCTGACGCTGTACGCCCAGGCGATGGTCGAGGCCGCTGGTTCGAAACGGCAATCTGACGCCAGGGCGGAGTTCCTTTCGCCGGCAACTGTCGGGTTAATGACAACGGGAGTTCGAATTGGCGGCGATACGCGCGGATTGGGATGGGACAAACGTACCGGGTACTCCTCCAATCGGGGCGACTTGCTGTCGGAAAGTGCATTTGGGCATGGCGGGTATACGGGGACTGTGTTGTGGATCGATCCGGAACGGGAACTGTTTGTGATCCTGTTGAGCAACCGGTTGCATCCCAACGGACCGGCTCACAATATCAATCCGCTGGCAGGCCGGGTGATGAACGTTGTGGCATCGTCGATTCTGGACGGGCGCGCGCGCCCGGCGACTCCGGTTTCCAGCGTGTTGACTGGCATCGATGTTTTGCAGCGGGACGGGTTCCGGATCCTTGAGGGTCAGAGGGTCGGCTTGATTACGAACCAGACAGGCCGGAATGCGGCTGGAACCGGCACAGCGGAATTGATGCATGAATCTCCGGCGGTGAAGTTGACGGCCCTGTTCAGTCCCGAGCATGGTTTTGGGGGGACTCTGGATCAAGCGAACATCGCGAATGCGAAGGACGAAACCACGGGACTGGAAATATTCAGTCTATACGGCGAGGCCCGGCGGCCGACGGCGGAAATGCTGGAGAATGTCGATACGCTGGTGTTTGACATCCAGGATATTGGGACCCGGTTTTACACCTATGTTTCGACGATGGGTGAGGCAATGCGTGCGGCGGCGGAGCACGGGAAAAAGTTTGTGGTGCTGGACCGGCCGAATCCGATTGGTGGAATCGAAGTGGCCGGTCCGATGCTGGACGCCGGGGCAGAGTCCTTCGTCGGCTATTTCCGTTTGCCGGTTCGACACGGAATGACCGTGGGGGAGCTGGCGATGATGATGCGCGACGGGTTCCAGCTGGATCTGGATCTGGAAATTGTTCGCTGTGAGGGTTGGACCCGCGACCAGATGTGGGACCAAACAGGACTGGAGTGGGTCAACCCGTCCCCCAACATGCGAAGTCTGGCTGCAGCGGTTCTTTATCCGGGCGTGGGACTGTTCGAGATGACCAACGTATCGGTTGGTCGCGGGACCGATACACCGTTCAAGATCCTGGGCGCTCCCTGGATGGATGGACGGGATCTTTCCAGGCGGTTGAATGCCCAGGACATCGCCGGTGTTGTGTTTGTTCCCGTCAGCTTTACCCCAGCGTCCAGCAAGTTTGGGAACCAGTCCTGTTCGGGAGTCAACATGATTGTCGTGGATCGAAAAACATTTGATCCGGTCTCGATGGCGTTATGTATCGCTGTAGAACTCCGCCGGCTGCATCCTGTGGACTGGGAAACCGGTCCGTTCAACCGGCTGATGGGGAATGAACGGGTGTTCCAGTTGTTGCAAACAGGTGGGGACCGGGCTCAGTTGATGGAGGCCTCCCGGATGGGGGTTGAGGATTTTCGGAGGCGGCGCGCGGGGTTTCTGTTGTACGAGTAGCCCGTGCGACATCCTGACGGTTTTGTCGGTCTGGCCAATCCGTTACGATTGGACATCGCAGCGATGACGTAACGGAATTCAGGAAACTTGAAAGGCCCAGGCAGATGCAAATCGAAGACAACATGATCGTAACGTTCGACTATCGATTGACCGACGATGATGGATTGGAAATCGACAGTTCCGAAGGGCGTGATCCGTTGGCTTATCTGCACGGATCAGATGCGATCGTTGCCGGGTTGGAGCGGGCGTTGACTGGCAAATCGGCTGGCGACAGTTTTGAAGTCCGGATTCTGCCTGAAGACGCTTATGGAGAGCGGGACGACGATCTGGAGCAGGAGGTGCCTCGCGAACAGTTTGCCGCCATGGAAAGCCTGGAAGAGGGAATGGAGTTCGAGGTCGAAACGGATGACGGCCCGATGATCATCACGATCGTCGAGGTTGGCGAAGAGGTGGTTACGGTCGATGGCAATCACGATCTGGCCGGTGTGGCCCTGACCTTTGCGGTCACCGTCCGCGAGGTTCGCCAGGCAACTCCCGAAGAACTCGAGCACGGCCACGCCCACGGCCCCGGCGGGCACGAACATTGATGCGATTGCAGACCGGGCATGGCCCACATGTCCACCTATCGGCTGGCTGATTTTTTTGGTTGCCGGCTCATGTGGAGATTCAGACGGGAATGCGGGCGAATTGCTGGATGGCAGGGTCGATCGGTAAGCAGCATCTCCCCGGAACAGAGGCCCGGTTTTTGGAAGGGGGGACTTGAATCAAACCAGTCTGGTCCTGGGGATAGGCCTGGCGGGTTGCTGCCAGCAGAAAACTGCAGTCGCCCACAGGAACTGAACCGGCTGGCTGCCCGATGGAAACCGCGAGTTCAAAGTCCGATCCTGGAAACCGGATTTGCCGTACATCAGGGCGATTTGTAGTGACCGGGTTGATTCCGGGCGTTTGGGCGTGGGCCGGGGCCAGAACCGGAGAGTGCGGCTGAACCGGGGCAGTAATTCCGGAAAGTCGTTGTTTTTATGGACGCTTTGCAATTAGACTGGAGGAAACACTTTCCCATCCGGACTGGCCAGGAGTTTTCCCCCGTGTTCAAGAAGTTTCGCAGTCTAAAACCTCGCACCCGCAAATCCGGCTCACCCCCTTCCGGGACGGACTACATAGACCTGGAACCACGGCAGCTTTTGGCGTCGTTCAACGGAACGGCCGGGGCCGACATTGTGACCGTCAATCTGGTTGGCGGAGTTCCCACTTCGATCGTCATTAATGGAACGCCGTTCATCAATCCCGATCCGACACTGCATATTTCGATGGACGCCGATCAGGGTGATGTGCTAAACCTGCGCGGAGCAACCTTCGATGTTCTGGGGCTGTTGGATTTCACCAACGGTACCGGTTCCGGGTCGGCCAATGGCGTGGTTGGATTTGACTTTTCGGACTGGCTGACGATCAATACCGAAGCTGGCAATGATACGTTCAATATTACGGGTGCATCGTTTGCGACTTTTGGCGAGGCAGCAAAATTTTCCACCTCAAAATTCATTATTGAATCGGGAGCGGGTAACGACACGCTGAGCTATTCCGGTTACGGTTTCGAGCGGGTGGAGTTGGGGTCCGGAAACGACCGGCTGATTGCACTGGACAACGTGGTTTCGTACATCGACGATTTCGATGCCGGAACGGGATCGGACAGCTGGGAAGCCACCGGCAACCGGTTCGATTTGCCATTGAGAAAAATCGGGGGGGGCAAGTTTGTTTTCGGTATCGTCGGTAATGGCGTGTTCCCCTACACCAGTGAAATGCGCGGACTGGAACAGGTGATTGGCAAAGACCCAACTGGCCAGCCGGGCGTCGTCAACAGTCTGCACAAGGCCGCAGACTCCCTGATGATTGGCGATCTGTTTTACGGGATCGATGCCGACCGGTCCACGATTTTCTACTTGCCCGGTGGACTCAACATCGAATTGCAGAACTTCAATAACTTCCGGGGAGAAGTCACGGTTGGTGCCATGAAGGGGACCAGCATCGCGGTTTACGCCACGCAGTATCCGGTTACGGTTTCCAGTGCTGCACAGGTTGTGATGGGGGGCAATGTCAATTTTGGCAATACGACATTTATCAATGGGACAGTCAGGGTTGGTACCAATGTTGGGCAACTGACAGTATCCGATTCAGACAATCCCGCCGGGCACAATGTGGTGTTTGGGCTTGATCCGAATGGTGGACCGACGGATTATCGCCTGACCGGACTGGCCCCGGCCACCATTTTTGTCAGTGGAACAATTCCGGACATCGCCCTGCTGGGAACCAATGGATCCAATCCGGACCGGTTCAATGTTTCTGCAACGGCGGCCCGGTTGACGTTGTACGGCAATGGCGGTGACGACACGTTTGTGATTGGATTTCAAAACGGTTCGTCTGACCGAAACCTCGATTTGATCCAGGGGATTGTCAACGTACTGGGTGGTGCCGGAAACGATTACCTGCGGGTTGATGACACCGACTCGACGGGCAACTTCAGTTACCGCGTGCGCGATAACTGGGTACACAATTCTCCCGATCCGTCCGGTGATCCGAATCGCGTGTTCGCCGGGGTCTGGAATATCGGGATGGAAACGGTCAATGTGCGGGGTTCTGAGGGTACCAACCGCTTTCGCGTGACGCCGTCACTGACAACTACATTTACTGTAGCCGGGGGATTGCAGAATACCGGGACCGGGGACCGCCTGATGCTGGTCGGTTCGGCACCCAGCCCGCGCGGGTTCATTTTCCTTGGGCCTGGGTCAGGAACCTGGTACTACGGTGACACGTCGAACGACGACACGATTCACAACCTGATTTATTTCACCGGTATCGAACACAACGACGGAGTTGTCTGACAGTAGCGGTTGCTACTGGAAAATCCTGCCCAGCTGCCGGCCTGCGCTGTCCCACGATTTTGCGGCAGCGTCATAGTCGGGGCGAAATGTGCGTGGCGGATTGCCGGTTGGCCAAACTCGCGACTGTGATGTTGCGTCGGTCCGAAGGGGGATCTGGGCGCTGGCACTTGCAGCCAATTCGGATTCGGTTTCCGTCCGCAACAGCCAGTCGACCAGCCGGATTGCATTGGCCTGGTTGGGTCCGCCCCGGACGATCATCAGGGTATTGGGGATCAGCAGGGTCCCGGGCTGGCCATTACCCTGGTCGGGCCAGACCATTTTGACCGGCGCTCCTTTTTCAATCTGGATGATCGCGTCGTCAGTATCGGTGATGCCCCATGCATAGCGGCCTTCGGCAACATGCTGGGCGACCTGCCGGTTACCCCCTTCGATGACCGCGTTATCGCGAACGGATTGCAGGAATGCCAGAGCTTCCTGCTCGCCCCAGGCTGCGACCAGCACTGCCGCATGGGTCGCCGTGGTTCCAAACAGTGGCCGGGCCATGCCGCAGTTGTTTTTCCAGCGCGGGTCGGCCAGGTCGCGGACGGATGTTGGATAGTCGTCGGGGCTGGTCAGGCGGTCCGTGTTGACAATCAACACGCGGGCGCGGGCTGCAAATCCGTGCCACGACGAATCGGCCGCAACGTATTCGGCCGGGTAACTGCTGGCGTGCGGGCTGGAGTGGCCGGGTTCGGCCAGCCCAGCCTGGGCCAGACGTACCGAGTGGAGGATTTCGTTATTCCAGAAAACGTCGCAGCGGGGCCGGTTCTTTTCGGCAACGATAGCTGTGGCCAGCCCGACAGTCTTGTTCGACTCGATGTCGTATTTGGCCAGCACGTGAATGCCGGTTTCCTGTTCGAACTGTTGAAGCAGCGGTTCGGAAAACTCGCGGTCGAGCGCCGCGTAGACTACAACTTCCTGTGGGTGTTTCCGGACGCAGCCTGGCAGGCAGATTATCAACAGGGCTGCTGACAAAATCGCCAGCCTAACCAGAAAACGTTTTCGAACTACTGTTGTTTGCATGAATATGCGTTGTGGTTGATGCGGTACCAGGTGAGAATCGGAATATGATGATAACTGAACCAGCACGGTCCGGTTTGTTCGCGGCAATCCTGCTGATGGCGGCGGTAATTTGCCGTCCGGCAATCGCCCAGGACGATGCGATGCAGCAGCTCAATCCACGGATGCTGCCGCCAATCGCCCTGGACCTTGCGGCCATCGATGCGGCGGGGATCCGGCGGCTGGAGTCAAAGTATCTGGTACTGTTCACCGACTTGCCTGGAGGCGACCAGGTCGACACGATACCGACCCTGTTTGACCAGGCGGTTCCGCAATGGTGTGAGTACTTTGGCGTCAAGCTGTCTAGGACTGAACCGTGGCGGATCACGGGATTTTTGATCCAGGACAAGCAGCGGTTCCGGCTGGCAGGGCTGATGCCGGACTACCTGCCCGATTTTCCAACGGGTTATAACCGGGGCCATCATTTTTGGGTAATGACCCAGCCAGGAGACTATTACACCAGGCACCTGATCCTGCACGAAGGGACGCACGCCTTTATGCAGTGGTTCCTGGGAGGGAGCGGGCCATTCTGGTACAGCGAGGGGATGGCGGAGTTGCTGGGACTGCATCGAATTGATGGAGAGGGGCGGTTGTCGATCGGTGCCCGGATCACGAACCGCGACCAGGCGGATCTTTGGGGCCGGGTTACTGTGATCCGGAAAGAAGTCGAGTTGGGCCAGCAGATCCGGCTCGATGAAGTTCTGGATTTTCGCCAGTTCGGTTTTCAAAACGTGGAAAAGTATTCCTGGTGCTGGGCAGCCTGCGAGTTTTTGTCGGGTCATCCGCTTTCGGAGAAGCGGTTTGCCCAGATGGCAGAACGGGGCAGCGATATTTCACCGGCGTTCGGCGCGAAGCTGCGGCGCTGGCTGAACGACGAATGGTCCACGCTCGAACGGGACTGGCGGTTGTTCATCGACGAGATGGAGTATGGAATGCAGGCGGAGCCCTGTCGCATCACCGTGGCCGAAAGTGTCGCCCAGGAGGGAGCCACCGTGGTGACGCTGGACAGCCGTCACAGTTGGCAACAAACCGGGATTCCGGTGGTGGCTGGAGAAAAATACCGGTTGGATCCGTCGGGGCAGTTTGTGGTCGCATCGGGTGAATCGGTGGCCGGCCAGCAACCGTGGCCCTGCGAGGCAGGCGGAATTACGATCCGTTATTACCGGCGTCGCCCGCTGGGCATGTTGATGGCGGCTGTGATAACTGATCCGCCGGGAAAGGAAGTGGTTTCTGCGGTGACCGCGATCGGTTTGGGCGGAGAGTTCAGTTTTCCGGAATCCGGGCAGCTCGTTTTGAGGATCAACGAAAGCCCGGCACGGATGGACGACAACCAGGGCCTGCTGTCCGTCCGGGTATCGTCGGGCAATTGATTCGGCGATCCGGGCTCTGGGAATTTTGCCCTTTTTCCGTCACAATCGTTGGCGCGAATTCAGGACATCCGGTACCGTGAACGCCGGTTTTGAGTCCGCTACATCATCCAGTCAGTCCGGTCAGGAATATCATGAGTTTATTGCAACAGCACGATCCGGAAATCTACGACCTGGTCTGCAGCGAAGCCCGGCGTCAGCATGATGGGCTGGAGATGATCGCGAGCGAAAATTACACCAGTCCAGCGGTGATGGAAGCGGTGGGAAGCGTTCTGACCAACAAATACGCTGAAGGCTATCCGGGGCGGCGGTATTACGGCGGATGTGAATACGTCGACGTGATCGAGGAGATTGCCCGCGAACGCGCGTGTAAACTGTTTGGCGCGGAGTTTGCGAACGTCCAGCCGCACAGCGGATCCCAGGCGAACCAGGCGGTCTATCTGACACTGGTTCAGCCGGGGGACACGATTCTGGGGCTGGATTTGGCCCACGGCGGGCACTTGACCCACGGCATGAAACTGAACAGCAGCGGCATTCTTTACAAGTTTCACCACTACGGTGTGCGGGAAGACGATCACCGGCTGGATTTTGACCAGATTGCAAAAATGGCCCGCGAGCACAAACCAAAACTGATCGTTGCAGGTGCCAGTGCCTATCCCCGCGAGATCCCGCACGGCAAGTTTCGGGAGATCGCCGACGAGGTAGGGGCAAAGCTGTTTGTCGATATGGCGCATTACGCGGGGCTGGTTGCCGCCGGGTTACACGACAATCCGGTCAAGGTGGCCGACGTGGTGACGTCGACGACACACAAAACGCTACGTGGTCCGCGGGCGGGGCTGATTCTGTGCCGCGAAGAGTATTCCAAGGACATTAACCGGAGCGTGTTTCCCGGAATTCAGGGTGGACCGCTGATGCATGCGGTGGCTGGCAAAGCAGTTTGTTTTGGCGAGGCGCTGAAACCTGCATTTCGGACCCATATCCAGACGGTGATCGATAACGCCCGGGCCCTGGCGGAAGTGCTGATCGCGGGAGGATTGCGGCTGATTTCCGGTGGCACCGACAATCACCTGGTGTTGGCCGACGTCACTCCGCTGGGGATTGGCGGCAAAATTGCCGAAGCGGCCCTGGGTAAATGCGGCATCACGATCAACAAGAACATGATCCCCTATGACAAGCGAAAGCCGATGGACCCGAGCGGAGTCCGGATCGGGACGCCGGCGTTGACGACTCGCGGGATGGGTCCCGACCAGATGCGGCAGATTGGAAAGTGGATTGTGGCGGCGCTCAAATCGCCGGATGACAGCGCACTGCAGACGAGGATTCGTGGCGAAGTGTCAGACCTGTGCCAGGGATTTCCGGTTCCTGCGGCAGCGATTTCGGTCTAGAAGGCCTGCTACTCCGCTTTCGTCATGTTTTCCGCAGCCACGGTTTTCTGTGGTCCGGTGCGGCGCTGGTGTGTTGCGATGATCGACGGAGCGAGTTGTGCGACTTCGTCTTCCTCGCTGGCCCATACGAGCAGGACCAGTACGCTGAGGGTCAACAGTCCGGCCCAGGCCAGGGGATGCATGCCGGGTACCAATTCGGGGCGCAGGTCAGTGACTGGTTCCCAGTGGGTGGAATCCTCCCAACCGAACCGGGTATGACGCCAGGCTGTCCCGTTGTCACCGGAGTCTGATTGGAAAAGGACCGCATCTTCCTGCCGGTGGCCGACAGCGGGGAATGTTATGACCGCGCTGACCGGGATGATCATCAAAAGGATCAGGAACCGCGTCATATGGGGAAACGTCCGTAAGGGATGTGTAGCTGGTGTCGGGTTGTGGAAAAAACATCGCAAAGCCGGTGCCATCGACTGAATAGCGGGAAAAGACGCCGTTTTCGCCCCTCGCGGGAATTCAGTGTTGATTTTGGTAAACGAAATGTGGTACTGGGCGTTGACAAATCCCAACGTCGGGCCACGATTGAAATAGGGGCAAAGCCAGGTCAATCGTCACAACCCTGATTGGTCCGGCAGATTTGCCTGCCCGGACGCCGCGGCCAATTTGTGAAATGATGAATAAACAAAAAGGAAATTTTCAGGCCAACAAATATTCAAAAACGTAGAATTGAAATGTGCGGAAGAAATCGCCCGCAAGACAGGCAATGCAATGACCAGGAATGATCGAACACACCGGAAACAGCTGATCCGTCAGGCCGAGGGATACCTTGAGCTGATGACGGCGCTGGAGGGCTTTTTGACGCTGGACCTCGCCCAGCGGGAACAGCTGGCGGACCGTGTGATCGAAACGCTCTCCGAAATCGGGAGTCCCCAGGGTTTCAAGCCCTACATTCTGTATCTGAAGGGCCAGGCCTGTCGCGCTGCCGAGCGATACGAACAGGCGGTGGGGTTGCTGGAGCAGTCGGTCCGGCTGGATCCGGAAAACATCCACTCGCATTTGGGGCTGGCCTGGTGCTACAAGCGGACCCACAACCTGCCTCAGGCAATCGAATCGATGCGGTTGGCCGTACAGGTCGATAACGAGAGTGCCATCTCGCATTACAATCTGGCCTGCTACCTGTCGCTGGGCGGGCGGATGCAGGAATCGGTCCGTCATCTTTCGATCGCCCTGGAACTGGACAGCAGTTTCCGCGACAAAGTGCTGGGTGAGCACGATTTCGATTCGATCCGGCATTCGCCCGAATTTCTGGCGGCGCTGACCGTCATCGTCTGATCGCGTTTGATTGCATCGGACGCCCCGGTTTCTGTCCCGACTACTGGCGGCCTGCCTTCCGGTCTTTCCCAACTGTCCGGCCCGCACTGGTTCATTTCCCCCTGCCCTGTGCCTGACTCTTTTCAGCGAAGTTTAGTAGACTGGGCGCACTTGGGCTTCATGAATTGAACCTGTTGAAGAAATTGCCGGATGCACTCGGGCCAGACAGCAAGAAAAACGCCGGATCAGCACCGGCGGCACTCGCATTCGGCGGCGGGTGGGGCTGGTAATCGGCTGGAATTGATCCTGGCGGCGGTCTGCGGCGTGGCGCTGACCAGTGGCTGGATCACCGAATATCAGGTTTCACCTGAATCCTGGCTGCCAGAAGTTTTCTATGTGATCGCCATTCTGACTGGCGGCTATTTTGCCACGCTTCATGCGCTTCATGAACTGCAGCACGGCAAATTCGACATTGATTTTCTGATGATTGTCGCGGCGATCGGAGCCGCCTCGCTGGGGCACTGGTTCGAGGGGTCGTTGCTGCTGTTTCTGTTCAGCCTGGGGCATGCCCTCGAGCACTATGCGATGAGTCGGGCGCGGCGAGCGATCGAGTCGCTGGCCGAACTGGCGCCGGAAACAGCCCGTGTCCGGCGCGGGGAACAGATCGAGGAGATCCCGGTAGAGCAGCTGCAGTTGGGCGATGTGGTGGTGATCCGTCCGAATGACAGAATTCCTGCCGACGGATTCGTCATTCGGGGGGAGAGCAGCGTCGACCAGTCACCCATTACTGGTGAAAGTGTGCCGGTCGATAAACGCCCGGTAGAGAACCTGCGGCGGGCATCGGCCAATCTGGAGAGCGTCGATCCGTCCAGCCGGATCTTTGCCGGAACCATCAACCAGGCCGGTTCGCTGGACGTGCAGGTTTCACGACTGGCCAGTGAAACAACGTTGGCCAGGGTTGTGCAGATGGTTAACGAGGCCGAGTCGCAAAAATCGCCGACACAAAGGTTTGCCGAGAAGTTCGAACGGGTCTTTGTCCCGACCGTTCTGGGGTTTGTATTGCTGCTGATGTTTGTTTGGGTGGTGAACGCCGAGCTTTTTTCCGTTTCGTTTTACCGGGCGATGGCGGTGCTGGTTGCAGCCAGCCCCTGTGCGCTGGCGATTTCGACTCCCAGCGCAATCCTCAGCGGCATTGCCCGCGCAGCGCGAGGGGGCGTGTTGATTAAAGGGGGCGGGCCGCTGGAAAACCTCAGCCGGGTTCGGGCCATCGCCATGGACAAAACGGGAACGCTGACCGAGGGAAAGCCGCGGGTCACCGATGTCGTACCGGTTGGAGGTACGGATGAACGAACCCTGCTGGAAACTGCGGCATCGATTGAACAGATGAGCGATCACCCGCTGGCCGCAGCGGTTGTCGTCGCGGCCCAGGAGCGGCTGGGCACCGACCGGTTTGCCGAAGCGACAGACTTGCAAAACGTTGCCGGCCAGGGAATTCGCGGCAGGGTGAATGGATCGGCGGTTGAAATCGGAAAGCAGGAGTTGTTTGAAGGTGGATTGACGGGAGAGGTGGCAAAGGCTGTTTCGCGTTTGCAGAGCGACGGTCGCACGACCATGATTGTCCGGCGCGACAATGTTTTCCTCGGTGTCCTGGGTATGATGGATACTCCGCGCGAAACGGCCCGGGCCATGATTGCCAAAATGCATGAGATGGGGATAGCGGACCTGGTCATGATTTCCGGTGACAACCAGCAGGTGGCTGATGCCGTGGCACGCGAAGTGGGAATTGACCAGGCGTTGGGGAACCTGATGCCCGAGGACAAGGTCGCGGCAATTCGTCGTTTGCGCGAGACGGGCGGTGTGGCGATGATCGGTGACGGGGTCAACGACGCCCCTGCCCTGGCCCATGCGACGGTTGGAATCGCAATGGGTGCGGCTGGTTCGGATGTCGCTTTGGAAACTGCCGATGTCGCGCTGATGTCCGATGACCTGTCGTTGATCCCGTTTGTGTTTGGGCTCAGCCGTCAGACTTCGCGCATCATCCGGCAGAATATCTGGATATCGCTGGGCATGGTTGCGGTACTGGTCCCTTTGTCGCTGTTCGGATTGCCCATGGGAGTAGCGGTTTTCTTTCACGAAGGCTCGACGGTTTTTGTGGTCCTGAACGCCTTGCGATTGTTGGGCTACCGGACAGCCTGAGGCGCGGATGCCATTGCCGGTTCGCAGTTCCCGGCGTCTACATTTCTGGCCAACCGGCCCGTCAATCGGCCAATTCGGGGCTTTTCGGTATCCCGTTTTGTTCCCGTTTTCTGCTCCAATTGGGGCTGGGAGGCTGTCACAAGGGCCGACTGGCCGACATGGTTTATACTGTAATGGCCCGCAATGCCACTTCCTGAACCATGGGCAATTGCGGAGCAGAATAGCTGACCGACACTGAGAATTGGGGGTCCAGTCCATGCAGATGCCAACAGCCCTGCTGGCATTGTTTTTGTCCGTTCTGTTGATTCCGGGGTCCGGGTTACGGGCCCAGGATGAGGCTGACCCCCGCCCGGCGGAACAAAAACAGATCTCCTTCCATCGCGACGTCCGTCCGGTCTTTCAGGCCCACTGTTTCGGGTGCCATCAGGGAGCACGGGGCGACGGCGGTTTTGTGATGACCGATTCCGCTGCCTTGGTTGCCGGAGGCGAAAGTGGCGAGGTCGCGATCGTGCCGGGAGACGCAGCGAAAAGCTATCTGGTCGAGATGATCGTTCACGACGCGGACGGTTACGCAGAGATGCCTCAGGATGCCGATCCACTGCCCAGCGACCAGATACAATTGATTACCGACTGGATCAACCAGGGTGCGATCGATGACAGTCCGCAGCACGGTTCGGCATGGAGCATCGACAACCCGCCGGTTTACACCCAGGGTCCAGTCGTCACCTCAATGGATGTTTCGCCCGATGGATCGCTGCTGGCCGTCAGTGGTCTTTATGAAGTTCTGTTGGTTGATCCTGCAACGGAAAAAATTGCGAAGCGTCTGATCGGCCAGTCGCCGCGAATTGAGTCGGTCAGTTTTTCTCCCGACGGAAAACGGCTGGCTGTTGCGGGAGGAAAGCCTGGTGAGTTTGGCGAGATCCAGATTTGGTCGGTTGGGGACGGTTCGCTGGAACTGTCCCGGTCGATTACGTTTGACACGTTGACCGGAGTGAGCTGGTCGCACGATGGCCGGCTGGTTGCCTTTGGATGTACCGACAATTCCGTCCGGGCGATCGACAGTGAATCGGGCCAGCAGGTTCTTTTTCAGAAGGCGTCCGAAGACTGGGTTCGCGATACTGTGTTCACGGTAGATGGCCAGAATCTGGTTTCCGTGGGCCGGGACATGACTTGCAAGCTGACCGAAGTTGCCACCGAACGGTTCGTTGATAACATCACATCGATCACACCGGGAGTTCTCAAAGGCGGGATCGCCAAAGTTGCCAGGCATCCTGAACGGGATGAAATCGTCGTGGCCAGCGCCGACGGCGTTCCGAAGATCTATCGGGTCTTTCGTGAAACCAAACGTGTGATCGGCGACGACGCGAATCTGATCCGGAAATTCCCTGCCATGCCAGGCCGATTGCAATCGGTCGCAGTTTCTCCCGACGGCAAACGGTTTGCGGCGGCCAGCAGTCTGGACGGGAGCGGGCAGATCGACATCCATTCCTATGAGTTCGATACCGTCAAGCCGGATGACATTAAAGCGATCGATTCCAAAGTGGCCGACCAGCGCAATGGCGAGGAAAAAAAGCGGCTGGAGGAATACCTCACTTCGGGAATCCGGCTGGTTTCGAGTATCCAGGTGAAGGATGCTGGTCTGTACAGCGTTTGTTTCTCCGGAGACGGAAGCGAAGTTTTTGCGGCGGGGACCGGGGGAATCATCCGGAGAATCGAAACCGAAACGGGGTCGGTAAAGTCAGAGTTTTCGCCCTTTGATATTCAGGCAGTCCAGAATGAACAGGGTGGAAGCAGGTTCTGGACTGCTGCGGGCAATGTCGAGCCGCGAGCCGCACCGGCACAAACGGAGCCGGCGTTGGACGGCATTGTCCGGCTGGAAGTCAGCCCTTCACCCGTTGAACTGAATGGCCCTGGCGATTACGCGCAGCTGATGGTGACGGCCTGGACCAACGAAGGCCTGCCATTCGATGTGACTGGCCAGGTAACTTTTGAATTGGGTGATGCCCCGGTAATGATTGACCAGGCCGGGATCATCTATCCGGTTGCCGATGGCCAGGCCGAAGTTCAGGTGGGCTACGCAGGGCATGCGGTTACGCTGAATGTTCATGCGTCCATGGCGGAAACCGGGCCGGTCTCGTTCATTCGCGACATCAATCCGCTTTTGGGACGGTTGGGTTGCAACGCCGGAACCTGTCATGGTTCGCAGGATGGACAGCGGGGGTTCAAACTGTCACTGCGCGGATACGATCCGCTGTTCGATGTGCGGGCCCTGACCGACGATTTGTCTTCGCGGCGGGTCAACATTGGCGCGCCAGAACAGAGCCTGATGTTGCTGAAGTCGACGGGGGAGGTCGCCCACAAGGGTGGCCAGGTGATCCGGCCGGGGGACAAGTATTACACGCTGATTCGAAACTGGATTGCCGATGGAGCGGTTCTGGATACCGACGTGCCACGGGTTGCCTCGATCGTTCTGAATCCGGCGGCCCCCGTGTTGCAACGGCCGGGCGATTCGCAACAGATGCGGGTAGTCGCAACCATGACCGACGGCAGCACGCGCGATGTTACCCGCGAAGCGTTCATCGACTGTTCGAACATGGAAGTCGCTTCGATTGAAGCCGGGATGGTTGTCCATGCAGTCCGGCGTGGCGAAACTGCGCTGTTGGCCCGATACGAAGGTGCTTTTGCTGCGGCTCCGCTGGCCGTGATGGGGGACCGGACGGGATTCGAATGGTCCCAGCCCGAAACAGTCAACCGGATCGACGAGCTGGTCGCCACGAAATGGGAACGGATGAAAATCAGGCCTTCCGGTCTGTCGGACGACGCGACTTTTCTGCGGCGGGTGACGCTGGATCTGACGGGCCTGCCGCCAACACCGGATCGGGTTCGCGCCTTTCTGGCCGACGACCGGCCGGCGCAGGTCAAGCGGGTCGAGCTGATTGATTCCCTGATCGGGAACACGGAGTTTGTCGATCACTGGACGAACAAGTGGGCGGATCTGCTGCAGGTCAACCGGAAGTTTCTGGGCGTCGAAGGGGCAGCGGATTTCCACAGCTGGATTCGGCAACAGGTGGAAAGCAACGTTCCCTACGACCAGTTCGCCCGGACCATTCTGACCGCATCGGGTTCCAACAAGGACAATCCGGTCGCGGCCTATTACAAGATTCTTCGCACGCCCGAAGAGGTGATGGAGAACACGACTCACCTGTTTTTGGGAATCCGGTTTAACTGCAACAAGTGCCACGACCATCCGTTCGAGAAATGGACCCAGGACCAGTACTACCAGACCGCAGCATGGTTTGCGCAAATTGATCGAAAGAAAGACCCTGCCGGAGGCGACCAGAACATCGGAGGATCTGCGGTCGAATCAGCAACGCCGCTGTACGAAATCGTCGCCGATGCAGGGACCGGTGAAATGGTCCACATCCGGACGGGATCCGAAACGCCACCCAAATTTCCGTTTGCAGGTGGAACAGTTGACTCGCAAGAAAAACCGCGGCGGGACCAGTTTGCGGGTTGGCTGGCATCGCCTGACAATCCGTGGTTCGCTCGCAGTTATGTCAACCGGTTATGGGGATACATGCTGGGGGTGGGACTGATCGAGCCGGTCGATGACATTCGGGCCGGGAACCCACCATCCAATCCGGAACTGCTCGACTGGCTGACCCGTGAATTTGTCGAAAGCGGATTTGACACGCGGCACGTGTTGCGACTGATTTGCCAGTCGCGGACCTATCAGCTGTCGTTTGAAACCAATGAATGGAACGAAGACGACCGTAGCAATTATTCGCATGCCCTTGCCAGGCGGTTGCCGGCTGAAGTTCTGTACGACGCACTTTCGCTGACTACCGGGACGAAATCGAATTTTCCGGGGATGCCCGCGGGATTGCGGGCGGCGCAACTACCGGATTCCGGGGCGGGGCTGGAAAGCGGCTTCCTGGCAACGCTGGGACGGCCGGCACGGGAAAGCGTTTGCGAATGTGAACGGTCGGCCGAAATGCAGCTGGGTTCGGTACTGGCCCTGATCAGTGGTCAGGACCAGGCCCGGGCGATCAACAATCCCGAAAGCGAACTGGCGCAGCTCGTCGCGAGAGTCCAGGATAACCGGGAACTGATCGACGAACTGTATTTGCGGATTCTGAATCGCCCAGCAACGGAACAGGAAATTGAATTGGCCGGGGGAATTTTTGAAGAGATCGGGCCGGATCATCAGCTGCTGACTGGATTGCGCGACGGGCGCGTTCCGGTTGCTGAAAAAATGGTGAGCGAAAAAGAGACGGAGCGTTCGCGACTGCTGACGGATGCCCAGCAGGATCTTGAGAGTTTCGTTGCCAAAACGGATCCGGATCTGCTGGACCGGGAGGCGAAGCGGTTGGCGGAAATCGCCCGCCTGAAATCGGAGTTGGAAAAATTTGAAGCCGAACGGGATCAGAATTTTGTTTCATGGCGCGATCACGAACTTGCAGCTTCAAAATGGGATTTGTTGCTGGTTACATCATTTGCCCAGTCCAGCGGCGGTAAATTCGAGTTGTCTTCCGACCGGTCCGTGATTGTGCGGGAGAACAAGGGGAAGACCGGGGTCACCGTGGAATCGCGGACTGCGCTTTCAAAGTTGTCGGCAGTGCGGCTGGAAACGCTGGCCGACGCTTCCTTTCCGGCCGGTGGTCCTGGATTGGCCAAGAACGGAAATTTTGTGATCAACGAACTGGATCTCGAGATTGCTCCGGTCGATGCGCCAGACCAGTGGCAACCAGTGAAATTCCAATCCGCTGCGGCCGATTTTTCACAGGAAGGGTTTTCGCCTGACAAGCTGATCAATGGCAATCGGGACGGAGGGGACGGGTGGGCAGTGTCGCCAAGCTTCGGAATCACGCACTGGGTTACTTTGCTTGTCGCAGAACCTGCCGAATCGCCCGGCGGATGGTTGCTCCGGTTCAAACTGGATCACAACTATCCGGACGGGACGCATCAGCCAGGACGATTGCGGTTTGCGGTCTCGTCGGGTGCGGGCATCGCCGGTCCTGATTTGAGCGAAGAGCTGCGGGCGGCTTTGGCGGCTGATCCGGAAGCGTGGGCCGACCAGCAGAAAACCAGGCTGAATGAAATATTTGACCGGACCAGCCCGGAACTGTTGGCACTTCGCCAATCGCTGGCCACTGCCGAGGTGCCGTTGATGATCGACGCGGGAATTGTCCAGCGGCGGGGGACGGTGGCAAGACTGTCGATACCAACGCCACCGGATGCGATATTGGCAGAGCTGGAACGGGATATGGTGACCAGCGGCAGACAACTGGAAACGGAGCGGCTGACTGCGGCCCAGGACCTTGCTTGGGCGCTGATTAACAGTCCGGCATTTTTGTTCAATCACTAGTTATTTGTTCCCATGCTCCGCATGGGAACACAATGCATTCGAGGCTCCGCCTCGCGAGCATTGGATCGGCAGGCAGGTGCTGGTAACGGGTTTTATTTTTCGGGAGCGATGACATGTGGCGAATCATTGGCGGTAAGGGAAAAGACCTTTGTGATCCGCATCTGACACCAACGCGGCGTGATGTGCTGCGGGTTGGAGGCGCGGGGATGCTGGGGCTGACGCTTGGGTCGGCGCTCCAGCTGCAGGCGGCGTCGGCTGCTTCGCCGTTTCGTGACCGGCCGGGCTGGGGTCGGGCGAAAAGTGTGATCATGGTTTATCTGCAGGGGGGCCCGAGCCATATCGATTTGTGGGACCCCAAGGAGAATGTGCCCGACAATGTACGGAGTGTCTTCCAGCCGATTTCGACCAAGATCCCCGGGATCAAATTCACAGAGAATCTTCCCCGGCTGGCCATGCTGAACGACCGGTTCACGATGCTGCGGTCGCTCAGCTACACGCCGAACGGGTTGTTCAATCACACGGCAGCGATCTACCAGATGATGACGGGATATACGACGGACAAGGTCAGTCCGTCGGGGCAGCTGGAACCGCCCAACGCCAAAGATTTCCCCAATTTCGGTTCGCAGATTATCCGGCTGAAACCGGTCGAAGAACCGATGCTTCCGTTTGTGATGCTCCCCCGCCCGTTGCAGGAAAGCAATGTGGTCGGCAAAGGAGGTTCGGCCGGCTTCCTCGGCAAACAGTTCGATCCGTACACGCTCTATCCGGAGGGTGACGACTTGGACATGGACAAGATGAACCGGATCCGGACCGATGACCTGACGTTGCCCGACGAAGTGTTCTCGTTGCGATTGAAACGGCGGGCCCGTTTGCGCGAGCTGGTCAACCGGCAAATGCCGGACCTGGAAAAAGCGGTCGAGGACTATCGGCTGGACGAACATTACAGCCAGGCGCTGGAGCTGATTACATCGGGCCGGGCGAGGAATGCATTCGATCTGTCGCAGGAATCGGAGCAGACGCGGGAGTCGTATGGTCGCAACACTTTTGGACAGAGCTGTTTGATGGCCCGGCGACTGGTCGAGGCCGGGACGCGGGTTGTCGAAGTCATCTGGCCCAAGGTGGCCAACTCCGACAATCACAGCTGGGACCAGCATGTCCAGTTGAGCCAACGGATGAAGGACCAGTCGGGACCGATGTTCGACGCCGGTATTTCGGGATTGATCGAAGACCTCGACCAGCGGGGGATGCTGGAGGATACGATGCTGGTTGTGGTCGGTGAGTTTGGCCGAAGTCCGCAACGGGGCGTCAGCACCTCAGGCAACGCCAATGATGCCGATGGCCGCGACCACTGGCCGTACTGTTACACCGGTCTGATTGCCGGTGCCGGGATCAAGCGGGGACTCGTATATGGCGAGTCGGACAAGACTGCATCGGCGCCCCTGGAGAATCCGGTTCATCCATCGGAACTGCTCGCCACGATCTATCACAGTTTCGGAATCGATCCCGAGACGATGGTGCTGAACCATCTGCAGCAACCCCGCGAGCTGGTCAAAGCGCACGCGATCACCGAGTGGTTTGCATAAGACAATTGTGAGCGAGAATACTAAAGTCTGGAAAACGCGTAGCACATCAGACTGGACCAGCTGCAAATGGCGGCAATTGGAATCGCGATGGCCCATCCGGAGGCGTCGCTGAACCGAAGTGCCAGTACGCCCGTGAAAAACAGGGCAACTGTTACAGCAGCGGACACAATTTCCATGCTGGGCGATTCTGGGAAAAATCTGCCAGATAAAACGCCCGGCAAATGGCCCCACGCCTGAAAAAACGACCGTTGGTATTCGTCGAACGGCACGATGTAAGCGAGCAACCAGGCGAACGGCAGGTACATTGCGGGCACCACGGTGAGGACTGCGTTGCGTGTGCGCGGGCATCCGAACAGATACGTCAGCATGATGACGCTGATTACGATCATCGACTGGAGATACTGGATCTGCTGCAGTGCGCACCAGATTGCTGCCAGGGTAACGACCAGAAACAGAAAGCGGAGATTGAATTTGGGGGGCTTCCAGGGACTGGTTCCGCACTCACTCCCCTTCCCTGCAGGACCAACCGGACAGGTTTGGGCGGAATCAGCGACTGGTTTATTGGCCGATTTCATTGGAAACAGGGGGTCACCCTTGCGGCAGGCCCGAAAAATGCGGGAAGTACGGGACATTGACCAAGTGGCATTGTGGGAACGAATCCATGAGAATGTTTCACTGGTCGGTACACAACGGAATTATAGCGGAGAAGTCCCATGCGAATTGGATGTTCAGGCAAACGAAGTCTCAGGACGCTTGTTGCGTTTTTCACGGCAGCCGGGTTGTCGGCAATGGTTGTCACGTCACTGGATGCTGCGCCGGCTCCCGGCGGTTTTCAGGACGAGCAGAAACAGGCGGCTGACAAAACGGAAACGACAGAAGGAAAAGAGGCCCCGAAGCGCGAACCGGTCTACGACGAATCGGCCAATGCGACCGAACAGATCGCTGCTGCAGTGGCCAAAGCCAAAAAGGAAAACCGTCGGGTGCTGGTCCAGTGGGGTGCCAACTGGTGTGGCTGGTGCCATTCGCTGCACGGCACACTGAAAAAGGATCCGGAAATTCGCCGGAAGATGATGTACGAGTATGACCTGGTCCTGGTCGATGTTGGCCACGGGGACAAGAACCTCGAGCTGGCAGAAAAATACGGCGCGAAGTTTGCCGAAGAAGGGCTGCCGTACATCACCGTCCTGGACGCTGATGGTGAAGTCGTCGTGAACCAGGAAACGGCATCGCTGGAGAAAAAGGAAGAAGGAGTCAGCGAGCACGAGGCCAAGGCAATCCTGGAGTTTTTGACGAAGCATGAGGCCACTGCTCCGGCGGCGGAACAGGTTCTGTATGCCGGTGTTGCACAGGCCAAAGCGGAAAAGAAACTGGTCTTTTTGCATTTCGGCGCGCCGTGGTGCGGCTGGTGCCATCGCCTGGAAGACTGGATGGCGGTTTCGGAAAATGGCGACTTGTTGAACAAGGCCTTTGTCGATGTCAAGATTGACACGGATCGCATGAAGGGTGGTGACGAAATCCTGAAGGGTCTCAGCGAGGGCAAGAACGGTGGCATTCCCTGGATCGTGATCATCAACCCGGAGACGGGGGAGCGGGTCGTCAACAGCAATGGGCCGGACGGCAATGTCGGTTTTCCCTTTACCGATGAAGAAATCGGCTGGTTCGGAAAAATGCTGGAGTCGGCCGACGGGCTTCTGTCTGAAGCAGACCGTCAAGCCCTGGTGGATTCGCTGAAAGCAAACCGCCAGCGAGTGGAAGCAGAACAGGCCCGGGCCAGGGAGGCTGCCCAAGCCGCGAAGGAAGGAAAATAGTACAGCAATGGAATGGAAAACCCGGGCAGGATTTTGCTGATGGCGAATCCTGCCCGAGTTGTTTCAGACACCAGGAGAGAGATTTTGACGATGTCAAGGAAAGCACAAGTCCATTCGTGGGACAGCTTGCCGGTCGATCATCCTGTCGATCTGATTGACCGGAGAAGAATTTTCGGCGAGCAGATGATGGTTGCCCAGGTCGAACTGAAAAAGGGTTTTCGTGTGGCACCGCACGAACACGACAGCGAACAGATCGCCGTTGTTTTGTCGGGAAAAATCCGCTTCGAACTGTTTGATACGGGGACGGATGAACCGAGAGTGGTGGTTCTGGAAGCGAATCAGGTTTTACATTTGCCAGGCGGGGTCCGTCATGGGGCCGAAGCGCTGGAGGAAACACTGGTCCTGGACCTGTTCAGCCCGCCCAGCCAGTCGATGGGTGTTGACCAGGAGGCAAAGGCCTGATTTTGGGTAGGCAAACGGGTAACCCCGGAACCAGACAAGGCGCAAGATGGCCCGGACGGTTTTCCGCGAAGTTTGGCGACTATTCGCATTTTTCGCGAATCCATTCGGCAAATGCGTCTGCGTCCAATTCCGAACTCGCAAGCTTGATATGCATCGCATATGCCTCCTGATCGGACGCTTTGAGCTCAAAACCATTTAGCTCCAGAAAGAGTTCGCAAACCACCGCAGCCGTTCGCTTGTTCCCGTCACAAAATGGGTGATTGTTGGTAATGCTGTGTGCGTACCTGGCTGCGATCGCAGGGATGTCGGGCCTGGGCTCTGTGTAGAAAAAATAATGTTTTGGATTGGCTAATGATGCGCTGAGCGCTCCTTCGCTCAACACACCGTCTTTTCCACCGTGTTCGGCAATTTGCATACTATGAATTGCGGATACGACATCATCCCGAATCCATACTGGTTCAGCATCCATGGGGTTCTATTCCGCAAGTTTTCGGAGCATATTTCGTCGCTTTTTCATGATTCGCTCTGCGACAGAAACCTGCTCTGCAAATTTTGGATCATAGGGACTAATTTGATATCCACTCCTGGTTTTGATCAAAAAGAGATCGTCGCCGCTTTCAACGCCCAGCCTGGCGATCACATCTTTGGACAGGACAATGCCAAGCGAATTTCCGACCTTTCGAACTTTCACGGTAGTCATTCTCAAATCCTCCCCAGGGAACAATGTTGACACACGAGTGGTAACAAAAGTTAATACAATAGTATGCACTGCAGATCGGCAAAAACAGGGCAAAATTGCACAAGAACCACGGAAAATTGCTGAAAATGCGCAAAAAGGCCATCAAATATTTGACGATTTTCGCCAAAATCGAATTGAGCATTTGATTTCGCAGTTTGCGGGTGGGAATGTTGCGAGGGGGAGATTGACGATTGAAGATTGAGATGGCGCAGTCACGGGCTTGCGGGAATTGTTGCCGATGAAGCGCACTCCCGTTCTCCACCGGCCCCGTGCCGGTGGGAACAAAGTTTGACAACCAGCAGCGCAGCCAGCCACGTCCCCATTGGTGTAGCGGGAAACCGAAGGATCCGGTGTGCAAGCCCCCGGGATTTTGCCGAAAATGATGGGAATCCCGCCGGCTTGTCCGGCGGTACTTTCGGTTTCTGACTACAGTCGAATTTGCGAGCCAATCTACCGGGGCGTGCGGGGTGAGGAATCATCGTTCCCCTGGTCCGGTCCGGTTTCGGGCTGGGTCAGTGTTGGGACGAGGATCGGCATTCGAGGTGCCTTGGTCAGCGAGAAGCTCAGCTCTTCGTACCAGTTGTCATGGGACAGGACCATCGACTGGATCCGTTTCCAGATTTCGACGGGCGGACCGAATCCGCTCCAGTCCACGGTCAGGACGCGAACGCCGCGCCGGCGCATTTCGCCAATCAGTTTTTGATAGTTGGCGTACAACTGCTGCAGATAGTCCAGCGGCACGCCGTCTTCGGCAGCGCGACCGCGTGAATTCATCCGTTCGTAGCACTCTTCCGGCGAAACGTCCAGGAACACGAACAGGTCGGGTGGCATCACGTCGCGACTCATGTTGCGATAGATATCGACGTACAGGTTGTATTCTTCCGGGGTCATGAAGCCCCGTTCCATTGCGGTCGTTGCAAAAACGGTATCGCCGTAAATCGGGCGGTCCTGGATCACGATCATTCCCTGCTCGCCCCAGGCCTGTTCGACGGCCAGACGGTGCTGTTCGTAGCGCTGGCAGAGCATGAACATCTGCATGGCAAAACCGCCGCCGCTGTTCTTGCCGCTTTGCAGATCGTTGTAATAGCGCTGCAGGAAATGGCCGAACTTCGGGTGATGGGTCGGCTCTTCGAACACGCGGGCGTTGTGGCCGGTCGCGAGGGCTGCCGAAGCGATCGCGTGGCAGGCGTTGGTTTTTCCCGCACCGATGTTCGCGTCGATCGTGATGAACAGACCCTTTTTGTGATGTCCAAACGCCACAGTTGCGTCTCCGTATTTTCGGTTGGTTATTTGCGGTTGGAAAGCGGCCGGCGAGCCATGATTTGCCGGGTCGTGAACCCTTGCCGGTCCATAAACTAATGGCGAATCGGGCTGGGTACAATTGCCGGGTGCGGGATTTTGCGGAAACCGTTTGAAAAGCGGCAGAAGAGCTTGCCCAGCCGGCAACAGTTGCCGCGGATCCGGCTTAAGGAGGACGGATTTTCTCTTTGTTTTCAGTCGGGATTCGCTTGATTGCAATTGGGAATGATCGTGTTGTGATTGCGCGTTGCGGCGCGGGCGGTCATCACGGCGGAGCGTGATGACTACATTTGCCGAATTCAGGAACTTTGCGGAACCAGAACGGGCTGGTTGGGTTTTAACCCTTGGGTTCATCCACGCATTTTCAGAAAGGGATTTTGCCGTGGGATCAAGCCGGAAATTTTCTGCCAGTCTTTTGGCGATGTTTTTCGCCGTTGGTTCGCTGCAAGCTGCGCAGGAACAGGACGAAAGGCCGTTGCAACTTCCCCGAACGGCTCCGGATCAGATCGATCCCGACATGAAAGCGTATTTGTTGCCGTCGGGGCCGGTCCGAATTTCAGAGGCGGTGAGGAGGACCTTGCTGAGAGGGATTTTGCAGCAACGCCTCCAGGAAATGTTGGGCGAATCCGGTCTGGACCTGCCGCGAATGGATCCTGACCAGTGGTTGTTGCAACAGCTGAATAGCAAGCCCGAAGCGCAGGCCAGTCTGTCTGACTCACTCGCTTGCGCTTCGAGCTTGTAATATATTCACAACCTCGTCGAGAAAAGCGAATGAATCCACCGGGGCTTCCTGCAATCCCGCCACCTGGGAGTCACACTGGCCGATATCCAGGGCGCCACGGCGATTTCCTCAACCCAAGCCAGATCGACCGGATCGCGGTGCCGGGCCGGATTTTGGAACTGCAAACCCACAAAGAAGCAACGATGAACCACAACGTGGCCAGCGACCTTGGCGAAACAGTGCCGGCAGAAACGGAACGGGGCGGTAACAGGCGGAAGTGGCTCTTTCGGGTGATCGCAGCCGTCGCCTGTTTGCTTGCCGCCAATTCCGTGTCCGGACAAATTCCCGGTTCCCCGTTTGACCAGGGGGTGTTGTTCGACGAGATCTCGAATCTGGTCAGCGAAAAATTCTGGGACGAGGGGTTCGGCGGACTGGACTGGCAGGCGACGGCGTCTGGCTGGCGCGAACGGGCGGCTCGTGCGACCAGCCATGACGGGTTTGCCGACGCGGTCAATGGACTGCTGGGCGAACTGAAGACATCCCATACGCGTTACTTTCCGGCGACTGATCCAAAGCACTATCAGCTGCTGGGTGTTTTTGACTTTGTCGCGCCGGACGATCACCCGGAACGGTTTACTTATGACGGAATCGGCATCGACACCAAAATCGTTGACGGAAAAGTTTTTGTATCGGCGGTATTTGACGGGTTACCGGCGGACAAGGCTGGGCTGAAATTCGGTGACGAAATTGTTTCGGTCGACTCCGCTCCGTTCCATCCGGTCGAGTCGTTTCACGGCCGGGCCGGACAGGACGGCGAATTGTCCATTCGCCGGACTGCCGGTGGGCCGCTGCAAACGGTCAAGGTAACAGTCGCCGCGTTGAATGGCCGGACCATGTTTGAAGACGCGATGGATAGCAGCGCTCGAATTATTGAACGGGACGGGAAGAAGATCGGCTATGTGCATCTGTGGAGTTACGCCGGGATCAAGTACCACGACCGGCTCCAGCAACTGGTGTTGTGGGGGAAACTGAGCCAGTGCGATTCGCTGATTGTCGACTTCCGGGATGGTTGGGGGGGCGCGAATCTGGACTATGTCAACCTGTTCCGGGAGCCACTGGTCGAGATCGAGTCGCTCGGTCGTGTCCGGCAGCCAGCCAGTTTTACGGGAGTCTGGGGCAAGCCGGTGGCGCTGTTGATCAATGCCGGATCGACCAGCGGCAAGGAGCTGTATGCGTTTGCCTTTCGCAAACACAAACTGGGAACGATCGTCGGCGCGACATCGGCCGGCGCGGTGGTGGCTGGCCAGTGTATCCCGCTCAGCAACGGCGACGTGCTCTATCTGGCCGTGACCGATCTGCGAGTCGATGGCCAGCGTCTGGAAGGAGTCGGCGTCCCGCCGGACCATCCGGTCGGTCGCCCGCTCCCTTACGCCAACGGCACCGACCCGCAACTGGACAAGGCAGTCGAGCTGCTGGCCAGGTGAAAGCCTGCACGCTTTTGCGTGCTGCGACATTGGGCAATTCAATCACAATGGTTGCAATTGTGTTTCAACCCACGCGTCCCTGCGGGACGCGACAGGCCGGAGGCTGTAGGCCGGAGGCTGTAACGACGTTTCAATCCACGCGTCCCTGCGGGACGCGACCCCAACGGCTTACGGGATGTGGAACAATTGATTGTTTCAATCCACGCGTCCCTGCGGGACGCGACTTTCGCGCTGGGAACCTTTCCGGGGCGACGCTTGAGTTTCAATCCACGCGTCCCTGCGGGACGCGACACGCAGGCAAATACGATCGACTGGACGACCGCCAGTTTCAATCCACGCGTCCCTGCGGGACGCGACCCGAAAGATCCCGGCATCGTGCCGGGAGGAATCGTTTCAATCCACGCGTCCCTGCGGGACGCGACTACTATTTTCGCTGCAGCGATATTTCGATTGACAGTTTCAATCCACGCGTCCCTGCGGGACGCGACCTACCGTAATGGTCAATGTTTCGGATGCCCCAAGTTTCAATCCACGCGTCCCTGCGGGACGCGACCCGGCATGTGGGAAGATTTTCCAATGATCGAAGCGTTTCAATCCACGCGTCCCTGCGGGACGCGACTCTGGATGAATCCGCCATACGGTAGGGCGATCGAGTTTCAATCCACGCGTCCCTGCGGGACGCGACAAACCAATTTTTGGCCAGCCGGTGCCGCACAATAGTTTCAATCCACGCGTCCCTGCGGGACGCGACGGCTCACGATCACGTCACCCGTCTCCAGTCGAGTCGTTTCAATCCACGCGTCCCTGCGGGACGCGACATTGAATAAATGGCAACACAAAC